>Ga0209960_1004566_pt1 | contig 10472 bp, 10 predicted proteins | sample ThiBiot_500_plan_2_FD_183947 | JGI IMG/M metagenome (GOLD analysis project Ga0209960, IMG submission 183947) | Wastewater bioreactor microbial communities from Cape Town, South Africa - Thiocy_expt_500_plan (SPAdes) | ecosystem: Engineered > Bioreactor > Thiocyanate-remediating >... | reverse complement strand
TTTTGATGTTGAAATTGAATAAGTTTACCTGACAAGACCGCTAAGAAGCACAAAAGATGCCTTGAACATCCTTTTTCTTTTTTCTTTTTTTTTTTTGGCCATATTTTTTCCACCATTTTTTTTTTTCATTTTTTTTCCATGATGCATGGTTTTTTTTTTTTTGTGAAAAAAACTCTGAAAGCAACTCAAAGAAAAAAATAAGTAAAATAAAACAAACAAAACAACAAGGATTGAAAATTTTGGATAAGATGAATCTTTTTCTAATTTTTCTTATTATTTCATTTTCCTAAATTACAACTTCCATTTGTCATTTTCTGGATGTTCTTCTTTTTGCTTGTTTAAACTTTCTTGTGTCATCTGTTTGAGTTTGATTTGTACTTCCAAAACTTGTGTCATTTGTTTGAGTTTGAGATGCACCAAATAGTCCTTCCAATTGAGTTCCTCCTATTCTTCCTGCACTGTAATCTTCAAGTCTTAATTCCTCAAAACTTTTTGTATTATATGCTGGCATTGCAGAAATAGATTGAAAATAAACCGTAGAAGTTCCTTCAGGTGCTGATGTTTGTGTATATTTTGGTAAATTACTTAAAGTAGAAACTCCACCAAATCCTGTTGTTGTTGTTGCTGTTGAACCAAATGGTGTTGATGTTGGATTGTTAGAAAATGTGAATTTTGGAGGCGTTGTCTTCGATGTTGATGTTGATGTTGTAGAAGTGGAAAATTGTGGTGTGTTACTGGAAGGTGGTTGGGTTGAATTAATTGGTGTTCCAAATGCAGGACTAGAATTTGTCTTGGATGAAGATGTTTGTTTGTTTGAAGTTGAATCAAGTGAAAAAGGATTGAAAGATGGTACTTCAGATTTATTCTGATTAGAAGTTTCATTCTTTTTTGTATCTGTTGAAGGTGAAATCTCTTTTGTTTGATTATTATTTTAATTTAAATGTCCAGAAAGAAGAAAGAAAGAAGAAAAAAAAGAAAAAAGAAAAAAAAATACTTGAATTTGATTGCAATTGAGAAGAAATGGTGAGTCTGATCCTCATTTCCTCAACTAAATCTTCAATATCATCCAAAACAAAAAAGTTTTCTTTTCTTTTGAAATGTAATTGAACTTTTGTATTTTCTTTAAGTCTAAATTTCGATTTAATAGCATTGGTAAATTCTGCAAGTGTTCTTGTTTCTGTTGTCTTTAAAATGTACAAATCATCATTGTATTCAATTTCATATATCGATCCTTTTTTATTTTATTTTATGTATAATTATTTTGTTTTATTTATTGAAAATAATAATAATAATAAAAAATACTTTTTTGTTCTTGATTTTTCATTTTTTCTTCTTTTTTTCTGTTTTCTTCAGATCTCTTCTTTTCTTCTTCAAATTTCCTCTTCTCTAATTCCAATGTCATCTTTTCAGTTTTTTTCTTTTCTTCGAATTCTTTCCTTTCTTTTTCAAGTCTATTTTTTCCCTATTTTTTCCCAATTTCTTTTTCAAGCCTATTTTTTCCCAATTTCTTTTTCTCTACTTCCAATGCCATCTTTTGGATTTCTTCAATTTTCTTCCTTTCTTCAAATTCCTTTCTTTCTAACTCTAACTTCTTTTTTTCAGTTTTAAATTCAATCCTTTGATCCAAAAAATTAAAATCTAGAAAAAAACTTAGATTGAAAGAAGAAAAGAAAAAGGAAAAAAAAAAAAAAGAAAAGAAAGAAAATTTGAAGCTCAATTAACAAACTAAATATTACCAGGTAATCCAAGTTGTTTTCTCAACTTTAATCTTGTTTCATTTTGGTTCTTTTGAAATGATTCCAATAATTCAATAATATTATTGTGACCTTTTTCTCTTGCCCTATCAATTGATGTTTTCCCTTCATTATCTTTTGCAGTCAAAAATATTTCTCTTCCACTTGCCAAAATATATTGCACAACTTCAATTCTTCCATTATTACAAGCAATCATGAAAGGGGACGTACCATCTTTATTTGATTTATTGATATCAAGTCTTTCATCATGTAACATCATTTTCATAATCTCTAAATTTTGAGATAGACAAGTTAAAATAAAAGGTGTTAATCCATCTTTATTCTCTTCTTTGTTGATTTCAATTTTTGAATCACTTAGAAGTAATTTCACTATTTCAATCTTCCCATTTTGACATGCAATATAAAATGGTGTTGTATCAGAATTATTTGGTTTATTGATATCAATTTTTTGGTCAGTTAATAATAATTTCACGATACTAATATGTCCATTATAACAAGCAATATAAAAAGGTGTTTCTCCATTTTTATTATTTGTTTTGTTGAGATCAACTCTTTTATCATTTAATAATAACTTCACAATAGTAAGGTGCCCTTTTTTACATGCCACATAAAAAGGTGTCTCTCCAAACTCATTCTCTGCTTTATTTACATCAATTCTATCATCATGTAACAACAATTTAACAATTTCAATATGCCCTTTTCCACAAGCACAATAAAAAGGAGTCTCACCACTTTTATTTGTTTTGTTTACTTGAAATCTCTCATCATTTAATAATAATTTCACAATTTCGATATATCCATTTTTACAAGCAATATAAAAAGGTGTTTGACCACCTTTATTTGCTTTATTGGCTTCAACTCTTTTATCATTTAATAATAATTTTACTATTTCAATATGTCCTTTCTCACAAGCAAGACAAAAAGGTGTTTGGTTATTATAATTATTCTCCGCTTTATTGATACTAACTCTCTCATCATTTAATAATAATTTCACAATTTCAATTTGTCCAAAATAACAAGCAATATAAAAAGGTGTTAAGCCACTATTCAATTCTTTATTGATATCAATTCTTTGATTATTTAGTAATAATTTCACAATTTCAATATGTCCTTCTTGACAAGCAACATAAAAAGGTGTTGCTCCATTCTTATTTGTTTTATTGGTATCAACCCTTTGATCATTTAATAACAATTTCACAATTTCAGTATGTTCTTCTTGACAAGCAGCATAAAAAGGTGTCCAATCACCATTTGCTTGATTGATATCAATTCTTTGGTCATTTAATAACAATTTCACAATTTCAATATGTCCATTTCGACAAGTAATATAAAAAGATGTTGCACCATTCTTATTTGATTTATTGATCTCAACTCTTTTATCATTTAATAATAATTTCACAATATCAACATATCCATTTTCACAAGCAAGAAAAAAAGATGTTTCACCTTCATTACTTGCTTTATTGATATCGCTATCAATTCTTTGATCATTTAATAACAATTTCACAATTTCAATATGTCCTTCTTGACAAGCAACATAAAATGGTGTTCTCTCATCTTGAGTAATTGCATTATTAATATCAACTCTCTTATCATTTAATAATAATTTCACAATTTCAATATGTCCTTCTTGGCAAGCAACATAAAAAGGTGTTGCTCCATTCTTATTTGTTTTATTGGCATCAACCCTTTGATCTTTTAAAAGCAATTTCACAATTTCAATGCGTCCATAATAACAAGCCAGCCAAAAGGGTGTTTGATTTGATTCATCTTGACAATTAAGATTAATATTTGGTTGAGTTCGAAGTTGTTTGACTTCTTCAATACGACCATTCTGACAAGCAGAAAGTAGCTGTTTTTCCATTTTCAAAATGAGCAGAAACTGAGCAAAAACATACCAAAAAACAATGACACCCGAAAATATTGAGGTTGGTGAAAAAACCAACAATTCATCAAACTAATAACTAATTATTAAATATTCTGATTCGAATAATCAATGAATTTGACTGCATTTTAAAGATAAGTCAGTTGAAACTTTCTGATTTTTTTTTTTTTTTGAAGGTGATTTTTGACAAAGTCACTATCAATATTGAATATGGATTGAACTCTTTTTCTGATCTTTTTTATTATTTTGTTACAATTTGTCATTTTTTATTTTGTTCTTCTTTTTGATTCCTTAAACTTTCTTGTGTCATCTGTTGTTGTTCTGAATTCAAAGATTGAAGTAAAGAAGATCTTTGAGACGTTGAATTGTTCAAAGAAGTTGGTTTTGATGTTGATGTCGAAGTTGTTGAAGTTGATATAGGCGTTCTTGAACCAAATGTGAAACTGGGAGTTGTCTTTGATGTTGATGTTGAAGTTGAGCCAAATGAGGAGGTAGGGATTTGTGAAGATGTTGGTTTGTTTGCAGAAGTTGTTGTTGAAAAAGGAGATTGAGTTGAATTAATTGGTGTTCCAAATACAGAATTTGTCTTTGATGGAGATGTTTGTTTGTTTGAAGTTGATCCAAATGTAAAAGTTAAAGGAAGGTTGAAAGATGATTCTTCAGATTTATTCTGATTAGAAGTTTCATTCTTTTTTGTATTTGTATCTGTTGAAGTTGAAGTGTACACAATAGATTCCATTGGAATATCTTTTTGTTTGATCATTATTTTTATTTAAATGAAAAAAAGAAAATGAAAAAAAGAAAAAGAAAAAGAAAAAAAATACTTGAATTTGATTGTAATTGAGAAGAAATGGTGAGTCTGATCCTCATTTCCTCAACCAAATCTTCAATGTCATCCAAAACAAAAAAGTTTTCTTTTCTTTTGAAATGTAATTGAATTTTTGTATTCTCTTTAAGTCCAAATTTTGATTTAATAGCATTAATAAATTCTGGAAGTGTTTTTGCTGCTGTTCGTAAAATGTACAACTCATCATTGTATTCAATTTCATATATTGATCCTTTTTTTATTTTATTTTATTTTATTTATTTTATTTTATTTTATTTTATTTTATGTTATTTTCAAAAAAAAAAAATACTTTTTTGTTCTTGATTTTTCATTTTTTCTTCTTTTTTTCTGTTTTCTTCAGATCTCTTCTTTTCTTCTTCAAATTTCTTTTTCTCTACTTCCAATAACATCTTTTGTTTTTCTTCAATTTTTCTCTTTTCTTCAAGTTGACTTCTTTCCACTTCAAATTTTTTCTTTTCTTCTTCCAATTTCTTCTTCTCTACTTCCAATGCCATCTTTTGGATTTCTTCAATTTTTTTCCTTTCTTCAAATTCTTTTCTTTCTGATTCTAATTTCTTTTTTTCTGTTTCTAATTCAATTCTTTGCTTTTCTTCGATTTTTCTCTTTTCTTCAAGTTGATTTCTTTCTGCTTCAAACTTTTCCTTTTCTTCTTTAAATTCCTTCTTTTCTGTTTCTAATTGTTTTTTGCCATTTTTGTATTTTTCAAATTCTCTCTTTTCTGTTTCAAGTGCCTCCTCAATTTTTTTCTTTTCTTCTTCCATATCCAATCTGATTTGTCTTCTTTCATTTTTCAATATTTTCATTTCTTCTTCAAATTTTTGTTCATCCAAAAAATTGATATCTAGAAGGAAAAAGACTTCACTCAAGAAAAAAAAGAAAGAAAAAAGGAAAAGAAAGAAAGCCAAATTAATGAATGAAATATTACCAGGTAATCCAAGTTGTTTTCTCAATTTTGATCTTGTGTCCTTTGGATTACTTTGAAATGATTCCAATAATTCAACAATATTATTGTGACCTTTTTCTCTTGCTCTATCAATAGCTGTTTTCCCTTCATTATCTTTTGCATTCAATAATATTTCTCTTCCACTTGCAAAAAGATATTTCACAACTTCAATTTTTCCATTATTGGAAGCAAATATGAGAGGTGTTGTTCCATTTTTACTTGGCTTATTGATATCAACTCTTTCATCATGTAACATCACTTTCAGAATCTCTAAATTTTGAGATAGACAAGTTAAAATAAAAGGTGTTAATCCATCTTTATTCTCTTCTTTGTTGATTTCAACTCTTGAATCACTTAGAAGTAATTTCACTATTTCAATCTTTTCATTTTGACATGTAATCCAAAATGGTGTTGTATCAGAATTATTTGGTTTATTTATATCAATTCTTTGGTCAGTTAATAATAATTTCACGATACTAACCTGTCCATTATAACAAGCAACATAAAATGGGGTTTCGCCAATTTTATTCTTTGCTTTATTGAGATCAACTCTATTATCTTTTAATAATAACTTCACAATATTAAAGTACCCTTTTTTACATGCCACATAAAAAGGTGTCTCTCCAAACTCATTCTCTGCTTTATTTACATCAATTCTATTATCATTTAATAATAATTTCACAACACTAATCTGTTCACTTTCACATGCAATATAAAGGGGTGTAAAACCTTTCATATTTGGTTGATTGATATCAATTCTGTCATTTGATAATAATTCTACAATGCTAATGTGCCCTTTTTCAGATGCAATATAAAATGGCACTTTTCCATCTTTATCTCCTTTATTTGTATTAACTCTCTCATCATTTAATAATAATTTCACAATATCAACATGTTCATTGGCACAAGCTACCCAAAAAGGTGTTTCTCCATTATTGCTTGTTTGATTAATGTCAACTCTCTCATCATTTAATAATAATGTCACTATTTCAATATGTCCTTTATAACAAGCAATATAAAAAGGTGTTTCTCCACTATTACTTGTTTTATTGATATCGACTCTCTCATCATTTAATAATAGCTTCATAATGTCAACATGTCCTTTTTCGCATGCAATCCAAAAAGGCGTTTGGCTATTCTTTAGTTCCTCTTTGTTTATATCAATTCTCTCATCATTTAATAATAATTTTATAATTTCAATATGCCCTTTTCCACAAGCACAATAAAAAGGGGTCTCACCACGTTTATTTGTTTTATTTACTTGAAATCTCTCATCATTTAATAATATTTTCACGATTTCAATATGTCCATTTCCACAAGCACAATAAAAAGGTGTTTCATTTAAAGAATCTGTTTCATTTACATTAACTCTCTTATCATTTAATAATAATTTCACTATTTCGATTTGTCCTTTTTGACAAGCAATCGAAAAAGGTGTTCCACTATCCCCAAAGACAAACTTATTCTTTGCTTTATTTACATTTATTCTTCCATCATTTAATAATAATTTCGCAACTTCTAAATGCCCTTTTTCACAAGCAATCCAAAAAGGTGTTGCCTCAGAATTATCTGCCTTATTCACGTCCACTCTTCCCTGATTTAACAATTTCACAATTTCGATATGTCCTTTTTCACAAGCAACATAAAAAGGTGTTGCTCCGTTATGATTTGCCTTATGTATATCAACTCTTTTATCATTTAATAATAATTTTACTATTTCAATATGTCCTTTCTCACAAGCAAGACAAAAAGGTGTTTGGTTATAATTATTTTCAACTTGATTGACATCAAATCTCTCATCATTTAATAATAATTTCACGATCTCAATATGTCCTTCTTGACAAGCAATAGAAAAAGGTGTTTGGCCAGATTTTTCTGCTTTATTAATATCAACTCTTTGGTTGTTTAACAATAATTTTACAATTTCAATCTTTCCATTTTGACACGCAATCCAAAAGGGTGTTGTATCATATACATCTGCTTTATTTACATCAACTCTTTGATCATTTAATAATAATTTCACAATTTCAATGTGTCCATCATAACAAGCAATTGAAAAAGGTGTTGAACCATATTCATCTTGACAATTAAGGTTAATATTTGGTTGAATGATAAGTTGTTTGACTTCTTCAATATAACCATTCTGACAAGCAGAAAGTAGCTGTTTTTCCATTTCACACTTCCCAAACTAAAAAATATGACACGAGCAGAAACTGAGCAAAACACCTCAAGGAGCCAAAAGAAACTTGAAAATAATAATCATTCTAACCAACAACACCAACAATCCCTATCTACTATTAACCAACACCGAACCATGAAACCTTTCTTTGATAACTCCAATTACACCTTGCTCCCTTGATGTTTGTTCCTGCTTGAAGGATTCTCTGATTTATTTGATTCTTTTTTTTTCTCCCAAACAATCAATTTGTTACAATTTAGAATCAAACCAATTCAAAAAAATACAAAAACTCCAAATAGAAATTGTGAAAATTGAATCTTCATGAACAATGAAGTGATTCATTAATTGGCTTTTGAGTATTGATTTTATAATTCCGACAATCAACTCCAACTTCAACAAAGATCCAAAAAGGTTCAAAGCCAAACCCATTCAATCACAACAAACAAAATAAAACAAAATAAAAAACAAGCACGTGGAGGAAATCCCAATTCCAAAACAACACAACTCGCTCATCCCCACTTATCCTTTTATTCCCTTTTTTATTTATTACTCAACCCACAAAAAAAAAAATTTTTGGTTTGGATCCATTTTCATCAATTTTGAGAAAATTTTACAAAAACAAAATAAAATAATCTGAGCAAATTTTATAATTGAAACCCTAAAAGTTCTTTAAAATTGAACAAATAACCAAACTGATAAGTTTGAAGAAGAAGTTAAAACATATAATAGTTTAGTAGAAAAAAGTTTGGGTTTTCAGTTAAGTAATTACAAAAAAAAAAAAAGTGAAAGTGAAAGGGATTTAGAAAAAAAAAAAAAAGTTTTCGATTTTTGATTTGAGGATTTGTTGATATGATTTATAAATTCATGAATTGAATCATTTGAAATTTTAGAATTTGATAATTGATAATTGATGTACAAATTGATAATTTTTTGTAATTGTAAAGTTTGATAATTGGAATTGATGTTTGAAAAAAAAAAAAACTTAAAAAATTGAGATCCCAAAAAAAAAAATTTTTTTGGATGATTAATTGTAGTTTTTTGAATTGGAATTGGAATTGAATTGAATGATTAGTAAAGTTGAATTTTAACAATTAATTCACTATAATTTTATAATTTGAAATAATAATTTAACAATGAATTTTGAATAATTTGTTCTTTTTTTTCGAAATTCTATGAGGTTTTGCAAAATTTAGAAAAGAATTCTTCAAATTTCAAAAGAACAAAAGAATTTTTTTTTTTCTTTCTAATAATTCAATATAAAATAATAGTTATTAGGACTAGAGAATGCCAAAGAAGAAAAATACTTCAAACAATAAAGTGTCGGTAAATTTTCAAATTGTTCAAAATGTTCATTTTTTTAAAAAATAATTCTAATTTCCTTTTTTTAAATTAATTAATTAGACGCCAAAGTCGAACAAGAATGACATTAATGTGAATTTTTCTTTAACTTTCTTATCATTCTTCTTTATTTTTTCAATTTTGTTTTAAAATTAAAATATCAAAATAATTGTTCAGAAACTCAAAATTTTATTCCCTGATTGGACTGAGGAAGATTTAGATGGTGTCCTTCGCGAATATGGTGATTTTGATACAGCTTGTGATAAAATCTCTAGCGGTTTTTATTTATTTATTTATTTATTTCAATATTTTTTTTTTAAAAAAAAAAAACATGTTAAATCTTAATAACAATAATCTTCTCTCCTTCAGGAAATGTTGAACAATGGTCTTCAGTTTCTAAAAAACCAAAACCAAAACCTCAACCAGTTCCAACTCAACAAACTAGTCACGCTCCAAAAACAGTTTTTTTTTTCTTTTTCTTTCTTAATTTTTTTTTTTTTTTTGAAAAAAATGAATTTTAATAACCTTTTTTTTTAAAAAAAAAAAATAGAACACTCAAAATAATACCACAAGTAAGACTATTTTTATTTTATTTTTCAAGGAAAAAGAAAAAATGATAAATTTGATACAATTATTTATTCACACTTTTACAAAATCATATAAATTTAAATTTAACTCAATTTATAAAGCTCGAACTCAAACTCGAGGACCTAATCCAAATCAACCACGTTTTCAAGGTCAAGGTCAAAATCAAAACCAAAATAGAGATCAAAATAGAGACCAAAAGAAAGAGATTAGAGCACCACAACCAACTGTACCTATTAAGAGAGGTATTTTTTTTTTTTCCCTCGAATTTGGACTCAATCTAATTATTATTACTATTATTTTGAAATTCTAAAGATTTATCTGCAGTAAGTCAACTTAAAAATAATAGACCAGGTTTGATTATTGATTTTTTTTTTTTTTTTTTGTGAAAAATGAAAATAATTTTCCAATAAAATTGAATTAGGCACTCCAATCTTACCTGCCACTTTTTCAAGACCTATTGGAAACTCATGGGCTAAACCTTTACCAGCTTCAAACTTTAGTGTTGATAACGCATTACAAGCAAATTTAAATGAATCAACTTCAAGTCCTCTTCCCAATACTTACCAAAATGAAGCATTGGAGTTAGAGAAAGAAGAAACAACTCAAGAACTTAAAGAGATTCTTCAACAAGAAAGTGTACAAGAAAATAAACAAGAAGCTTTCCAAAAACCTCAACATATTGACTTCCAACATCAAGGAATTCAAGTTTTACCCACTCAAAGAGCTGCAAAAATAGAAGAAGTAGAACAAGTACTTTTTCTTTCTTTTTTTTTTTTTCTAATCCTCAAAAAAGATATTTAAATAAATAAATGAAAAAAAAAAAAAAAAGTCTTTACATGAAATGTTGATTTCAAAATCTCCAAATCAAAATCACTCCCCAACTCAAACTTCATCTCAAAACCAAACTCAATTACATCCTCAAAATTTTGAAAACCAAA
>Ga0209960_1004565_pt1 | contig 10472 bp, 6 predicted proteins | sample ThiBiot_500_plan_2_FD_183947 | JGI IMG/M metagenome (GOLD analysis project Ga0209960, IMG submission 183947) | Wastewater bioreactor microbial communities from Cape Town, South Africa - Thiocy_expt_500_plan (SPAdes) | ecosystem: Engineered > Bioreactor > Thiocyanate-remediating >... | reverse complement strand
AAAAAAAAAAAAAAAAAAAAAAAAAAAAAAAAATCAGCGAAAAAAGAGAAAAACAAAAAAAGAAAAGCTGAGGAAAATAAATAAACAACAATCCAAATAAAAATGAAATAATAAACAAAACACAGTCAATCGAAAAAAAAATGGTGCAAAGAAATAAGAAAAAATAGTGATAATTCAATAAGATTCTGGGTTTTAAAATTTCATGAGGTATTATTTTTGTTAAAACTGAGAGTTTTTTAGAAGAAGAGGGTCAAAATTTTGATTTTGCTTTGTTTTTTTTTCATTCGAAAATTAATTGTGGAAACAACTCAAAATTTTTTTGATTCTTTTTCTTTTTTTTTTTCCTCTTTTTTGGGTGTTTTTTGTGGAGATCCTGTTCTTTGAAAAAAAGCTTTTTCTTTTTGATTTTGCTAACTTTAGTAATGGAATGATCAAATCAAAGTGAAATGGAGCATCATGAAAATGAAAAGGTTATAAATTTCTCGGATAAATCTCAAAAAGACTTTTGCCTCGATTTATTTTCAAGATTTATTTCACCCGATTTCTTCCTTAAGATTTACGATTTATTTATACATCTAACCATCGACCAGGATTAAATCTTTAGGATTAAATCTATCCTAGACAAGGATTGATTTTGAGAATGGACAGCTTTCGAATAAATCTGAAGTTCGTTTCTAAATAAATAGGAGGAAAAAAAAACAAATTTTTTTTTTTTTTTTTTTTAATCTAATTATTGATCAAATCATGTTATACCAAACAAGCATTACCAAGTGCACCAAATTGTTGAATCAAAGAAGAGTATCACTTTAGCCCATTGAAATCGGCACTCATGAAGCTTTTGACTTGTTCCCTTATTCAAATTCCATTTTGGGAACAGCTACAAGAGAGGTTTTTGAGAAAAGATGATGTGATTTTTTCTTTATTCAGAAGTTTTGATTGATTGTTTCAAACAATTTCAAACAATTTTTTTATTGAAGAAAAAAAAAAGATGAGTTCTATGAATCAACAACAACAACTTTATATTTCAAATAAAAAGAATAAAGAAAGAAAGTTGTAAAGAAAATAAATGAAAATAAAATAATAATGGTAACATTTTGATCATTTGTTTTGTAATAGAAAAGTCAAGTTTCTAGAGAGATAAAGAAACCAATAACCAAAGAGGTTGGAGTCACGAGGTTGGTGTTTGACTTGAACGAAAAAGGGAAAGCGAAACGAAAAAAAAATTAAAAAAATTAAAAATTTTCGATGACAAAGCCCTAAAGACAATGAACGTTTACCTCTCTGCTTTCCTTTGGTTCGAACACTACTATTATATTCTTCAACTCTATTCAATTCAATTCAATTCTATTTCTTTATTCTTCTTTAATTAACTCTTGATTCTATTCCATTCTTTTCTATTTTGTTTTTAAAAAAAATTTGGAGGTTTTTTTTCTTAATGAAAAAATGAACATTTCTCAAATGAAATTTTTTGCTTCCTTACTTTCAATTCTTATATTCTTTTATATTGTATTTAAGTTCAGTTTACTTTGAGACTCTCAATTTTGTTACTTTGTTTTAAAAGAAATACTTTCTTTTGTGCTTTCTTTCTTTCTTTCTTCTTTTTTTTCTGGTGAGATCAATTTTGTCTGGAATGAAATGAAATGAAAATTTTGTTCTTTAAATTTTGTCTTTTAAAGATCTTCTTGAAGTTTTCACAACTTCAACCTTATTTTTTAAAAAAAGAAAAAAGAATGTTTTATGAAATCAAACCATTATTTTACTTTCTTATAATATTTTTTTTCCTTATTACATTACTTGGGATTTAATGTTTTCAAAAAAATTATAATAAAGGGGGACAGTGAGTGCAATTTCTTTACCTCTTGGTGCTTTATTTGCATTTTACTTTAAAATATCGAAAAAATGGAATTGTACATTATTGGCTTTTGGAGCTGGTGCTTTATTATTCGCTTTAACTATAGAAATTTATGGAGGAGCCATCTTTGAATATGATAGTTCAAATGAACATGGTATTTTTTTTTTTTCATTTTTCAAATCAAAAACTCAGATCAAAAAATGAAAGTTTAAAAAAAAATGAAAGACAAAAATAAAATAAAATAAAATAAAATAAAATAAAGGACATCAAACTCCTGCATCAATGCTCCTATTAGGAGTAGGATCAATTTGTGGATCAATTTTATTCTCAGTGGGTAATTATTTCATAGAAAATGAAGGAGGATTTCTTCGAAAGTTTGCACTTCGTTCAAATTTTTTAAGGAGGGAATTAAAAAGAAGAGAAACTATGCGGTATTCTGTTAGAGGATCAACAAGAAACTCTACAAGATATTCTCGTGTTTCAAAGAGAAATTCCACAAAAGCTTATGGATCTTTAAAAGCTGCACATAGAAAGTCAATGGCTGACGAAGCCAATGCTTTAAAATTGGAATCAAAACATCCTGAAGGATCTGGAGTGAATGGAAGTATTCGAAAAAGTCTTAGTAATGATTCTGAATGTGATGAACAAAATATTGGATTTGCTTCAGGATCAACAGATGATCTTCATGATGACTTATTTGATCTCAAAGAAGAAAAAGCTATTATCGAATCAGAATTTAGAGAATCAAAAAGTGATGCCAGCGTAGGAACTGCAATTTGGTTAGGAATTTTAATTGATAGTTTCCCAGAATCATTAGTCATTGGTTTACTTACAAAGAATGGAGTCTCTTTAACTTTCATTATTGGTGTCTTTTTAAGTAACTTTCCTGAAGCTCTCTCAAGTACTGTAATTATGAAAAGAGGAGGTTTTAGTAATCTTAAAATAATGGCAATGTGGCTCTCAATTACATTAATTACTGGAATTGGTGCTATACTTGGAGCGGTATTCTTTCGAGGAGAACATACTGTTGAAAAGGAAATTGGTGAAAAATTTGTTGAAGGGTTAGCTGCAGGAGCAATGTTAGTCATGATTGCTGAAACAGCACTTCCAGAAGCCTTTCGTCATGCAGGAAATTTAGTTGGATTTTCAACACTTTTTGGATTTTTAGTTGCTTATGTTGTTAAATTGGTGGAAGTGTTATTATAATTTCTTTCTTCTAAATCAATTTGTAGACTCAATTTTGATTGGAAAAAAAAAAAAAAAAAATTTTTTTTCTCAAAAAAATAAAAAAACAAAAAAATAGAAAAAATTTTCAAAAATAATCACATCTTTTTCTTTTTTCAAATAATTCTTGGGATTTCAACAATTCAAATTCAAACATTGCAATTCATTTGAACAAAATTCATTTGAACAAAAACCCATTTCTTTCTTTCAACAAACAATGTCAATTAATTCAAACAATTTGAAAGTGAAATCAACCCATTTCTTTCAAAAAAAAAAATCAAAAATTCTTTGAAATAAATTGTTTATTTTGTTTTGAATTGTTTGTTTGTCAAAGAATTGTAATGTTTTTGAAAGTAAAGTTTTGTCAATTCAAACAATTTGAAGGGAAGTATCAAATGCTTTTGAATCAGACCATTTCAAAAAAAAATCCCTTTGATCAAAAAAAAAAAAAAGGAAAAACGAGCGATAAAAAAAAAAAATGGAAATAGAAACGGAGACTGAAAGGCTCTTCTTATCAGCATTTCTCTGGTTTGCTTTCTCGACTTATTCAAACTTCTTATTCTTTTAAAAAGATTTAAATTTTTTATTTCTTTAAAATTTTTATTTTTCTTTTTATTTTTTTGTACTTTTTTCTATTTTGTTGGAGGGAAAAAAAAAAAAATTGAAAACAAAGAAAGAAACAAAAAAAATTAATTGTGAATTAATTTTGAACAATTAATCTTTTTGATTTTTTTTTTTTTTGAAAAAAAAGTAATTTTATAAAACTTTTGAAAAGAAACATCTTTACTCTTTTTGTTTCTTTACTCTTCTCTTTATTTTATTTTATTCATTTATTCTCTTTATTTTATTTCAATTATTTCTAAAATATCTCTTGTTTCTCTTTTCTCTTATCTTTCTAAATAATCAATTAATTAAATTATCAGGGGAATAGCTAGTGCAGTTTCCCTTCCAATCGGTGCTCTTTTGAGCTTTATGTTTCATATTCCAGAGAAGTTCAATTGTGCACTTCTTGCATTTGGAGCTGGTGCTTTATTATTTGCCTTAACAATAGAGATTTTTGGAGAAGCTCTTTTTGCTTATCAATCAGATGGCTCTGGTATTTTTTTAAAAAAATTAACTTCACAAATGATTGATTCTTAATAATAATTTTTTAATAACAATAATTATATCATAGTTGACAAAATCCCAATGGTTTTATTAGCAGTTGGATCTCTTTGTGGATCATTTTTATTTTCTGTTGGAAATTATTTTATTGAAAATCAAGGAGGATTTTTTAGAAAACTTCCACTCTGGGATAAATTTCTTAAAAATGAAATTATTAAAAGAGAATCAATTATTCGTGCAAGTATGAAAAGACCCTCTCATATTCGAGCATCACGTCGAGAATCACAAAAAGCTTTCATTCAAGAAATTAGGAGAAGTTCATTAGGTTATGGAGCAACAAAAAATTATGGAAATGCTGTTGGTGTTGAAAATGAAGAAACAAGATTAACTCCCAAAGAGAGTAAACTTGGTAACATTTCTTTCACTGCTGAAGATCTAAAAAGTGATTCTGAAGATCTTGAAGATGAAAAATCTATCAATGTCCCCTGTTATGAGAGTCATTCAATTTTAGACAATGAAGATTTAGAAGAAGTTAGGACAATTATTGAAGCAGAATTTAAAGAATCAAAAAGTGATGCAAATGTAGGTATTGCAATTTGGTTAGGAATTTTAATTGATAGTTTCCCAGAATCTTTGGTCATTGGAGTTTTAGCAGCTCATGGTATCTCTTTAACTTTTATAATTGGAGTATTTTTGAGTAATCTTCCTGAAGCCCTTTCAAGTTCAGTTATTATGAGAAGAGGAGGATTAACACCTTTGAAAATTATCATGATGTGGGTTTCAATCACTTTAATTACTGGACTTGGTGCAGTTATAGGAGTAGCTATTTTCAGAGGAGAAATGACAGAATCTAAATATATGGCTGAATTATTTATTGAAGGATTAGCTGCAGGAGCAATGTTAGTTATGATTGCTGAAACAGCACTTCCAGAAGCTTTTCATCATGCAGGAAAGTTGGTTGGATTTTCAACACTTTTTGGATTCTTGGTTGCTTTTGCTATTAAATTAGCAGAAGAACCTTAAATTTTGTAATTCAATTTCTTGTAATTTTGTATATGTTTGAAATGAAAGATAATTGAAGCTAATGAACATCATTTATTAGAATGTTCATTAGTTTTTTTTTTTTTTCATTTTTGGAACAAAAAAATTTTTGAAACTTGATTTTTCTTTTTTCTTTTTTCTTTTTCTTTTCTTTCAATTGATTGAGATCCTAAAGCAACGATAAAGCTTATCAAGAACAACCTGCTTTGATTCATTCATTAATTAATTCTCTTTTTTTTTATTTTGCTTTCAAGTCAGAATTAATAAAATAAATAAGTAAAAAAGAAAGAAATGTAAACCGTTCATTTGAATTAACTTATCAATTCAGTCGATTCTACCTGTTTGATACTTATTTATCCTAAAAAACAAAACATCAAGTTGAGATTGATATTTTTGGTGTTTGGTTGATTATGATAGTTTTTTTTTTTCCCAAAATAAAAAAAGAAAAAAAACATGGCGGTGAAAACACCTCCTTGTTGTTCCTCCCATAGCTTTCCTATTGCCCTCAATTCCTTAACTTCTCTCTTCACTCTTCCCCTTCTAACTCTTCTATTTCTATTCCTCACATGTTCTAACACTCAATCCCCTCCTCCACTACCTTACCTTGAATTTGGGGTTCCAAAATATGTCAAATTTTCCCCATTTGAGGTTGTACAATACCAGTTAGTGAGCCCGTTTTCAAGAGGGAAAGCTATCTTGTTAAATCTGACACCTGCGACAACGGATTTGGCTGGAAATGAGATGGATGTGAGAGGTATTGTGGATGATTCTCCAATTGCACTTTTGGTGACTTCGGTTGATCCTTATGCTCAGAGTTTGCTCTCTCTTCCATACCAATTTAATGGTATTTATTTTCTTTCTTTTGTTATAGATTCTTTACTTTTTCTTTCTTTTATTATTTTATTTACTTATTTCATTTCATTTTTCATTATTTTATAAATCAAAATATAACAAAAAAAAATATTGAAATCAATGAATTATCTATTCTTTAGTAAATTCTTCTCTCAGTTGTCCTTTTTATTCATACTCATTTCCAATTTGTCCTTCTTTGGAATCTTACTCAAGTGATTATGTTATAAGTTTAACTGGACCAAAAGATATTGGTTATTGGATTGAGGCTACAACTAGATATATTATAATTTCAATGGGAGAGCCCTTTGTTGTGAATGCTTCAATCACAAAACCCCTTTTTGTTGAAATTGATGTTACGGATGCAGTGATTTCAAAAGGATCAGCCCCTCTTGAGATTCGAATTACTTCAGATTCAGATATTTTAGCCTATTCTCATCTTCAATATAGTGATTGTAAATTAGATGGAGTAACTTATATGATCAAAACATTCTCAAAATCAACATTTTTTCGTGTTGATGATTATACTCATCCACCTCTTCAAAAAGGACAATGGTTTTTAAAATTATCAATCCTCCCACAATCTAATGATGAATGTCAAGATTATTCAAAAACTTTTGCAATTCAGGTTCGAATTGGTCTCTCAATAGCTGAATATACACTCCCAATTGTTTTATCCTTTACTGTTTTCTTTGTGATTATATTTGGTTACCTACTCTATTTAGAAGTTTGGAACAAACGACTCTCCTCATTAACTAGATTTAGATTAGCAATTGCTGATGCTGAGTCAGATGAGGACTCAAGTCTTTTATCTCCCTCAAGCCAAGGTTTAAATGAGTCAAATCATGAAATAGAAGCATCAACAAATATCAATTCCAGATTAACGAGAGTCAACTCTCCTACAAACTCATCATCACCTCGTCCAAGTGTTGGAATTTCTCAACAAGCAAACTTTTCAAACACATCTCCAAAAAGAACTCAACGAAATACATTGAGACCTGCTGATTCTAGCGAATTTGATTTATTATTTGAACCTGATGAACTCAGTGATGATAATGATGGAGCAATTTTTAATGCTTTAAATATGGACCCACTCTTTGTTTCTGATTTGAGTCAAAAAAGTTATCATGAATCAAAAAGAACTGATGTTCACTATCTTGGACTCCTCTTTGTTATCATTATTTATTATCTTATCCCTGCATTCCAAATCTCTATTTTAAATGAAGCCACAATTGAAAGAAGTGAGAGAGATCTTTGTTATTATAATCTTCGATGTGCTATGGGATTTGGTCCTATTAGAGCTTTTAATAATGTCATTTCAAATAATGGATATATTTTATTAGGTCTTGCACTCCTCTTAATTACATATCAAAGATCAACAAAATATGAAAAAGAAAGAGTTGCTGCAAGTAAAACTCCAATCCTTGGGATTCCAAGAGAATGTGGACTTCCAAGAAACTACTATCTTTTTTATAGTTTAGGACTCTCAATGTTTTCTCAAGGACTTTTCTCTGCTCTCTATCATGTTTGTCCAACAAAAGACAATTTCCAATTTGATACTACTTTTACCTTTTTGACTCTGAGCTTGTTAATTATTACACTTTATCAAAAAAGACATCCTGATATTAGACTTCAACCAACAAAAGCATTCTTATATTTTGCTACTTTGATTTTTTTCAATATACTTGGAACCTTTTTCAATACAGGACTTGTATGGGGATTAACTTTTGGATATTTAATTTTATTAATATTTGTACTATCATTTAAAGTGTATTATCATGGACATTGGAAATTCAAACCTCGTTATTTTATTCAACTTTGGAAAGAAATTGTAACTTGTGAACCACCAAGAGAAAAGGCTCTCTTAGCTTTAATTATTTTCGTTAGTATTGTTAATATTGTTGCACTTATTTGGTTTTCTTTCTTTCTTTCTTTCTTTCTTTCTTTTTTAAAAAAAATTATTTTATAAACTTAATAATAATTCAAATATCTAGTGGAGTTATTTTTCAACCTCAATTCACATTCTTCCTTTGCTCTTTAATTTGTGGAAATTTTGCAATTTATTTAATATTTTACATGTTAATGAAGAAGAAACATGATGGAAGTATCTCTTTACAAGCAATTAGTTTTTCTTTGGTTTCCTTTTTTTCTTTTCTTTTCTTTTCTTTATTTGATTTGATCTCACTTTCTAATATTTTAATTCAATTATAAAAATTTTTTAGATTGGATTAATATGTCTTGTTGGTGCTATTGTATGTTTATCTTTCCCAATTGCAACAAATTTTGTCATTCCACATGAACAATCTGAATGTATTCTCTTATCATTTTACGATTACCATGATATTTGGCATTTCCTTTCTTCATTTGGACTCTTCTTCTTCTCTTTGGCCCTCTTAACGATAGATGATGACTTAAATGAAGTTCAGAGAAGCCAAATTACTGTGTTTTAGAATAATAATTTGAATATAGAAATAGAAAATTAAAAAATTTTTTTTAAAAAAATCTTTTTTTTTTTTTTATCAATCTATCTATGTTAAATTTAATTATTTGGATTTTGTTGATTTGGTCTGGGAGTTTCCCTTGACCAAGTCCGATTTGGTGGTCTAGTTGGAGGTCTATTTGGAGAAAATTGGGGATTAACATAAGAATTGTTCCATTGAACTTGAGGATAAGGTGAAAAGCGGGTGGGTTGAGTATTAACTGGAGGGCGAGTTGAAAGCGTGGGATTTCTTACAGTTGGAGGGATATTAACTCTAGGAGCTTTTATGAACAGAAAAATAGATTAGGAAATAGAAATAAAAAATGGAAGTGTAAAAATAAAAGTAAAAATAAAAAAAAAAATGAAATGAAACGAGTATTTAGGGGTGGATCTCCTCTTCCAATTGCTCTATCAACACCGGGATGCCATTGTTTTTGTGATATTGGATTTCCTGTTGTAACATTTTTGGGAACTATTTAAATAATAAGGAGAATGCAAGTTAGAACAACTGGACGAACAAAATAAATAAAGAAATATATATAAAAAGATTTTACTTTTCACTAATCTTTTAGTAGGAGTAGGAGTTGCAGTCACTACAATACAAAAAAAAAAAAAAAAAAAAAAAAAGAATTTAATAGTGTTCTGAAAAATAGATAAAAAATAAATAATAGGAAAATCAAACCTGGTGATTCTTTCTTTTCGTCCTTAGATTCCTCAACATTCTGCTCTCCATTTTCCAATTTTAATTTGGGTTCAACTTTTTCTTTTGAATCATCTTCTATTTTATTGTCATTCTCAGGAATTTTTTGTTTCTCAGGATCTTCAATTAATTTTTCTTCAGGTTTTTCTTCATTTTCAGTTGAAGCACTGGTGCTATCTAAACCACTTTTGTTCTCGGAATGATTTTCTTCAATATCTTTCATTTCTGTAGTTTCATTCTTTTGAATATCTCCAGAAATTTCCATTTCCATTACTTTTGTTTTCTCTTCAATCTGTTCTTCCATGCTAGGTGTCTTTTCTTCAATTTTTTCCTCATTCCTTTCCATTATCTCTTCTTTCTTTTCAACCTTTTCTTCCATTTTTTCTTCTTCTATTTGATCTTGAACTTTTTCTTTTTCTTTTTCTTTTTCTTTTTCTTGTTCTTCTTGTTCTTTGTTAACTTCCTCCATATTGGAGATTTTTTCTTCAATTTTTTCCTCAACTTTTTCTTCAACCATTTTTTCGATTTCTTCCTTCTTTTCTTCAACTTTTTCCTCCATTTTTTCTGCAACTTTTTCTTCTGTTTCTTCAACTATTTTTTCTATTTCTTCCTTCTTTTCTTCAACTTGCTCTTGGGCTTTCTCTACCTCAGCTTCCTTCTTATCTTCTTGATCCTCAAATTTTTTTTCTAGTTCTTCATTTTTTTCTTCTTTTGTCTTGTCTTCAATATTCTCTTCCATATTGTGAATCTTTTCTTCCAAAATTTCCATCTCTGCTTCTTTCTTTTCTTCCATTTGTTCCTGGGTAGTTACTTCTTCCTTGTTTTCTATCTTTTCCTCTATCTTTTCCCCTTCCTTCTCTTCTTCAGTTTTTTTCTCTGCCTCTTCACTTGTTTCTTCTGACTTCTCTGGAATATTTTCCTCCATGTTAACGGCCTTTTCTTCCAAACTTTCTTCAATCTTTTCCTCTGTTTTTTCTTCAGTTTTTTCTTCAACTTTTTCTTCAACTTTTTCTTCAACTTTTTCTTCCATATTTTCAGGTTGAATTGTTTCCATTAATTGGGGTTGATTTAATTGAGAGAGAGTATTTCTTTCTTGTTCAGAATTTTGAGATTCTCTCACAGAATGATCATCAATTTCCTTTTTTTTTTTTTTTTTTTTTTTTTTTTTTTTTTTTTGAAAAAAATTAAAAAAAAATTTTTTTTTAAATTTTATTTTTTGTTTT
>Ga0209960_1004563_pt1 | contig 10476 bp, 17 predicted proteins | sample ThiBiot_500_plan_2_FD_183947 | JGI IMG/M metagenome (GOLD analysis project Ga0209960, IMG submission 183947) | Wastewater bioreactor microbial communities from Cape Town, South Africa - Thiocy_expt_500_plan (SPAdes) | ecosystem: Engineered > Bioreactor > Thiocyanate-remediating >... | reverse complement strand
AAAACAATTTAAATTTTTTTTTTTTTTTTTTTTTTTTTTTTTTCCACAAAACCATTTATTTTTTTAAAAAATGAAATTATTTTCTTTTCTTCTTCTTTAAAAAACTTTATCAACAATTATTTTTGAAGGAATTTCCTATCCAGAAAAAAAAAAAATAGAACTTCAACAATAAACATTCATGTTCTTCTTTCGACAACCTCTATTCTATTCACTATGTTTTTCCTTCTTATTCCAGATCTCTCTTGGTATTTTTTCTTCATTTCATTTCATTTTCTCTTTTTTATTTTCTATTTTCTATTTCTATTTCAAAAAACATCTTCTAAAAATTGTTAATTAGGTATCATTGATCCCAATGATCAAGTAATTTTGATAGATTTTTATAATTCCTTGACTTCCAAAGGATATTTAAATTGGAATGTCGGAAATGATTTGTGTGGGGCAATTGGAATTGTTTGTGATAATTCGTCTCCCTATCAAAGAGCTATGTATTTGTATTTTTTTATTTTTATTGTTTTTTTTAAAAAAAACAAATTCTTTTTTGATAAATTCTGAGGTGTAATTGAAAATATAGACAGGCTTCTAGAAATGCTTTTGAAGGAACAATTAGTACAATGCTTGGGGGTTTATCAAACTTACAAATTCTGTTATAATTTCTTCCAATTTTTTTATTGGAATCAAAACTGAAAAAAAAAAAAAGGTATCTTGATAATAATCGATTGACTGGGACAATTCCAACACAACTTGGAAACTTGACAAATTTGCGAGATTTGTGAACCATTTCTCTCCTTTCTTACAAAATTTTTCAAGATATCTTTAAATAGTCAAATTCATCTTAATCAACTTTCTGGAACCATACCAACAGAACTTGGAAACCTTTCGAATGTTCAAACCATGTAAAGATTTTATGATTTATTGAAAATTCAAGGGAAAAAATCTGTTCAAATATGTTTAACAACTAAATTTAAATAGGGATGCACATTCCAATCTATTGACTGGGACAATTCCGACACAATTTGGGAACTTGAAAAATTTGACAACGCTGTATAACCATCGAAAATATGAAAAAAAAAAAATGAAGCCTCAGATATTCAAACATCTTTCTCTATTCAAATAGTGTTCTCCACGATAATCTATTAAGTGGTTCCATTCCTGTCCTCGAACACTTATCAAATTTCCAACAACTGTAAATTATTGAATGCTTATTATATTTCTCACCAAACGAACGCTTATTTATTTTTAGACGTTTTTCATCAAACTATTTGAATTGTCCAATTCCTAATTATTCCTCAATTACATTCAATGATTATATTGATGCAAAAAGTCAATGCGGTAAATAAAAACCACAAACAATAATCATTTTTTTTTTTAAAAAAAAAATGAAATTTATAGATGCAAGTTGTCCATCAAACAAATGTTTAAATGGAGGTCAATGTTCAACAAGATTGAATGGAAATTTTAATTGTGAGTGCTTAGTTGGATTTGGTGGGACCACTTGCGAAAACGGTTTTACTTTTTGATAATTTGATATTTTTTGATATTGATTTTTGACCAAAGAAATACAATTTTTAAAAAAAAATTGAAAAATAATTAGCTATAAATTGCCCATATATTTCAAATGAAGGGAATGCAAAATGGAATGAGACATTTGCAAATGGACAAACAATTAATGGAACATGTTTGAATGGATTCAATGGTTTTGCTTCAAGATCATGTATTTATACTGATTCATTTGGAAATTGGAGTTCTATTTCTGGTTCTTGTGATGGTATTTCTATTTCTTTACTTTGATTAAACACTTCATACCATTTAAGTACCAAAAAAAAAAAAAAAAATGAATAGATATTAATGAATGTTTAACAAATAATGGAGGATGTGATGTCAATGCAATTTGTGCAAATACAATTGGAAGTTTTAATTGTCAATGCCATTCAGGATATTCAGGAGATGGTATCACTTGTACTGGTATAACTTTTTTCATCTTTAATATATGAGAAAAGGGTATTCAGAATAAAATAAAATAGATGATGATGAATGTGAAACAAACAATGGAGGTTGTAATGTTAATGCAAATTGTGAAAATACTCAAGGAAGTTTTGAATGCAGTTGTAATAATGGATATTCAGGGGATGGATTTAATTGTACAGGCATGAGAATCTATTCTTTTTTCAATTTAGAATTTTATTTTACGAATTCAAAAAAAAAAAAAAAAAAAAAAAAAAAAAAAAAAAAAAAAAAAAAAAAAAAAAAAAAAAAAATGAAGGAAAAAAACCAGTAATAATTAAAACTGGAATATCTATTTCATGTAATTCATTTTCAAGAAATGCAGATTTTCCAACAAAATCTTCAGATGCAGGAGATAAACTACATATTTTATCCAATTCGAGATCAATATTAAATTGTTTCTTGATCTCTTGTTTAAATCCTTGAAAAACATGAGGAATTTTGAAAGTTGTCCATCCACCAAAAGAGTGTCCAAGAAGAGATATCTTTTGAAAATCGATTTTTGGAAGTGGAACTTCTTGATTTGAAACTTCATTTGAAATAAGGTGTTTAAGAATTGCAAGAAAATCTGTTGGTCTATTTTTCCGAGCTTGAAAGTGAAGACTTTAATTAAAAAAAATTAAAGGTTTCTTAATTTTAGAAATCGATCAATCAAATAATAATAATTCAAAATATACTCTTTCAATTCGTCATTAGTTTTGTCAATTTGATCAAAGAAAGTACTTCCAGTATGACCTGGGGCTACTACAACAAATCCATGACTTGCAAGATGTGTAGTAAGGAAAGTAGATTGAGCACTAATTCCAGCTATTTTATAATTGATGATTTATGATTGATGACTATAATTATGATTGCTTATGTTAAATATGTTAAAATTTACCATTTCCATGAGAAAACAAAATCAGAGGGAATGATGCTCCATCAATATTTGCTGGTTTGGCATTATAATGAGCTTGATGAGGACAATTCATTGGGTGATCCGTTGTTTCGAGCTCAATTGTTGTTTCATCTCTTAATATCTCTGAAGGATACCAAACTGTAACTTCAAGTTCTCTTCCATTATTCTCACCATCAAAATGACAAACTCCAGTGATATACTTTCCTCTTGATGAGACGTTCTTAGCCATTTCTAAATGAATTCTAATTTTTTTTTAAAAAAATAGTTAGAATTTTATGAATTTTATGAAATTTAAAACTTTGAAATGATATTAATTTTGAATTGTGATTCTTAATGTAACTTTATTGAATTGAATTGAATCAACTATAAATCTTGAAGCTTTCAAAAGTTCAACTTTTCAGACGGTTGAACCTAAAAAATTACAAACTTTAATAAAATACTCATTTTTTAACTTTCTTTTAATTTTTATAGACAAAAATGATAAGCTTGATTCTATCTTTCAAAGTATCATCCTTTGATAAAACTTTTGAAAGTAATGTTTGGAATAATAAGAGAAGTAATATATAAAACTTTAAATCTTCAGCCTGAAATTTGAATGAAAAAAAATGAAAAAAACAAAAGATCACTTTTCCACCTTTTCTTTCGATTTTCAGTAATTTTTAGAAATGAAAAAGTGGAAAAGTGATCTTGTGTTTTTTTTGTTTTTTGTTGATTCATTCTCTCTTATTCTTGTTCTTATTTCTCAAAACTTATTGAGAATTAGATATTTTTCAATTTGAAAATGAGTAACAATGCATTTTTATAACAACAAAGAAGATAATTGATTTCTAAATTTTAATAGAACAAGGAGAAAGAGAAGCAATACCATGATTTATTTATTGAGGATCTGGTTGAAAGATAGATGCTCGATTTCACAATCTATATTTCTCTGATATGAGGTTAGTTTTTTTAAAAAAACAACTCTTTTAACCATTGTTTAAACATTTGATTCATTTATTATTCTTTTCGATTGCTCATGGTTTGATTCCAAAGGCTCAACTGATTTCGTTTGTTGGTATTGAAATGCTCATAAATCAAATCACCACCTTTAATCTTCGTTTGGTGAATGATGCTCATGATGCTGATGTCACTGGGATCAAGCTCTGAAACCAATGGTTTACTTCTTACTCAATTGCAAGGAAATAGAAGCCTTTTCTTTGTTTAAGTCCCTAAAATCACTTGAATGTTATTTTTACTTTCTTTGATTTTGAATTTTATTTTAAAAAATAAGATATTTGTTTTTCTTTTTCCTTAAAGCTTTCGAAGACCAAGATCGTGAGACAATGATACTAATGATTAAGTTCAAAAAAAGCCAACCTTAAGTTTTATTTTATTTTTTTTTTATTTTATTTTTTTTATTTTATTTTTTTTTTCAATCATTGATTCAGAAAAGTTACAAAGAGAAGAGGAGTTAGAAATATAAATAAATTAAGAGAAATAATAGTAAGAGTGAAAAATGAGTCGACAAAGATGAATCAAACCTTTTGAAATGAAAGTTTGTTTGTTATTTTTTTTTTTTTTTCGGTTTGTTGTTTTATCCTAATTAGTTTTTTTTTTTTCAAAAAAAAAAGGAACAGTCCAAGAAAAGAAGTCAAACAAACAGGAAAAAGGATAAAAGAAAAGAAGAAGAGTGATGCCCCTCTTCCAAACCATCCTCTTACTTTATTTACTATTCCATTCAACATTAGGTATTCTTTCCTTCCTTCTCTTCTTCTTCTTCTTTTTTCCTCTTCACCTTCTTTTTTTTTTTTTTCATTATTTTTTGTGAGTTTAACACTTTCATCGTTAAACAGGGGCACTCGATGTAAATGACCAGACGATATTGGCTAATTGGTATAATTCATTAACCTCGACAGGAACCTTGGGTTGGACTGTTACAAATGATTTGTGTGGCCAAACTGGAGTCACTTGTGATACTTCAGATCCTCAAAGAATTACGAGATTGTACTTTTCTTTTCTCTTTCTCTTTCTGTTTCTGTTTCTGTTTCTGTTTCTTTTTCTTTCTTTTTTTTTTTTTTCTTCACCCAATTCATAATATATAGACAAATTGGTGATAAGAATGTGATAGGAACGATTCCAACTACATTTGGTGGTTTGACGGAGATCAATAGAATGTAAAATCTTCGAGAATATTTAGTTTGAATTGCTCATAAACTAGAAAGTTTTTTTTTTCAAAAAACAAACAAACAAACAAACAAACCGAATAGAACCTTGAGAGGAAATCAATTCTCAGGGACAATTCCAACCGAACTTGGGCTATTAACGAATAATTTTCAACACTTGTAAAAAAAAAAATTTGTTTTTTCAAAAAAAAAAAAAAAAAAACCAAATAAAAACAAATAGATACTTTGAATTTAATCAACTGACAGGGACGATTCCAACCGAGTTCGGAAATCTTCAATTGGGATATGTGTAAGTTTCAAATACTTTATTTATTCTCTTCTTTTCTCTGAACAAAATTTCCAAAAAAATAATAAAATAAAATAAAAAATAGCCAACTTTTTGGGAACCAACTTTCAGGGACGATTCCAACTCAACTTTCAAATTTGACAAATTTAGCAAGATTGTAATAGAATTTTCACTTGAGATTTCTTTCTATATAGCAAACAATAACAATCACAAAAAAAACAGACATTTGAATTTGAATCAATTTACAGGGCCAATTCCAAATTTTCTTTTAACACTGCCATCTACCACCCTGTACGCTTAAATTTTATTTATTCATCTGTATAAATCAAATAATATTTTCATTTCATAGAACTCTTGCATCAAACTATTGGGACTGTCCGATTCCTGACTATTCCTCAATCCCAACGAATGATTATGTCAATTCAACAAGCGAATGTGGTAAATAAAACATCCTCAAGTTGGAAAAAAAGAAAATATGTCAACCAAAAGAAAAAAAAAAAAAAAATCTAATAGATTCAAGTTGCCCAACAAACAAATGTTTACATGGAGGACAATGTTCGACAAGATTAGGTGGAAATTTCCATTGTGAATGTTTAAATGGATACGAAGGCATTAATTGTGAAAATGGTTTTTTTTTCTTCCAAAATTTATAAATCAAAAAAATTCTCACAACAAAAAAAAATAGTTATAAACTGTCCATATGTTTCGAACGAACAAAATGCTGAATGGAGTACAACATTAGCAAATGGACAAACAATTAATGGGATATGTTTAAATGGATTTTTTGGTTTCGTTTCAAGAACATGTACGAATATTGGCTCAACTGGAATTTGGAGTTCTATTTCTGGTTCTTGTGATGGTATTTCTTCTTTTTTTTTTTCAATGATCATACTAGAAATAATAATAATTATTATAGATATCAATGAATGTTCAACAAATAACGGAGGATGTAATGCCAATGCAAACTGCACAAACACAATTGGAAGTTTTACTTGTACTTGTAAAAGTGGATATGATGGAAATGGTTTGAATTGTTCAGGTAACCTTTTTTATTTATTTATTTTTTTAAAAAAAAAAACTTTCAATTCACACACACACAAAAAGATATTAACGAATGTACATTGGGTACTCATAATTGTCATCTCGAAGCAACTTGTGTAAATACAATAGGAAGTTATAATTGTATTTGCAATGCTGGTTATTCAGGAGATGGTTTGAATTGTGGTGGTAAGAAAATCTTTTTTTTTTTAAAAAATGACATTTACATTTTTTTTAAAAAAATAGACGACAATGAATGTTTAACAAATAATGGAGGATGTCATGATGATGCAAATTGTGAAAATACAATTGGAAGTTTTACTTGTGACTGTAAAAGTGGATATTTAGGGGATGGATTTAATTGCACGGGTGAGCTATTTTTCTTTTTTTTTTTTTGAAAATTCAATGAAACAAAATTAAAACATAAAACAATCTATTAAAAATAGATGATGATGAATGTACATTAGAAATTGATACTTGTCATTCCGATGCGACCTGCACAAACACTCCAGGAAGTTATAATTGTACTTGTAATAATGGATATTCAGGAAATGGCTTGAATTGTAGTGGTATAATAATCCTCTTTATTTTGGAAAATAAAACCAGAAAAAAAAAATAAATAAATAAAAATGTAATAGATAATAATGAATGTACTTTGGGAACCCACAACTGTCATACAAATGCAGCATGTACAAACACAATTGGAAGCTTTGATTGTGAATGTATTTCAGGATATTCAGGAAATGGCATCATTTGTGATGGTTGGTTTTTTATCTAATATCAAGTTTGTAAGTTAATTCAATCAAAATCTTGAAAAACAAAATGAAATAGATATTAATGAATGTATTCTGGGTTCATATGATTGCCATATGAATGCAACATGTATAAATACTCTAGGAAGCTTTGATTGTGAATGTAAAACTGGATATTCTGGAAATGGGACATTTTGTGAAGGTTTGATTGATATTCTTCAGTTTCACAATTCACTAACATTTACAAAATAGATGTTAACGAGTGTACGTTGGGTACTCACAATTGCGATACAAATGCAGATTGTGCGAATACTCTAGGAAGTTTCACTTGTTCTTGTAAAAGTGGATACTCAGGGAATGGTTTGAATTGCACTGGTAAGATGATTTTTTCTTTTACCCACTTAAACTCAGGAGAAAATAATAATAATAATAGATATTAATGAATGTACATTGGGCAATTATAGTTGTCATACAAATGCAAATTGTATAAACACTCCTGGAAGCTATAATTGTACTTGTGATATTGGATATTTGGGGAATGGTTCGAATTGTTCTGGTATGATTAATTAGAATAGATCATAATAGTCAGAACAAATAAATAAATAAATAAATAAAATGAATAGATATTAATGAATGTTCAACAAATAATGGAGGATGTGATGTCAATGCAATTTGTGCAAATACTCAAGGAAGTTTTGCTTGTACTTGTAAAGGTGGTTACTCAGGAAACGGTTTGAATTGTTCAGGTATTCTTTTTTTTAAAAAAACAAATATTGAAATAGATGACGATGAATGTGCATTGGGTAATTATAATTGTCATACAAATGCAAATTGTATAAATACTTCAGGAAGTTATAATTGCACTTGTAAAACAGGTTATTCTGGAAATGGTTTGAATTGCAATGGTAATATTTTTTTTCCAATTCTAAAAAAAGAATATTAAAAACAAACCAACAAAGATATGAATGAATGTGTATTGGGTACTCATGCTTGTGATATGAATGCAAATTGTCTTAATACAAATGGAAGTTTTACTTGTTCTTGTAAAACTGGATATTTTGGAACTGGATTCATTTTCAATTGTACAGGTAAGAAATTGTTTTGTTTTATTCTTTCAATCAAATCAAAAATGAGTAAAATTCGAAAAGATATTAATGAATGTATGACAAACAATGGAGGATGTGATATGAAGGCAACTTGTACAAATACTCCAGGAAGTTATAGTTGCACTTGTAACACTGGATATTCGGGAAATGGTTATACATGCACTGGTAAAAAATATTTTCACTTTCAAAAAATAAAATAAAAATAACAAGCAATTAAACAAAAACAAAAAGACAAACTAACAAATAAACAAATAATGAAACAAAAATAAAATCAAAAATATTGACATAGACATTAATGAATGTACATTGGGTACTCACAATTGTGATATGAATGCAAATTGTGAAAATACTCTAGGAAGTTTTACATGTTCTTGTAAAACCGGATATTTTGGAAATGGTTTAAATTTAAATTGTTCAGGTAAAAAAAATTTTTTTTTTTTCCTTCCAATAAATGAATAAATCTCAAAAAAAAAAAGATGTGAATGAATGTTTGACAAATAATGGGGGATGTCATGCAAACGCAACCTGTACAAACACTCAAGGAAGTTTTAGTTGTGCTTGTAAAACTGGATACTCAGGAAATGGATTCAATTGTAGCGGTAAGAAAGAAAAAAAAAGATTTTTATTTTTCATTTTTTGAATCAATTTTAAAAATAATCAAAAGCTGTTTATTGTTCAAGTGAACAAATAAATAATATTCTTTGGTCTCAAACTATGGCAGGAAGTACTTCAATAGGAATTTGTCGTCCTGGTTATGATTCAATCAATTTGTTACAAAGGAATTGTTCTCAATTTAATTCTGTTGGAATTTGGGCATCTACTTCTTTTTCCTGTTTTCGTAATTTCACTTCGATCTTTTTCCAAATTTTTTTCTTTCTTTTAATTTGATTTCGCTTTTGATCTTTTTTCATTTTTTTTTCTTTTCCATAAGTTAAATAAACAAATCAATAGCTGTTTGTTCTCAAGGATGTTTCAATGGAACTTGTCAATTACCAAACTATTGTTTTTGTAATGTTGGTTTTACTGGTCCAAATTGTGCAAATGTTTCAATTTCAATATCAGACCAAATCAATCAAGTTCAAAATATTACAAATGTTGATGATAGAGTTTGTTTCCTTTTTTTTTCCCCAATAATTTAAAGAATCAGTGTAATGTCAATTTTTTATTTGGTATTAGGTAATTCTCCAAGAAACTTTAATCAATGACTTGAAAAATAAATCAATGACAACAAATGAAACTATTGAAGCAAACAAACAAATAGCCAATTTACTTGGAGATACTATTTCATTACTCTCAACCAATGATTCTCAAACATCTTTGTCTACAATCAATAATGTTCAATTTTCTTTTTTTCCTTTTTTTTCGAACTTTATTGAAAAATTAAACTCCTGAACAAAATAGATTGGAAATCAAGTTCTTTTATTAACGAGTAATCCAAATGAATTGTCAAATGATGCAGCATCGAAAATTGCTCAAAGTTCAAATGAACTAATGCAAGTTTATCTTAAATCATTAAATGGAAAATGTGGAGATTCAATTTGTCAAATAAATGTTGAAGATTGTAACTCATGTCAACAAGATTGTGGTGTTTGTAATACAACTATTCTCATTGACACATCTGGGTCCTTTTCTTTTTTTTTACTTTTTATTCACCTTCTTTGAGACTAAATTTCTTTTTTCTGAAAAATAGAGAAACAATCACAGTTGATTCCATTAATTTTATTCAAGATGTTAAAGTTCATAATTGGAATGATTCATCATCATTTTCAATTCAAGTAATCCCTCCACTTTCTCAAGAAACACAAAGTGGAATTCCTTTAACAAATCCTTCATTAAATCCAAAACCTGAATTATTTTATGCTGGAATTAATTTTGGAATTGATAAAAATGGCCTCGCTAGGAAAAGAAATTCATGTTCACTTTCTTTCTTTTTTTTTATTTATTTTCCATTACTAATAAATAAATAATTAATTAATTTAGATGACCTTTTAGCTAATGGAAAAATTGAGATGATTATCAATATTAATGATATTCCAGAGACAAATCAACCATCCCTTGTTCTTTGGTATTATAATTCAACTTCATCATCTTGGATGAAAGCAAATGAAACTTGTTCTCCTCCTGAACTCCCATTTGTTAGTAATGGTATTCTTGCAGCAACTGTTTGTGCTTATGGTCAATATTCTTTGTATATTGAAACAGCTGGTTTGATTTTTTTTTTTTTTTTTTTTTT
>Ga0209960_1004561_pt1 | contig 10482 bp, 9 predicted proteins | sample ThiBiot_500_plan_2_FD_183947 | JGI IMG/M metagenome (GOLD analysis project Ga0209960, IMG submission 183947) | Wastewater bioreactor microbial communities from Cape Town, South Africa - Thiocy_expt_500_plan (SPAdes) | ecosystem: Engineered > Bioreactor > Thiocyanate-remediating >... | reverse complement strand
TTTTTTTTTTTTTTTTTCTTTTATTGTTCAAGGCTTTTTTCATAACTTATCCCATTTCATGAAAGATGTTTTCTTTTTTTTAAAAAAATTTTTGCTTCCAGTTATTTTGTCTTTTTTTATTTATTTTTATTTCTCCAAAGGATTGAGAACTAAAACAATTCTCTTTAGTGTTAATCAACAAAGTTTTTGAAAGTTTAAAGTCCGATTTGGAAAATAAAATGTTCAAAAATTGCAACTAATACAAAATTAACAATAGAGAGAACAATTAAACTCAAAACCACTCTGAAATTCGAAAGAAGATAAAATTGAGGTCCAAACCCAAGATCCCAACTAATTGAACATCTATACGACATTTCAATAAAATGGAGTATATTTAGTGTAAAGTTGAGTTTGGCAACGGATAAAGAAAAGAAAGAAAGAAGAAGAAAGAAGAAAGAGGAACAAAAATGAAATGGTTTAGATAAACTACAAACAAAGAAACAAAGTTAGTTTACTTATATCTTTCTTATTCTTTTCTCTTTTTTTTTTCCTCTTAATTCTTAATTTCTATAGTTCTTGACAAACATTCCATTTATATTTATGGATTGCTTCAATGGAATTATTATTCTCTCGAAAAAAGATGTTGAATTGTATCCATTGAAGAACATCATTATCATTAGATCGTGTTTGCTAGGGTTGCAATATTTTCTAAATCATTATTTGTTTGGATATTTTGTATTCAAGGTAAAAAGTTCCTCCAATTTATTATCACGAAACTTTTCATAAGCAAAATTTGACCATTCTTGCAGGCAAAACTTTAAGATGCTTTGATGTAATTTGAGAATTCAAATTTATTTGAATGATGAAAGCAAAAGCAAAAAGAAAAGGAAAAGGAAAGGAAATTGATTTAAATCAGGAATATCAAGGCCCAGCGAATATCACCCCAAATGAAAGATTTTTATCGACATCAAAAGGATCCTAGAACTTGAACAAAATTTAAGGACACTCAACAGCTGGAATTATAAAAAAAAGAACTAGAACATGCTTTTGATGTGAGAAACGTCCATAAAAAAGAACTTTCAACCATTGAGGAACACTTTTTCAAACCTAACAACGACTGATCTTCGATATCTCACCTTAATATTCTTGGATCTCATTCTTTTGATGGATTATCATGGTCAGAACATAAAAATTGACTTTAGAATATCTGAAGAGGATCCAAAATAAGAATAAGAATAAAATCAAAAACAAATTTCATTATTATTTTATTTTTTGGGAAACTCCTTCTTGTTTTTTTTTTTTTTGAGAAAACCGATTTGATAATCGATTCGATAATCAAATAATCAAATCGAAATCATCAAAAAATAAGAATTATAACTATAATTAAGAGAAAAGATTATAAATTAGATCATAATTTATAATTTTCTTGTATTGGTTTTTTTTTGAAAGTGGAAATTAGAAATTAATTAGAAATGAAGAGAGAAATGACAAAGAAGAAGGGACAAACTACACAGAACCGACCCCAAACTCAACAACAACCTCAACAAGCTAAAGTTCAACAACAAACTCAACCCCAAGTTCAGAAATCAACTCAAGAACCAGTGAAAACTCAACAAGTTCAGAATAAAACACAAAATGGAGTGAATCAAGAATCTATTGTTCAATCTCAACCTCAACAAACTAAAGCTCAACAACAAACTAAACCTCAACAACAGAATAATCAATCTAAAAATCAACATCAACAACAACAACAACAGAAATCAACTCAAGAAACAATTAAAAAAACTCAGAATGTACCACAAAATGGAATGAATCAAGAATCAAAAAATCAATCACAATCACAATCTCAAAATAATAAAGAAGATTTAAAAGAAAAAGAAGATGTTAAGAATCAATCAAAGGCGAATGGAATTAATGAGAATGAAAAAAATAATGAAAGTGGAAGTGAGAGTGATGGAGATGAAGAGGAAGAGAAAGTTAATGGGACTCCAAGTGCTGGAGAAAAGAAGAAAAGAAAGAAAAAGAAGAAGAAGAAGACAAAATCTTCAAATCTTGAATCTCAAGGAAATCAAGTTTGTTTTTTTGATTTGTTTCAAAGGATAAATGAGTGAAATGTTATTTCAATAGATTTCTCAAGATGAAAAAGTATCTCTTGAATCCAAGTCAACAATATCTCAGGAACAAGTTGAAGCTACAAAGATACAAGTCCCAGTAAAGTAAAAAAAAAATTTCGATTTGATAGCAAAATCTAATAATTAATTTCTAAATAGATTTGATTCCTATCAAACAGAATATTCTGTTACAATGATATTTTATACGAAAAATAGAAAAGAGGAAGAAATTTCAGTCAATTTTGATCCAACAAATGTTTGAATTTTTTATATCCTATTTAATTATTCAATATCAAATTATTAAATAATTATAAAATCATAGTTTTCTATTAATATTGGATCAGATTATAGATATTCAAAAGAATTATTTGCTCTCATTGATCCAAAATTATCTAATTATAAAATTTTTTCAACAAAAATTGAAGTTAAATTAATTAAAGTAACTAATGGAATGTGGCCTTCTACAAGTAACCTTATCTTTTTTTTTAAAAAAAAACAACAAGAAAATTCAAATTAACATTCTAATGAATTTATAAATTCAGGTATTGATTCAACGAGTTCGGAAATTCCTTTAGACAATCTAAATTTAAACCCAAGTTCATCAATTGAAAAAATTGAAGATCCAAACCAAATAGAAATTAAAATTGAAGAAAGACATGAAGAAACCAAAGAAAACATTGAAGAAAAAGTTGAAGAAAAAATTGAAGAAAAAATTGAAGAAGAACCTCCTTCATATTTAGAAGTGCAAAATGAAAATTTAAACAATCAAGAAATTATCAATGAGAAAAATAATCAAGAACTCACTTCTTTTGGTTTAAGAGGATTAGTAAATATTGGAAATACTTGTTACATGTCTTCAGCTCTTCAATGTTTAAGTAGCACTCAACCCTTACTTAAATATTTTTGGAGTATCTTTTTCCTTCTTCAAACAATCAAATACCTTTGAAATAAAAAATCATTGAAAATAAAAAATAAATAAATGAATTAGATGATCAATACTTAAAACATATAAATCTTGAGAGTACTTTTGGTAGAAAAGGAAAAGTTGCAACTTCATTTGCACAAGTTCTCAAAGATTTATGGATGGGAGATGATCTTCCAGCTCATAGAATAACAGAATTTAAAGTTCTTTTTTCTTTTTTCTTTCACATCAATTATAAATCCAACATTGATCAAATATAGTCAACAATTGAAGAATTTCACACTCAATTTCGTGGATATAGACAACATGATTCTCAAGAATTTTTAACTTTTCTTTTAGATGATTTACATGAAGATTTAAATTTAATTTTGGATAAAAGAAATGTACAAAATGTTGAAGATAATGAAAAATCAGCAGAGGTAATTTTCAATTAAAAATGAAATCAAGTCAAAATAAAAAATAAAAATGAAATAAAAATGAAAGGAAAGTGCAATGATTCATTGGGAAAATCATAAAAAAAGAAATGATTCAATTATTGTAGATCTTTTTCAAGGACAATATCAATCAAAATTAACGTGTCAAGTTTGTCAAAATGTAAAATTTGAACTTTTTTTTCTTGAAAATAATTTAATAACTAAATCTATTTTTTTTTTTTTCGAAATTAAAAGACTTCTTTAACTTTTGAACCATTCATGTCTCTCAGTGTTCCAATTCCACAACAAACTATTTATATCACATTTGTTCAAAAGATTTCTTTAGAATTTCCCAAGAAAGTACTTTTTTTTTTTCTCATCTTCTTTATATATTTTAAAGTTATAATGGATTTCTTTCTTCTCCCAAAGTATGGATTCAAAGTCAAAAAAGAAACAACTGTACTTGAATTACTTGGAGAATTAAGTAAGAAAACAAATATTGCCACTTCTCGTGTAAGTTTCTGTTTTTATTTTTATAATTTTTTCATTTAATTTAATTTCATTGTGACTTTCAAAGCTTCTCCTTGCTGAAGTTGATGGACATAAATTTCAAAATATCTATCGAAATAATGACACTGTTGAAAGTTTTCCTGAAGGAGATAAACTATTTGCGTATTTATTTTATTGACAAAATTAAAAAAAAAAAAATTAAAAAAAAGATATCTTTTATTTGCTATTTCACTCACTAAAAATTTTTTTTAAAAAAAAATAAACAAGCTACGAAGTGGAAACTACAGATGAAAATGATCCAAATTATACATTAGTTCCAATTGTATTACGTTTTTCTGGTCGTCTCTCTGATATTTGCTCCAATTGTTATCGAAGTTGATTTTGATTTTCCTTTTCTTTTATCTTTCCAAATGACTCACAACAATTTCCTTTTTTCTTCTTTGCTTAAAAAAAGGATTAGAAGGATTAAAACGATGTCAACAATGTAGATCTGTGAGTTATTGTTCAAGGGAATGTCAAGAAGAACATTGGAAAGAACATAAAGAAAATTGTAAAGCTAGCTGGATTTTATTTGGAATCCCATTATTACTATCCATGAAAAAATTTCAAACAACATACAAATCCCTTTCATTAACAATTTTTTTAACTTTAAGGTTTTATTTTATTGATTTACTTCTTTATTTTTCTTTTTCTTTTGTGAATACTGATTTTTTTTTTCTGGTTTCTAGGAGATTTATTCAAAATAACAAAGTATCACTTCAACCAGCTCAACTATTTAAATTAAGATATTTTGAAGGAAGCAGATATAATACATTAGTTCCAGAAGATGGAATTCTTGATGTTGAACTTTCTCCAATGATAGCTGTTGATTGGGATATTAAAGAGAAAAAACTTGTCTTTGGAGATCAAGCTGATTATGTTTATTTTTATTATCTTTGAGTTTTTTTAATTTTTTTTAAAAAAAATAAAAAATAGGTTATCCGAGATGAATCAGCCATTCAAGGAAATAGTGTTGAATTAAAAGATTGTTTAGAATTAAATTTAGAAGAAGAATTATTAGATGGTTCTTGGCTTTGTCCAAAATGTAAAGTACGTCAAAAAGCAACAAAGAAACTAAGTTTAAGTTTACTTCCTCCAATTTTGGTGATTCACTTAAAAAGATTCTCTTCTTCAAAGACAAGTGGACTTAGTGGTTTCTTTTCAAGCTTTGGAATGGCTGGTTCGAAATTGAATACAATGGTTCAATTCCCAACAAAGTATTTTTTTTTTCTTTCATTTGTCTTTTATCAATTGATAGTAAATTAATCAATCAATATAATAAGAGATCTAGATTTAACAGGATATATTGAACCTAAACCTAAAGATGAACTTATTTATGATTTATTTGCTGTGACTGTAAAAATCTTTTTTCTTTTATTTTATTTATTTATTCAAATTGATGTCAAACAATCAAAAATAATTATAATAGAATCATTTTGGAGGAACAGGTTTTGGACATTGTAAATTCTTTTTCTTTTTCATTTTCATTTTCATTTTCTTTTCTTTTTTCTTAATTTCTTACAAATAAAATAATAGATACCGCATTTTGTAAAAGAGTTGAAGGAGATCAAGAAGCATGGTTTGAATTTGATGATACAAAAGTTTCAGAAGTACAAAATGTTCAGGTAAATTCTCCTATTTTTTTCGAAAATCCAACAAATTTTCTTTTTTTAAAAACTAATAACAAAATTTCAAAAATGATAGACCGCAGGTGCTTATGTTCTCTTCTATAAACTTAAATCTTTTCAACCAAATGATCAATGAAAGAAGAAAGGAAATAAATGTTCTTGTTTTTTGAAGTTTATTTATAACATTTCAAAACAATTCCATCCAACCATCTTATTCAGCTTGATTAATATCACATCTATTATCATTTAATAATAATTTCACAATATCATCATATCCGTTTTGACTAGGTATTTGTTGCTTGATCAAAATAAACATCTGTTAGAAATTCCATCAAAAGCATCACGAAGTGATAGTAATTGCAATTATAAACATTTGACACAATCAGATGGCTTCAAGATTTCAAGAATATTTCTTGCCATGTAAAACTCGCTTTCAAACTTTGGAATTTCATTAATGTAACTTTCTTTTTCTGTTTCTTTTTCTTTTCCTTCTTCTTTTTCTTTTGGGTTGATTTTGTTTTCAAATAGAGTTGATTTCCATTTCCTGTCATCATCAAATCCAGCAAACCAATCTATCAAATCAGGATCAGGTCTTAATTTCTTCATAGATCCTAAATCTTTTCCAAGCCAAACGTAGGATTTGCATTGAAACTTTTAACCTTGGATATAGCAACATGTAACATATTAAAATTGATTGAAGGGCTGAAAGGTCTCTGGTTTAGCTCCAAGATAATTTTTTGAACAGTCTTTCCTTGAACTTTATGAAATGTTATGACAAAACCGAGCTCTACATGAGGTTCTTTTATAGTTATATTTCCTTGAACTAATTTTTCATTCCATATGTAAACACTCTTTTTGAATAGAATCCACCATCAAAATTTTGTCAATTCAAAGGTATTCAACATCTTTGAATTTTTCACACAACTTGTTCTATCAGGTAAAGGCTGAAGTTGATCATTGCCAAAGTTTGGTAAATCCCTTTTGTGAGACTGGTATACAAAAGAATGAATTCATTGTTTCTGATCCTTTCATTAAGCTTGCTCCAGATCCTGTACAAGCAGAAGACTTTGAAGTACAGTATTCCAAAACTTTGAAGTAATTATAATTCTTTGATTTCATTGATAACTTCAAGTTGGACCTTCCCTCCCACCAGGTCCTCCGTGAATTAATAATAGAAGCTGGTCTCAATTGACTCGCATATAATTGTTTTGAACTCAAATAAGCTCTTTGTAGTCCATCAGTAATTTTTCTTCTTCTTCTTGGTTTTTTTTTAGGATATCAATAAATGTTTCAATGTTCGAAATTTTTTTTCTTCTTAAGAATTCTTCGGTTGGGGGAGGAAGGCTGATTAATTATAATTGCCGATAGGACAAACGCAACTTCAAAAAAACTTCATGTTTGTGTTTCACAGCCCGAACACCTTTCCTGCCCCAACCGAAGAAGAAGAAAGGAAGGCCCTTCTCACCAAACTCCTTTCCTCTTCAGAAATTTGGAATGATTTAAATACATTTTTTAAATCTTCAAATTATGTTGGCAAGTTTGTTTCTTCTTTCGTTAATAGTTTTTTGGTTTTATTTTAGATTAAAATAAAATCAGTCCTCTTCAGCCCAGTTCTCTTGATATCTGCCTCTTCCTCGAACTCCTTGAATTAGAATTTATCTTCTCTCAACATAGTTTCAAGGATTATCCACATTTTTCAAAATGGTTTAATGATGTCCACCTTCTTGTCTCTCAGAATCAAAAGTTTTTTCTTCTTCTTATTTTTTATAAAAAAATAATTAAATTTATAGTTTTCCACGACATGAAATGTTACTTGAAAATTTTTTATTTCAACTCGAAAGTCAAAGGCAAATTTTTTTGAAAACATTAATTCTATTTCTTGTTTCAATACTTGATGTCTTTTTGTTTGTTTAGATGGAGAAAATTCCACAAAGAACCTTACCATGTAATTTTTAAAAAATATTATTGATTATCGGAGATTTTTGAAAAAAAAAACAAATAGCAGGAAAGCTTGCACAATGCCGAAGGAGCAGAATACTTTTGCTCAAAACTAAAACAAGATGCTTTGAGAAACGAATTTGAAAACTATAAACAGACAAAACAATTAGAAGAAAAATGGATTGCAGAATTGAACACAATAGAATCCCTTGGACAATTCTTGGAGGAAAGATCTATTGATGAAATCCAATTCGTGGTTACGAAAGCTCTCACCTTTCGGGATCAGGCATCTGGAGAAGACTTAAATGAAATCAATGAGATTTTGAAGAATAGTTTTCAACTTCTTTCAGTGAAGTACCAAGGGAGTTCCTCCAGAATAGATCAATATCAAGCCGAAAATTTTTTACTTCTTTCTGAACAACTATTAAAGAATTCTTCAACAAATTCGAATGATCAAACAAACTTGGGTGATCCATCAAATTCAAATTCAAGTGCAAATTTTTATCAAAACCCTCAGAAAAATATTGTGCGCAATGATATATTGAGGAAAGCAATCAACAATTTAACGGAGCCACACTTGGCAATCAATTTAAAGAATGTTGAGTATGTCTATCTCAAATTATCGAAACTATGGTTTGACCGTACTGGTTATTTTGTTCCACATTGTCACTTTGACGAATGGAAAACGAAATTTTTTTCAAATTCCCAACAGAAGAGAGAAAACCTCAAGGTTTTATTTCTTTGTGATGAAAATCCTGAAAATGATGTTAAAATTTTGGTGCAGAATGGAATTCTTGAGGAAAATATGTACGGTCTAACTCTGAGCAAAGATGTTCAAATAAATGCAATAAAAAACTTGAAGGACAATGACATTTCAGGAGTTCAAATTATTTGTGATTCAATTGAAAACTATCTTGAAAAAAATTCCACTCAGCCGTTTGATATCATTTATTTTGATGCTTGTAAACCCCTTCCAAGTTTTCAGAAGCCCTATAGTCTATCTGGATTAACTCGGATATTAGCTTCAAAAAAATTAAAATCTCCTGGTGCTTTAATTACAACCTTCTCTGCGCCTCCCAAAGAAGAAAAAGAAAAAGATGAAAAAGGAAAAGATGAAAAGGAAAATGAAAAGGAAAATGAAGGAAAAGGAAAAAAAGGAAATAAAGAAAAAGAAAAAGAAGAAAGTGAAAGATTAACGGATCTTATGAAAATGTATCTTTCCCCTTTCACCATTCGAGAAGAGCCTTTGTCAACAAGTTCGATCTCCTCTTCGGGTTTTGATTTTTTTGAGGAAAACGATGAATTGAAAGAGAAAATTGAAAAACATTTTTATGATTACTATGGCACATTTATTACAAGACAAATTATTGATACTGCCTCCGCGTTTTCTTCTTGGGCATCTTGGAAAAAACATCTTGAATGTAAATTGCTCAAGCATAAAAACACGAAGGATCATCACAATAACTGGTTTAAGGAAATTTCTTGTCAAGAAATGATTATAACAATTCAAAACGAAGAAAGTATTACATTTCCAACAATCGACGGAGTTATTTTTGTTCATTTTTTTTTTTTTTTGAAAAGAAACTAATCAATGAAAATTAGAGTTTTTCTTGTTTAAAATGCAAGTTCGAAAGCGATAAGGAAAGTGATTTTGCTTCTCATTACTTGACAAAACATGCAGGGTTTTTTTTATATACATATATATATATATATATATATATCTTCTGATCCATTTGTTTTTTCTTTAGGGTTCATTTATCAAATTCTGAAGATATCCAAAAATATTATAAAATACAAGATTACATACTGACAGGATCTCCTGAGGATGAAAAATTCTGGTTTGGATGGTATCGTTCACTTTTGAAAAAAAAGGAGTCTGAAATTATCAAAATCTGGCTTACTCAAGTTTTATGTCTCAGCGACCGAGATGGTTATGTAGAATCACGAAGAACTTTTTTTTTGATGTTCTGGTTATTTTCAATGGAAAGATTTGTTAACCAAGACTCAAAAAAGTTGAACCCTGATAAAGTCTTCACAAAACCATTCATGAAGTGGATAGGAAATTTCTTGACCTTTTTTGAAAAATTCAATTTAATAAGACCATCTTGTGATATCATTGATGGTTATAGACTTGCAATAATGGTTGCATTCTACAAGGAATATTCATGCTATCACCCAATTCCAAGCGTTTCCAAAAGATGGCAATATGTTTCAAACAAACGAGTGATGTTTACCGATTTAATTATGTTTGATAGTTGCAGATATTTTTACGATATCTTATCCTTTGAAGATGATCAAGAACCTCAAGAACCTCAAGCATTTCATTTTTTTCTTCTTGTATCAGTTTTAGATAGTCTTGAAAAAACTCTCTATTATCAAGATGAGAAATTTCGTCAGTACTCTTACGAAGAACACAATGGTGAAATTCCTCTTCAAAAACTTCAATATCGCCAAAGAATTGACATTTAAAAGGAAGATTTTTGTGAATTTGAACGATCAAGTGTCATAAAATAAAAATTCATTTCTTTGAATTCTGAACAAAATTGAAACAAAGTAATACAGAAATCAATACTGATTCTTGAATTTCAAATATTGGTCAGATAAGAGAACAATAGTTGAAGAGATTGCAACATCTTTTTTTTTAAAAAAAAAAATCAATAAGAATTTATTAAAATAAAATAAAATCAAATGAATCAATAAATAAATGTGAAATAATGAAGCTTTGAAAATCTCCTTCAATCCCAACTGTTGGCTAATAGTTATTGGGAAAAAAAAAAGAATTAATTAAACGATTTGAAGGATTTAAAAAAAATTACAAAGAATGATAATCCATGGATTGAAGAATTTTGTTTTGGTTTCACTTCTTGTTGAGAATCTCTTAATCTCTAAATTTATTTGATTTGTTATTTGTAAGAAAAAAGAAAAAGAAAAAGAAAAAAAAA
>Ga0209960_1004558_pt1 | contig 10489 bp, 8 predicted proteins | sample ThiBiot_500_plan_2_FD_183947 | JGI IMG/M metagenome (GOLD analysis project Ga0209960, IMG submission 183947) | Wastewater bioreactor microbial communities from Cape Town, South Africa - Thiocy_expt_500_plan (SPAdes) | ecosystem: Engineered > Bioreactor > Thiocyanate-remediating >... | reverse complement strand
TTTTTTTTTTTTTTTTTATTAAATTTTTTTCTTTTTTTTTTTTTTTTTTTCTTCAATTCATTAATTACCTAAAAGTTCATGAATTTTTTCACCAGTTACACTATTCCAGATAAAAGCTTTATCATCTCCACCTCCTGAAGCAATAATATTTGAATCAACTGGATTAATTGCAATACAATAGACAGAATCTTTTTTTTTTTTTAAAAAAAAATGAAAATCAATAAAATTGAAAATGGGACTTGAAATTGAAAATTGAAAAATTGAAAATACCTTTATGTCCAACAAATTTTGCACTGGAATCATTTACATAATCTTCCATATTTTCTCCATTTTCTTCTTCTTCATGTTCAAAATTTTCTTCAGGTTGAATTTCATCTTCTTCCATCATATGATCATCATCATCTCCATCTAAAAAATGTTCACAAATTATTTATTTTTAATTGACTTCAAAATTTCAAAAAAAAAAATTGACCAAGGAATTCATGATCTTCAAGGTCTAAAACTTCTTGAATTTCTTCATCATTTACATAAGAGACTTGTCCACTTTCATTAATATTTTGTTCTTGTTCTTGTTCTTGTTCGTGTTGTTCCATTGTGAGAATATATATTACAGTCCTATTAAAAATTTAAAATTATTCTTGAGAATTTGAAAACAAATACAAAAATTCAAGTTGAATTCAACTTACAATTAGTCAAACCAATTCAAATTTTCTTTAAATTCTTAGTTCGTGTTAAAATTCAAGACAAGAATTTCAGTTCACAATTTCAGGAATGGTGAGAAAAAAACTTTCAAATTTACAACAAAATTAATTGAAAAAAAAATTCAAATTTTTCACTTATAAAAATTAATTTTCTCTACAGAATAGTAAATGTTTAGATTTCTTAATTATGAGTGATAAATGATGAATTCAAATAATGAATCAGTGTCCAGTATTTATAATCAGGAGGGAGACGAGTGTTGCTTGAGTAAGCCGCTCAACCAAAAATTTTTGTTTTTTTAAAAGCCACATGGATATGACGTAATCAACAATCGCTTTCAATAGTTCGAATCATGAAAAGCTTTGAAGAGAAAGAAAATAACTATCAATAAGCAATGAAAGGAATCATTGGAAAGAAACTGAAGATGTAAAGCTTAAAATTTAATGAAATATGATGGAGAAAAGGTTTCAAGAGATCTCTTCAAAAATTTTGAAGGAGGAAGGAAGGAAGGTGAAAGTGATTTTTGTCTATTTTATTTGATTTGAAATAACTTTACAAATATATTCTGAATTAAAATCCATTTATATGTTTAACTAAAGTTGAGATATCATTTTCTGAACCAGTTTCACTCATATCAACATATATATTACCACCAAATCTCAAACCAACAGGACCATTCCATTGTCTTGTATCTTTCATACTTGGTTCCATGACAATTGGAATCATTCTCTTTCCTCTATTGGCTGCATAAGTATATTCTGCTTTGCAATTATCATGTTCTTTAGATGCCACTTTATCAATATAAACTTTGGTAATAAAAACTAAGAAAACATCACTATTATCAATTCCTTCAGCCATTTGCTGCTCAATATGTGCTTGGATTTTATCTTCATCAAACCATGTTATAATTCCTTGTTCTTTCAATAATTTGTTCACAATTCCAACTCGTTTATGATTATCTCGATTTAATTCATCTTTCACCCATGTATGCGCTAAAAATATTCTAGGTACCCTTATCGAACCTACAAAATTTAAAATAATTTAACAAATCACTTCAGTTTCAATAAAGTAAGAAAAAAAAAAAAAAAAAAAAAAAAAAAAAAAAAAAATCAAACCAAGATTTGTTGGTTGTTGAGGACTTTCTGAATGAATTCCTTGATAATTTTATTTTATTTTATTATATTTTGGAATCTTTGTATATTTATTTGTCAAAAAAAGGAACCTTGAGTTGTTGAAATGTGATCAATTTCAATTTTTTTAAGAGAATTACTTCTTCTTCTTAATTCCTCTTGTCTTTTTTTTCTCTTTCGTTTCTCTAATTTGAAAACCAAAAAGATAGCGACACCAATAATCCCAAATAATAAAACAAGTCCAATAACTATCCCTGCAATTCCACCTGATGAAATACATGTTCCTCCTTCTCCATTTTCACAGTTTTGATCTGGTTTTATTGTATTTTTATTTTATTCTATTTATTTATTTTTTGTTTGATAAAAAACAATTACTATTTTGAGTTTGACAATTAATTCCACCATAACCAGTATTTGTACAATCACAATAAGCTGGATCATTAAATGTAATAATAACACATTTCCCATTATTTTGACATCCATTTTTTCTACAATCTTCTTTTTGAATATCACATTGAATTCCTTCATAACCTGGTAAACATTTACAATCAAGAATTGATGAACTTCCGAATGAACTTATTGAATTATCAGGACATGAAACACAAATTGTCTCATTAAATGAATATTCATTTTCATTACATCCAATACATTCAATTCCATTTCCAATATATCCTGGTTTACATTTACAATTAAAACTTCCAATTACATTTGTACAAATTGCGTTTAAATCACATCCTCCATTATTCTCCAAACATTCATCAATATCTATTTTTTAAAAAAAATAAAATAAAAGAAAATAAAAATAAAAATAAAAATGAAAATGAAAATGAAAATAAAAAAAATGAAAATAATACCATTACAAAAACCAGAAATAGAACTCCAATTTCCAATTGAATCTGACTGAAAACATGTTCTTGAAACTGTGCCATAATAACCATTCAAACAAATTCCGTTGATTATTGTTCCATTTGCAAATGCTTCATTCCATTCTGCATTCCCTTCATTTGAAATTGATGAGCAATAAACAGCTATATTATTGGGTTTTTCATTTATTTTTTTAAATCGGGAAATTTATTTAAAAAAAAAAAAAAAAAAACCAATTTGACACAAAGTTCCATAATAACCAGGAAAACAAGCACAATTAAATCCATTATTCTCTCTTATTGAACATACATTTTCAATTGGACATTGTCCATTTGGACAACTTGTATCTAAAAGAAAAAAAGAAATATAATGGCTATTCAATTCTTGATGTTTCACTTACCACAGAGAGATTTTACACTGAGGTAATCATTGGTAGCAATTGAAGAATAATCAAGAATTGGACAATCCCAATAATTAAATCCAAGAGTTCTATTAGAACAAATATGTCATTATCAAATGATTTTTTTTTTAAAAAAAATACAGGGTTTCTAAATTTGACAAATCTTTAAGTTGAGTTGGAATCGTCCCACTAAATAAATTATCATTAAGATATCTATTATTTTATATTTTAGTCGATTATGTAAAAATGGCATGAATTATAATTTTTTACAGTTCTTGTAAATTTGAAAAATCTCCAAATTCAGTTAGAAGAGTTCCTGAAAATTGATTACCATTGAGGACTCTATTGTGGTTTTTGAATTTTAGTGAATTATTCTTTTTTTGAAAAATAAATAAATAAATAAATGTAATGATAATGAATTTTAATTTTACAGATATTCTAAGTTTATCAAATTTCCAAGTTGTGTTGGAATAGTCCCTGAAAGCTGGTTGTAATTGAGATATCTATGTAAGGTTTTTTTGAATTATTGAAAACAAGAATTAAATGAGTTCAACAGAACATGAATAAGTAAAGGTCATTTTTACAGTTTTTGTAAATTGATCAAACTTCCAAGTTGTGTTGGAATCATTCCTGAAAGATGATTAGTCCCACCAAGCCATCTATTGATATTTTGATTTTGATTTTGCTCCAAAACTAAAAACTCCAAGAAAAAGTAGTGTGCAAAAATGAAATCAAGGAAGTCTAATTTCTTACAGTTCTTGTAAATTTGTCAAACTTCCAAGTTGTGTTGGAATTGTCTCTGAAAATTGATTCAAATCAATCCCTCTATTATTATTTTCGAATTTTAATGCCAAAAGAAAAAAAAGGTTAAAATTTTTACAGAGATACTAAATTTATCAAACTTCCAAGTTGTGTTGGGATAGTTCCTGAAAGTTGATTATTACCAAGCCATCTATTGATATTTTGAATTGGAATTGATTGGGAAAAAAGATGGTAACAAATAAAACTCTTCAATTATAAGAAGTATTTATAATTATTGATAATTACATCTTTTGTAAATTTATCAAACCTCCAAATTCGGTTGGAAGAGTTCCTGAAAATTGATTACCACTGATCCACCTATTGAAAATGAAAAAATTGAAAACGAACTTTTGTTTTTTTTTTAAAAAAAAAAAAAGATTAATGAATTTGATTTTTTATTTTTTTTTTTTTTTTTTACAGTTCTTGTAAATTGGCCAAGTTTCCAAGTTGGGTTGGAATTACTCCTGAAAGTTGATTTTCAGGAAGATATCTATTCCAGTTTTTTTTTGATTTTCCACAATGAAAGAGAACAGAAAAGAAAAAGAAAAAGAAAAAACAAATAAAATTTCCAAAGGAAAATGATGTATTACAGATATATTAAATTGCTCATGCCTCCGAGTTGGGTTGGAATTCCTTCTGAAAGGGGATTACCTCCAAGGTTACTATCATTAGAAGAGGGGAAAAAAAAAACAAGGGAAGTCATGAATAAATAAAGATATTGAAAGTAAGTAAGTATGTGCTTACAGAAATATTAAATTGGTCAAAGCTCCAAGTTGTGTTGGAATCGTTCCTGAAAGTTGATTAGTACTAAGGTCTCTATTATTTTTTGAATGGAGAAAAATTTGACATCCAAAGTTGAACCAATCATTAAATAAATAAAGAGGATGAAATAAATGTATTTTTACAGCCTGTCTAAATTGATCAAGTTTCCAAGTTCGGTTGGGATTGTTCCTGTGATTTGCATATCATGAAAAGTTCTATTGATAATTTTATATTTGGAGGGAGAAAATAATTAAGAGATTTTATGATTATTTTACAGTTCTTGTAAATTCATCAAGCTTTTAAATTCAGTTGAAATTGTTCCTCCAACACCAAGATAATTAAGTATTCTATTTTATTATCAAATCTTTGAATTTTTTGGTTTCTTTTTCTTATTCTCATCGAAAAAAAAAAAAGAAAACAAAAGAATACATTCTAACTACCCTTTTATAAGGAGAAGAATTATCACAAGTGATTCCCGTTTGAACACATAAATTATATCCAACAAGCCAACTCAAACTTCCATGATTAGTTAATGAATTATACCAATTCTCCAAGATTATTTGTTCATCAGGATGCAATACACCTTTTTTTTTTTAAAAAAAAATCTTATTTAAAAACGATTTAAATTGAAAGAAAAAAAGAAATGAAAAATCAAACTTGCACAATTGAATCCATTATTCTCTCTGATTGAACAAATTTGTTCAATTGGGCATTTTCCATTTGGACAACTTGTATCTAAAAGAAAAAGAATTTTTTGAAGTAAATTTAAATGGTGATTTCGTCTTACCACAGAGAGCTTTTGTATCAAGGTAATCATTATCAGTGATCGAAGAATAATCAAGAATTGGACAATCCCAATGATTATCTCTGAGGATTCTATGGATATTTAAATCAATATTTATCGTTTCAAAATTTAAATTCTCCAGAATAATTTCGAGATAAATGAATAAATAAATAAATAAATGAAAAAATAAGAAAAGAAAAAAATAAATAAATTAAATTTACAGAGTTTGTAAAGATGTCATACTTCCAATCTCAGTTGGAATGGTTCCTGAAAGTTGATTTTCATAAAGCCATCTATCATTTTTGAATTTTGAAACAAGAAAGAAAGAAGGTTTTGAAATGCATGAACTGCAATTTTTTACAAATTCTGGACATTTACCAAATTTCCAAGTTGGGTGGGAATTATCCCTGAAATTTGAGTTGTATAAATGTATCTATTGTTATTTTGAAAAGTTTAAATTGAAGAAGATGAGTTGTAATTTTTACAGAAGTTGTAAATTTGATAAACTTCCAAGTTGAGTTGGGAGTGTTCCTGAAAATTGATTAGCACCGATACTCCTATTGTTATTTTGATTTTTGAAAACAACAGGGGAAAAAAGAAAGAAAAAAATGATGTTTTTGTCTTGTACAGGATAATTAAATTTGTCAAATTTCCAAGTTGGGTTGGAATGGTTCCTGAAAGTTGATCTCTACCAAGATGTCTGTTAAAAAGATTTTGGACTTAAAGACACGAAGACGAAAACAAACTTAACGTTTGATGGATAATTCCGAAGAAAAAACAAAAAGGGTAGGTTGTGATCACTTACAGTTGTTGTAAATTTGCCAAATTTCCAAATTCAGCTGGAATTGGTCCTGAAATTAGATTATCGTGGAGATATCTATTATTTTTGAAAATAAATAATATTAAGACGAAATGAATAAATGGGAAAATTACAATTCTTTTAAATTTATCAAATTTCCAAATTCAGTTGGAATTGGTCCTGAAAGTGGATTCAAAGCAAAGCATCTATTTTTGTTGTTTGAATTTTAATTTAAGTTAATAGTTTGAAAAGTTTAGTGAAAGATTTTTTTTTAGAAAAAAAAACAAAGTTTGAATTTACAAGAGTATTTGAAAACAACAGGAAAAAAAAAATGAAAGGAAGAAAAAATGAAAGAATGATGTTTTTGTCTTGTACAAGATAATTAAATTTATCAAATTTCCAATTTGAGTTGGAATCGTTCCTGAAAGTTGATTAATACGAAGGTCTCTATTGTTATTTTTTAATTTTTAATGAAGATTAAACGATAAATAAATAGGTGTATTAAACTGTATATTTTTTCTCAAGAGATAAAATAAAATATTGGCTTACAAGTAATGTAAATTAATCAATTTTCCAAGTTCAGTTGGGATTGTTCCAGTGATTTGCATATCATAAAGAGTTCTATTGATGATTGTAAATTTTGAGGGAGAAAAATTAGAAATAAAACAGTAAATTGGAATTGTATTTTTACATAATTTGTAGATTTGTCAAGCTTCCAAATTCAGTTGAAATTGTTCCCCCAACGTCAAGAGAAGAAATTTCTCTATTCAGAATCAAATCTTTGAATATTTTGATTTTTCAAAAACAAGAAAATACATTTTAATGACTCTTTTATAAGGAGATGAATTATCGCAAGTGATTCCAGTTTGAACACATAAATTATATCCAACATGCCAACTCAAACTTCCGTGGTCAGATAATGAATTATACCAATTTGTCAAGATTGTTTGGTCATCAGGATGCAATACACCTTTTTTTTTTAAAAAAAAAAAAAGAATCCAAGACGAAGAAATGTAGAAAATAAAATGGATTTAAAACTTAAGAAAAAGAAGAAAAAAGAAGAAAAAGAAAAAGAAAAAGAAAAAGAAAAAAAAGAAAATCAAACTTGCACAATTGAATCCATTATTCTCTCTGATTGAACAAATTTGTTCAATTGGGCATTTTCCATTTGGGCAATTTGTGTCTAAGACATTTTTTTTTTTTTTCTTTTGATTGAATGGTCATGGTCTCATCTTACCACATAGGGTTTTTACGCTGTCATAGTCATTAGCAGCTAGAGCCCAAGAATAATCAAGAATTGGACAATCCCAATGATTATCTCCGAGGATTCTATGAATATTTAATATTTATCGTCTTTCAATGTCAGGATAATGAAGAACAAAGTTAACAAAAATCTCCAGGAATATAAATAAATGAATTGTGAGTTTACAGTTTTTGTAAGTTTGTCAAACTTTCAAGTTGTGTGGGAATTGTTCCTGAAAATTGATTACCATTAAGCTCTCTATGTCATTTTGAAGTTAGTGGTCATGAAAACTGTTAGCAAAATTTTGATGAACTGAATGGTTGTTGTTACAATCTTTGTAAATTTGATAGTATCCCAAGTTGGGTTGGAAGTATTCCCGAAAGTTTATCACCATTGGTATATCTTTTATTGTTCATATTAAATTTAAATTTTTCATTGACTCCTCCATTTGCTCAAAAGAGAACAGATAAAAAGTTAATAAAATATGTGAATTACAATTCTTTTAAATTTATCAAGTTTCCAAATTCAGTTGGAATTGGTCCTGTAAGTGGATTTCCTCCTCCAACACCTCTATTTTTATTTTTTGAACTTAAAATGAAAGTGGACTAGGGTAGAGGTAAAATAAAATATATAATTACATCACTTGCAAATTGATCAAATTCCCAAGTTGAGTTGGGATGGTTCCTGAAAGTTGATTAATGCTAAGATCTCTTTTTTTTAAAAAAAAATTATATGAAAGAATAAATCAAATGAAAAAAAAAACAAAGTATGAAATAAATGAATTTTTTACAGCCAATATAAATTGATCAAATTTCCAAGTTCAGTTGGGATTGTTCCTGTGATATGCAGAGCATAGAGAGACCTATCAATTTTGAGGAGGATTTCAGATTTTGAAGAAGAAAAATTATTAATAAATAAATAAATCAAAGGCATGAATTCTTTTACAGTCGATCTAAATTGATCAAATTTCCAAGTTCAGTTGGGATTGTTCCTGTAATTTGCTGCAGAGCAGAGAGAGACCTATCATTTTGAGAGAAACCACGCTTAATGAATTGAATGGTTTTTTTATTCTTTTTATTAATTTATTTACAGTTCTTGGAGATTTGTCAAGTTTCCAAATTCTGTTGAAATTGTTCCTCCAACATTCAGCCAAGAAACTTGCCTATTTATACTCAAATCTTTTTTTTTTTTAAAAAAAAAAAAACTTAAAGAAAAGTTCATACAATTTAATCACTCTTTGATAAGGAGAAGAATTATCACAAGTGATTCCAGTTTGTCCACATAAATCATTTGCGGTATTCCAATTTAAGGAATCTGTTGATGTTAGTGAATTATACCAATTCACTAAAATTGCTTGTTCATTTCCATCCAAAGCACCTATTTATAAAATAAGTAAATTCAATTAATTGTTCATTTAAACTCTTTCAAAAAAGAAAAGAAAAAGAAAAAAGATCAAAAAAAGAAATGAAAGGAGAAGGAAAACAAAAAAGAAGAAAACAAACCAAAAGAGAGGTACAACAAAAGACACCAGAGAAGAAGAATTTTCATGAGAGTTGTTGGAACCAGTAGTCTCAGGTGAAAAAAATAAGAATTCAAATGAATCAGTTCATTCATCCTTGTTTCAACTTGTTCCTAGTTTTTTCCTTTCAAAGTATTTTCTTAGGAGAGGGAGAAATTGGCTTTGTTCCTTTATTCAAACTGAACTGAAAATGCACTTCATTCATTTTTTTTTTGTTGTGGTTCAAAGCACAGTGATCCTCAAAATCTCGTCCAATTTTTCAAAAATGATTATGATTACTATTATCCATCTTTTCCTTTGAATTAGCGAAAAGTTGCTTAATCTTTTGTCAAGAAATAATTTCATTGAATGAATCCAAATGTAAAAATTGCTTCATCGAGAATGAAATTTATGGAGAACATTGGAGGTACAAGTGCCACGAATTAAAGCTAATTAGGACAAGAGCTTGGAAAAAGCACAATGGAGGAAAACAAATCTAGGAATCTACACTGATAGTCATGAAAGAGAACTGTCAAAATTTGATGGTCACGAAAGGTAAGATGTGGTTAAAGATAAGAATTCATGGGCTAAATGAACGATCAAGCACCAACAGATAAATATGAAGGGGAGAAGGTGATCAAAAAATTGTCAAGTTTTCCTTTTCTTTTGATCAAAAGTTTGAAATATTAATAATTAGAAGTAAAAAGAAAGATAAAAATAAGAAAGTGAAAAACCTTTCTCAAATGTCTTTGGTATTCTTTTTAAATACAATAGAAAAGGGAAGGGAGTTGACTTCACTTAGGCATTACCTCTCAAATATCAAAATGAATTGATATTGGAAGAGACATTCTGGGGATATGATACCAACAATTTCTCAGTCAAATTCCATATATTGGAAATAGAAAAGTTTTTCTTTCTTCGTTTTCATAGATAATTTCCAACTTCCGGTCCTTCTCTATTGAGAACCATTGTTTTCATTGAGTGTGCTCCTTCGACTCGCTTAAGAAATTTACAATTGAGTTTAAAGTTAAAATTTGCACTCCACAATTGTGAGGAATTATAAAAATATTCTTCTTCTTCATGTTGTAGATACACGCATACTTCCAACAATTACTGATGGTTTCAGGTTCAACCTTTAGAAACTAATTGTGCTCCTCACTTGCCTGTTGTCTACATTCCCCTCCTTAACTCCTGAAGGCTTATATTTTGAAAAATATAAAATATAGATCATAAATTTATCTATCTACGGGAAATCATAATAATCAGAATCAAATTTGTTTGTTATTCTTGGCCATTTTTTTGTTGAAAAAAAAAATCAATTATTCAATTAGAAAAAAATAACAAACAAAATAAAAATTTTGAAAAAAATATCAAATATAATTTTAATCAATTAGAGAGGGATTGATATAAAATATAGACTATAAGCCTTCAGGAGTTAACCCTCCACAAAGCAAAAGCAAAATTTTCATTTTTGTGTTTTTTTTTTTTTTTTTTTTTTTTGATTTTTTT
>Ga0209960_1004556_pt1 | contig 10492 bp, 12 predicted proteins | sample ThiBiot_500_plan_2_FD_183947 | JGI IMG/M metagenome (GOLD analysis project Ga0209960, IMG submission 183947) | Wastewater bioreactor microbial communities from Cape Town, South Africa - Thiocy_expt_500_plan (SPAdes) | ecosystem: Engineered > Bioreactor > Thiocyanate-remediating >... | reverse complement strand
TTTTTTTTTTTTTTTTTTTTTTTTTTTTTTTTTTTTTTTTTTTTTTTTTTTTTTTTTTTTTTTTTTTTTTTTTTTTTTTTTTTTTTTTTTCTTTGATTTTTTTCTTTTATTTTTTTTGTTATTTTTTATTTTATTTTTGATTTTTTATTTTTGATTTTTTATTATTTTATTATTCTTTGATTTCTTTTATTGATTTAAAGATTGTTTGATAGTTAATTGTTTTTTTGAATTGATTGTTTTTTTTTTGATTTCTTTTATGGTTTGATTTTTAATTTTGAGTTGAGATTTTATTTATTTTGATTTTTATTTTTTTGTGATTGTTATAATTTTCATTTTATTATAAATTGATTTTTTTTTTTTGTTTTTTTTTAAAAAAAAAAGTTGTTACTTTATTTTATCAATTGATTAATTTTAAAATTTTCTTTTTTGTTTTTGTTTTGATTGTTCAATTTTATTTTATTTATCATAGATTTTACAATTTTATTTTCATCAATTATTTATTTTATTTTTGTAAAATCATAGTTAATTTAAAGGAAAGATCCCAATTAATTTTGATTTAACAATTTTTTTCTTAACTGATATTTGAAATTTATTTTATTTTATGCATTTGACAATCAAAATAAATAAATAATAAAAAAAATAGTAAATAACGAATAAATAAAAAAAATAATCATAAAATAATAATAACAAACAAATAAATAAAAATAAAATAGAACGCCCGCAAAGCCAAACAAAAGACTCGTGCAGCAAGACAAACTTCAAATGTCTTCGCTATGTTTGACCAAAAACAAATCGCTGAGTTCAAAGAAGCTTTCTCAATGATCGATCACGACAATGATGGTTTCATTGACTCTGAAGATTTAAAAGATATGCTTTCTTCTTTAGGTCAAGCCCCAAAAGACGACCACATTGAAGCCATGATTGGTGAAGCCCCAGGTCCAATTAACTTCACTATGTTTTTAACCCTTATGGGAGAGAAATTAAATGGTTCTGATCCCGAACACGAAATTCTTCAATCTTTTGAATGTTTTGATGAGGAAAATACTGGTTTTATTGATGAAAAGAAACTTCGTGAATATTTAACTCAAATGGGAGATAGATTCACTGAAGAAGAAGTAAAATTTCTTTTTAGTTTTTTTCTCTTTTCTTTCTCTCTTTCTTTTCTTTGGAATAAAATTAACTTGAATATTTAATTTTTTAGGTCACAATTATGTTCAAAGGTGCACCCCCCGAAGGTGGAAAATTCAACTACAAAAAATTTGTTCATGTCCTTAAACACGGAGAATAATCATTTTTTAAAAATATATATATACTATAGAATTGTTTTCCTTTTTTATTTTCTTTATGTTTTGAAGTCATTCCTTTATTTTGTTTACTTTTATTTCTTTGATTACTCGAATTGAAAAAATGAGAATGAATGAATGAGGGCAAAACTGAAATTTATTTTTTTCTTTTTCTTTTTCTTTGAACAAAAAAAAATAATATTATAACTAAGATGTCTAAGAAGTATGTGTTGATCCAATAAGCTTTGTTTTCTTTTGAAGATTTGGTTTCTTGTTTTTGAGATTTTCAAAGATTTCTTCATCATCATCTGGATAATCAACTAAGCTCTTTGGGGGCGGAGTAAATTCTTTTAATTCTTTAAATTGTCCATCATCTGATAGAGAATGACTATCATCCTCATCATCATTGAAATAAGCTTCTTCATCTTCATCCAATCCTCTATCATCCCTTTTCCGTTTGAAATTTTGCCAGTTATTATTTCTTCTATTGATTAAAAAAAAAGAGACATGTTTTTTTAAAAAAAACCAGAGGCAAGAAAAAAAGAAAGAAAAGAAGAAAAATACTCTTGAGAAGATTGACCAAAACCATTTTGATATTCCTTGTTTTGCTCATTCTTAGATACAAGTAAACGAAAAGTATCAACATAGGTAACCCCTTCAAAATAACTCAAATCATTCTCAACTAAATAAGAAATCACTTTTTTGAGGTTTTCCTATTCAAAAAAGAAGAAACAAAATTAGTTGTTCGACAAATAAATAAACAAATAAATAAATAAATAAATAAAAGAAAGAAACCTGTCTTATAAATTCGAAACACTCTAATATTGCAGAGTTAATTAAATTATTCTTTGTTTTATTTGATTCAAAAACTTTAAGGAGTGGTTCAAAAAGTTTTTGTTGAATTAAGTAATTTAATAGTGTTTCATCCTTTGTTCCTAGAACTGCACGAATAAATCGAATGGTTGCTATTATGTATTAATAAGAATTATATTTTTTTTTAAAATCAAAAGAAAAATAATAATAAAAAAAATAATAATAAAACTCACATAACACAAGAAATTTTTGTTTTGACCTTAATAATGGAGTAAGTTTTCCAACAATATTAAATCTCAAAATGAAAGGTTTGAAATATGTGAGATGTTGATGAGCGAAATATGAAAGTAATTCACATAAATAGTTATATAGATAACTATCTGCTTCATTGAATTCCACTACATTTATTGATATATTTAATTTTGATTTACTAAATTTTTTCAAAAAGAAAAAAAAAAATTCGAAATAAAAGAATCATACATGGAGTATCTGCTGAAGAGAGCTTTTTCAAAGGTTCTATTAATAATTCTAGATATTTATCATAAAATGTTCCCAAAAATTCTGCTTTTTCAGTTGCCTAATTTAAATGAAAATGAATGAATGAATATTCTTTTTTAATGTTATTTTTAGGAGAGAGAAGAAAAAAAACATTTGTAGTTTCCATATTGTCAGAGTCTAAAAGGTTTCGAATAATTTCTGTTAAATGAGTTTTCATTCCAACATCAGTTTCAATAGAGAGTTGATTAATTAAAACACCAAGGAGGGTAGGAGATTCTTTTTGACCTGAAAAAAAAAAAATTATTATTCATTTGATTATTTTTTTTTTTTAAAAAAAAAGAAAAGAACAAGAGAATATACCAAGGATAAAATTTCGAAGGATTGAAGAATCAAATTCAAAAATTGAAAAAATAACATTAACGATAGCAATTCTAGTTGTTAAATCTGGAGATTGAATAGAAGAGACAATGACTTCCATTAATCCATGTTTTCTGAGAGATCTTTTTTATTTTATTTTATTTTTATTTTATTGAAATTAAATTAAAAAATGTAATTAAACAAAAAAAAAAAAGAAAGAAAAATAATAATTACCTAAAGAAAATTGGTTTGTTTTCTTGAATATTTTTTGATACGGAACAAAATTCTTGAAGAAATTCAATTCCTTCTCTTTTTTTCTCAACAGAAAGTGAAGGATCTTGAAGTTTTGAAAATAATTCTCCTAAAAATTGATCATCAGATTGTAAAGATGATACAATATCTAAATAATTGGAATAGATCATTTGACTTATAACTGAATAAGTACTCTCATCAATAGGTCTAGGAAGAACATGATTTTTGAGGTATTGAAGCCGATAAGTTTGATGAATTTTATCTTCCATGTCTTTGTTTGGAAGAGGAACAAATTGTTTAAACAAAGATTGTGAACAAACTCGTTCTCTATGTTTAATTCGTCCACTTTCTTCATTTACTTTTTCTTTATTTTCTTGATTTTCTCCTAGATCCTCTCCTAATTCTGGATCATCTAAAATTTATAAATAAATATTATATAAATAATGGATTCATTCATTGTTCTTTTTTTTTTTCTTTTCCTTTTTTCTTTTTTCTTTCTTTTCTTTTTGTAATTAGCAGAAGGAAAAAAAAGTATTTACGTTCAAGAATTCCAATAATTTTTAAAATATTTTCATTTTTAAAAAGTGCTTCGTATATTACACGGTTATTAAGCATCACTAGAAAAATAAAAAATAATTAAATTAAATTCTTGATCAATATTATTTTCCTTTTCTTTTTTTTAAAAAAGAAAAGATACTGATAATTTTAAAAGTATAGAATAAGGAATGAAGTCCTTCTTCGTTTTCTAAATCTTCCGACATTTCAAACAAATCCAATAATTTTGCATAATAATCCTAAATTTAATTGAGAATAGGAAATTTTAGTGATGCTCCAAATAATAAAGAAAATTAATAAAATAAACATTTGATAATAAATTTGAAATTAATTTTTCTCTATCATGAGAAGAAAGATGATGAACTGCAAGTTCAATTGCTTGTAAATTCCCCATTTCAGGTTTCGGTAACTCTTCTTCCACTTTAGATAGTTATTATTAATTTTATTATTTTTTAAAAAAAACGTAAAGTAAAAAAATTGTGAAATTTAATTTGAATTTTACCTTCTGTTGCAATTGTTTTTTGTAGGTCATGGATTTGATCCCTGTAGTATTTTTTTTTTTTTTAAAAAAAATCAAAATTTGAATAAAACGAAAAGAAAAGAAAGAAAAGAGGTAAAGAAAGAAATCTGAACCAAATATCATTACATCCAGCTTGTTCTTGAAAACTGATTGCATAGTCTGTTTGATTAGGTTCTGTCCAAACAATCAATGTTTCTTTTTTGATTTCATTAATTAATATTAACATTCTAAAAGAAATAATAGCAATTTCACCTTGTTGTCTTTGATAAGTAGTTGATGAAAGGATTTTTGATTCTAATAAAGTTAAACCATTTACTTCGGATCGAATGATAATACAAGACCCATTTTTTCTCTAATGAACAATTTTTTTTTTTTTCGTTAAAGATTCATTAAAGATAAAGTATGAAAAAATTTTTGTTTCATACCTCCACATAAATACAAGAACATTCCCCTGTTCCTTTATCTATCCATTCATTTGAATCACTCAATTCATAAAGTTTCACTCTTTTACGTGGTGGGACTTCCATTATGTAATATTTTAACTATGTTTCACTTATGAGAATAAACCCTCTCACAAAGCTTCCCTTCTTTCTTTTTCTTCTCCACAAGCCCTATTCTGGATGGGTTCCTTTCTTCCTAAACATATTTCATTTATTGAAAATTTAGAATTGAGAGAATAGAATTGAAATAGAATGGAAAATAGAAAGTATTGTATTTGAATATTTAAAAGAAAAAAATAAGAAGAAGAATATGAAAAAAAATTAAACGAACAATGAAAAAAGAAGTGACAAAGCGCCAAAAAGAAAATACATTTTCAAAGGCTCTAAATCATTCATTTTTCAAATTTTTTTTAAAATTTCCCCTTCAATAAATTTTATTTTTTTTTGAAATACTACAATTCTTCATTGTGAACAAAAAATTGTTCTATTCATAAGGTCCAAAAATGAAGGAAATATATAGAATTATTAGAATAGATATTCATAAAAAAAAGAATGAAAAGTTTCCCTTTTTTTATAGGAAGGGTTTTTTGTATCAATAATTAAAAATGAATTCAAAATATTTTACAATTTTCAAACAAAAAAAAAAAGAAAAGAGAAAAGAGGAAGAGTTAATTAATTAGCTTAGAATATGAAATAGAGTTGTAAGTTATGAACATGTTGGTTCATAATGGTATTGGTATCATAAGTTGTATAAGTAATTGGGAAATAAAGTAAAAAGAACTCGTTGTTTTGACGTTTTTTTTTTTTTTTTGGGTTCCACAAAACAAGGTGGCGCCTTTTTTATTTTTATTTTTTTTATCTCCACTTTTCATTCCTGAATCCAACAACTCACGAAAGTTACTTTCAAGGAATCACAACATCAAATTGAAACTGTTCCTTATTATAATCTTAAAATGATTCATAAAGTTTCATAAAGGAACTCTTTTGTTCAAGAAAAAAGGAAGAAGAATTGTTGGTGGAGCACTTTAGTATCAAATCAAAAAACTGAATCAAAATCAAAAAGTTAGATTGAGAAAACTCTTTGAAATTATGAATATGAAATAGTAATTCAGAATTTGAATAATGTGATGAGGAGGATATGGTTCTCAAAAATTGGATTGAGTTTGATGTTTTGAAAAGTCAGTAAATTCCAACTTTTGAGTCCTTTTTGTTTTTCTAAAGAGTTATCATTCATCATTATAACAGAAGATTTTTCTGAAGAAAGATCTTCTCATTTCTTCACTTTGAATTGAGAAATAAAAAGTTGAGGGATTGGTTTTGATTTGATTTTATTGCTCAGCATTATTTTTTGTTTTTTTGATTCACAACATTTACATTCTTGAAATTTTAAACAGGATCATTTGCAGAAAAGATTTCAATCCAATATCCATCTGGATCTTGAATAAAAGCAACATTTCTCATTTTTCCTTGATCTAATCTTTTAACAAAAGTAACACCCAATCTTTCAAAACGAGCACAAGCAGCATGAAGGTCAGGAGTATTAATTCCAATATGTCCAAATCCTCTAGGTTCTGAGTTTCCATTATGATATTTAAAATCCTCTTTTTTCTCAGTTCCATAATTATATGTGAGTTCTAAAGTTGCTGGTTGCATGAAAAGCCATTTCCTCTTGTCTTTATCATCTGCTGGAATTTGAGCTTCATCAACATAACCAAGAAAATATAATGAAAATTCCATCTCTGGGAAATCAAAAGTTTTCAAAAGTCTCATTCCAAGAATTCTAGAGTAAAAATCAAGAGATACCTTTGGGTCTTTAACTCTCAACATTGTTTGTTGGAGGATAAAGTCCTTAGTATCTGGGTCTCTTGTTGTGCAGTAACCATCAATGCTCGCCATTTTTTTAAAATTTTTTTTTCTGATAATTTATGAAAAGAATTTGATTGACACAAACACAACATTCACTTTCAAGCAAACTATGATTCCATCCAAAAATCAAATAAAAATCAAATAAAAATCAAATAATAAAAACAACAATAACAAAACAATCTGATCCTTTCAAGTAAAAAAAAAATTACAAGAAAAAAATGTCTAATTTTTTATTACAAATGTTTCAATGCCTGTTGAACTGATAACTTGGATAATTTTGTTTGATTACTTTTAACAAATTCACGAACTTCTTTTGGATTGATTCGAGCATATTGTCTAAGTGCCCATCCAATTGATTTTCGAATAAAGAACTCCTCTTCAAAGGATCTTTTTAAACAAAATTCAAAAAGAATTTGTTTGTTTGTTTGTTCTTTTAAATTGAGTTGATGAAGAATTGCTGCTCTTCTCATCCAAAAATTTTCATGATCAATCCATTGATAAACATTTTTGACAAAATTAGGATTATCTTGACACCATTTTCCAACAATATGAGGTGAAATAAAATCCACTGTATCCCACCAAGATTTTTGAGTAATCATCTCTTGAGAAAGAGTTAAAAGAGTCTCAGGTTTAATTTTATGAGCAAATTCTTTACAATATTCCATTCCTAAATGTTGAAATTCTCTTTCTTCTTGAATCCAGCAAAGTCTAACAAATTCAATTGCTTCTTCTTCATTTGGCTTTTCATTTTTTATTTTTATTTTATTGTAAGTAATTTGATGAGAAAAATAATATGAACAATAAAGAATCAAAGAAAATACTTGATCTAATTTCTTTAAGATCTCTTTTTGAGTTTTCCTTCTAATTGGAGTTGAAATTCCAAAAAATTCAAATTGATTTCTCATGTATTGTTTTTGACCAGCAGCAACAACTGGGTTTCCTATTTTCCCTAAAATATTTCTAATATGTACAATCAATTGTTGAGGTTGCATCTTCTTTACGTCTTCTTCTAATCAAATTAAAAAATTTAATGTGAAATTCGAAATTTGTTTCATTTTGAAAAAACAACAAAATACCTTGGTTTTCAATTTCTTCAGATTCCTTTGTTTCGATTTCTTCCTTATCAACTCCAACTTGAATCCCTTCTTCTTCTTCTTTTTCAACTTCTTTTTCTTCTTCTTGACGAGCTTTCTTTGATAAACGTTCGCTCTGTCTTGTTCTCTTCATCTTTCTTTCTTGAATTGAATTGCTTGAAAATCAAGAACAAATCATGATCCAAGTGTTTTCTTTGTTTTGTTTTTGAAATTTCAGACAAAAAAGAGGAAAAATTTCAAAAACAAAACAAAAAAATTAGTTATTCCCAGACAACCTTTGCCGACATAATTGGGCTTGTTCTCCTCTCCTCGAATCGATCATAAGACTTGAAGTTATTAAGAGAACTTGTTAAGAAACAGAAAGATCTAAACACTTTTTAACATAGAAATAACAAGAAGTTGTTGTATTGTATTGTAAGTCTTTTTTTTTTTTTCTCCTTTTTTTTTTTGATAAAAAAACAAGAAATTTTCTAAACAGGTTTATTTAGAGAAAGACACCTGGGATTTGGAACAACACTACAGCGACCTCTGTGTATTAACTCTTCTCTCATTGTTTTATTAAAAATTAAAGGTTTTTTTCTTTCTTTCTCTCTTTTTTTTAAAAAAATCCTTATATTTTATCTTTGGTGTTTTTCAATGAAACACAAAAATTCTTGACTCAAGAAAAAAAATAATTATGCGTGTTGTTTTTTTTTTGTGAATAGAAGAGGAATGAATGAATGGGAAGTGGTTGAGAGCAAATCTAAACACAAAAAATTAACAATTTGTCCAAGAACATATCCTGGACAATTATGTCCTTCAAATCGAGGTGATTTTTCATTATTTCCTCTCTTTTTGCCTTTGTTTTGTCATTTTTGTTTCCAGGATTGGTGATGAGATTGGAGGAATGAATCAATTTGAAAAAAAAATATAATAAAATGAAAAGGTGCTATTGATTGGAGTTGGCATAATTTTATAGCTTATGGATGTAATTGTATAGTTGTTATTATTGACCCTGAAACATTACAAGTCATTCAAATTTTGGATTCACATATTTCACCAATTATCAAAGTAAAATGGTATCAATTTATGAATCAAGACAATTTTTTGATTTTGAAAAAAAAAAGAAGGAGAATCGAAGTTAATGTATTATTTTCAAATATAGGGCTCCAGATGATGTATTTCATAATAACTCTCAACCTTATCAACAAAAGTTAGCGAGTGCAGATTCTCAAGGAAATATTTTAATTTGGCAATTAGGAAAATCAAAACCAGTAACAACTTTTCTAAGTCAATCAAAATATGTTGTTGATATGCAATGGAAAAGAGGAACTCAAAATATTCTTGGAGTTCTCTATTATCCTTCAACTCTTGCTATTTTTAATACAAAAAATGAAACAAAGGTAAATTATCATTATAATTCTATTCATTTATCAATCTCATCAAAGATCTCTTTCATCATTATTAAATCAAAATTAAATGAAATTAAATGAAATTAAATCAAGATTTGGTCAAAAGAATTTCAAGATGAATTATTATTTTTTGATTTTGATCCTCATAATTCTGATCGTGCATGTGTTGTTACAGCTTCTGGATCTTTATATGTTATTAGAGGTCTTTTTTTTCTTTTCTCTTTCATTTTCAAGTATAAATTCGAAAAAAAATTTTTTTCAAAAAAAAAAAGGATTAACATTTGACAAGAAGGAAATAGAAGTCAAAAGATATCAAATAACGGAAGAGAATGAAACTTCAAGAAGAAAAGCAATGGCTTCTAAATCTCAAAAAAAAGAAACATTTAAACTTCAAAATATGATTTCAAGATCAAGTATCATCTCAATGATCTACTCACCATGTTTAAGAAATATGATATATTTTGTATTAAGAACTGAAGTTTTAATTATGGATTTATCGATTTGTCAAGTTAGTTTTAGTTTCAATTCATTTCTCTGTTATAGCAATTTCGAAAAATTGCTAAAATAAAATAAATAAACAATAATAAATAATAAAAAGATTGTTGGAGTTATCCCTCAAGAACCCAGAAGTTCGCAATTTAGTAATATTTTGCTTTGCAGAAATTTTCCAAGTTTATTATTTTCACTTCATGAAAATGGAAGGTATGATTCATTCAAACTTCTTTTCAAATACTTTTCTTCCCTTTCTTTTCTTTCTTCTTTCTCTTCAATAAATAAATAAATAAATAAATAAATAAATAAATAAATAAATAAAAAGTCTTGCAGCTAGGGAAGTAAAAAGAGAAAATTCAAAAAATCCACTTGATACTTCTCTTGTTGTTTCTGAAATTAATTATTCTTTAGTTTTTCAATCAGATGTAATGAAATCATCAAAAGGAACAAAATTTTTTGCAATTGTAAATAACCCTGTTAAAGAAACTGAAATTGTTGGAATTGTTAGTGATGGGAAAATGTGAATTATTTTTATCTTTTATAAATCTTTTAAAAAATGGAAATTTTAACGAATAATAATAATATTAATAATAGTTTGAAATGGAATTTCCATTACGATCCATTGAAAGGAGGACAATTAATTGTGAATAGTTATTTAGAAAATGTAACAAATGATTTATCTTGTGCAGCATTAAACCCATATCGAAAGCCAATTTCTCCACATCAATCTCTTCAACCACCAAAAAATAAATTTTCACAAAAAAATTCATTCGATGAAAATCCAAATTCAAATGTGTCTCAAGAACCACCAGCTGTTTTTTATGCTAGTTATATTTGTGCTCTAGGAACTAAAGAAGGCCACATTCAAGTAATTTTTTTTTTTTTTTTTTTTTTTTTTTTTTTTTTTTTTTTTTTTTTTTTTTTTTTTTTT
>Ga0209960_1004552_pt1 | contig 10496 bp, 11 predicted proteins | sample ThiBiot_500_plan_2_FD_183947 | JGI IMG/M metagenome (GOLD analysis project Ga0209960, IMG submission 183947) | Wastewater bioreactor microbial communities from Cape Town, South Africa - Thiocy_expt_500_plan (SPAdes) | ecosystem: Engineered > Bioreactor > Thiocyanate-remediating >... | reverse complement strand
AAAAAAAAAAAAAAAAAAAAAAAAAAAAATAAAAAAAAAAAAACCCGCCAAAAAAACTTAGAAAAAAAAAAAAAACTTTTTTTCGCAACAAACATCCAATAAACATTTATCATCGCCGACATCATTTAACCCTCATTCAATTCAAAGCTTTCCATTTGTAATAATTTTCATTTCATTTCATTTTATTTTGCTTTCTTCATTGGTTAATTAATGACCGATTATATATTTTTTTTATGTTTTTTGGAAAAAAAAAAGAGAAAATCAAAAATAAAATTAGAATTTTTTTTTAGTTGATTTATTGGAATGATTCTTATTTGATATTATAGAAGAGTTTGGTCTAATATGTTGTTGAGATTAGAATAACAATTTTGTAGTTTACAATAATTGATTTTTGAGAAAATTATAATATTTAAATGTATTTAGTTTTTTGATTTTTGATGCCGAAAAAAAAACAAGAAAAGTTATCAAAAACATCGAAAACTTTCATATTCAATTAATCAAACTATATAACATTATTACATTTTAATCAATTAAGCTTATTTTACCTTTAGTATAATTGTTAATAAGTATAATATGATTGAAAGTTGAGAATAACTCTTGAAAACTTTTCGAAGTTGAACTCAATGAAGAGCTAAATTTGATGAAAAAAAACACAAAAGTTGAAATAATTAAATACTTCAGTAGTTGAATCATCAATTATTTGAACCAATTTATTTTACACAATATATTTAATTGAAAAAATGTCTGAAAAGCATATTTGATGAGCAGATTCATTTCTTATTTTTTTATATTTAACAATCAACTATTGGATGTTTCTTAAGCTTTATGAATTTTACTTTTTTAAAAAATTAGAATAAAGACGAACTTTTCCTGCAAAACTTAATTAGAAGGATAAGTTTGAATTTAAGAATGAAATTTGGAATAAAACAAGGAAGAATTGAAAGTAGAACCAAAATTTTATAATTATAACTGACTAATTTTTTTTAATATTGTTGAAAATTATAGATAAATTTGACCAAGAAGTTAAATTGAATTTCAATAGATAACGAATGTTTGACCTGAGAAAATTATTATTGATTTCAATAACATAAACTATGATGTTAATTTGTTGAAGTTGAAATCATATTTCATTAATTAATGAATTAATTGTTTTTTTTTTTCCCTTTAAAACAATCATTCAAACTGAATAATTAATTTATGAAATAGTTGATTATAAAGTTGTTCACCTCTTTTTTTTCTTCTTTTAAATAGGTCGTTTTTAGAGTTCAGCTTATAGTCATTTTATTCAATATCTTTTTGCTTCTTTTCTATTTCCATCTTTGAGGATTGGAATGTCAGACCAAGGAGACGTTGAAGGTTTTGTGAATTTACTTTATTCAAATACAAATAAATCAAATGGATAATAAATAAATAGATTTGTTAGTCCAACTTCGATCTCAGTGGGAATTTGCTGCAATTTCACAATTTTTAGTCCAATTTCGTCAAACAATTGAATTAGATGACGATTATATTACAGAGGTAGGCTTGAAATTCATTATTGAAATTATCACCACATAATTAATTGATTCTTTATTATGATAAAAATATAAAAGGATCTTGAACTTGCTCTCATTCAAACCGAAGAAGAACATCATCTTATTGCTGAAATCGCTGGAAAACTATTAAAACTTCTTAAAAATCAAAAAAATATAAGGTAATTTGATAAAAATTTTATTGCAGAATTATTTATCATTTTAATTTCATTATTTTTTCTTCAAAATTTCAATTTTAACAATTTCAATTTCATGCATAATATAATAACAATTATCATTAAATCAAAATTAAAGTTCTATTGGATGGTTTCAAGAATACCAAAAAGAACATCATAAAAGAATTCCAGAAGATAAATCAATGGAAGAAATTTCAAATTTTATTGAGCTATCATTAAGAGATAAAGTATCAACCATTGTTTTTCAAATTTCCAATCTCAATTTAATTAATTAATTAATTAAAACAAATCATTTCTTTCTTTCTTTCTTTTTTTTTTTTTCTCTTAGGTATTAATTTTTCATAGACTATGTGAATGGCAGTTGGATAATCCTGACAGTTTTAAAGCAAAAGTCCATCAAGATGAAATTGAAGAAACAGATTGGGTAACAACTTTTGAATTATTGTTATCACATTCTTTGTTTATTTAACCCAAAAAAAATTAGAGGGTTGATCCAATCGGAGTTGATTCAAAATTTAATTCTTATTGGCTATTTGATGGTAACTCTCTTAATTATTTTCTTTTTTCAAAAATTAATTCCTAATTAATCAAAAAAAAAAAAAAAAAAAAAAGATTATAGACTATATCGAGAATCCCCAAGTCCTGAAACATTACCTAGAAAAAAAGGAAAAAGACCAAAAACAACTGCACCTTCTTGGGATTTGGTATTATTTTTAAGCATTTCTTTATTTATTTCTTTATTTATTAATTTATCATTAATACATTATATTCTTTTTTTGAAAAAATAGCTTTGTAGGACATCAGAAGAATGGAGCAGTTTTCCTTCTACTTTTGAAAATAGTCGAAATCAAACTGAAAAACTTTTTTATAAATTACTTGTTGAAGAAGTTCTTCCTTCTATTCTTCCTGAACTTCAAGTAATTTTAATTCTTCCATTTTTTTTTTCCTGAAAATTAATAACTAATAAATTTTAATTAGGGAATTGAAAAAGCTCGAAAGAAGAAAGAAAAACTTCAAGAAATGCCAAGAAAAAGATCAGCAAGACTTCAAGCATTAGTTTTTTTTTTTTTTTTCCATTTCACTACTTTCTAAAATTGAAAAATTGAAATTAATCTTTTTTAAAAAATAAATAACATAGGAAATTCAAAGAGTAGAACAAGAAAAATTAATTGAAGAACACAAAAAATTTACAGATCAAATAAAACAAATAGAAAGAGCTGCATCTGATCCACTTGTTAATTCTGTAATTTTTTTTCTCTTTTTTTTTTTTTTCTTTAAATAAAAATTTGATTTCTTTTTTTTTTCATCACCCTCATAGCCTCATGATAAATCTTCTCAAAGTAGAGAAGAAAGATTAAAGGCAAGAGAAGAAAAAAGGATCATGCTTCTTGAAAAACAATTTACTGGAATGATAGAAGGAATAAATAGAGAGAGTAGTGATTCTAGTTTTCTATCTGAAAGTCCGCATGTTGTTGATTCAGAAGATGAAACTAAAACTAATTATAATTATAATTTGAATCGAAATGGAGATAGAAAAAATGAAAATCAAATAACAGAATCAAAAGTTGATCAAGGAAATGTTAATGAAACACCAAAAGATAAAACTTCAAGACGATCACATTCAAAAGAACTCTTACAAACTCCTGAAAAAGATCATAATTCTGAATTTAAAACTCCTAAATCCGCAAAATCTGCTCAAAATGTTAATTTTTATTTATTTATTTATTTATTTATTTATTTCCAAAAACAACAAACAATCAATTATTTAATAATCCGAATTAATATTAATTTTCAACAAATTATTTTTAGTCTAAGAAACAAAGCAAAGATCCAAAATCTTCAAAGGATTCAAAATCATCATCAACAACAAAACCTAAAAAAACCCAAGAGAAAAAATATCAAAAAAAGAGTTTGGATCTTGATGGTAGAGATGATGAAAAAATTGGAGGAGAAGAAGAAGAGGAAGAGGAAGAAGAATGGCAATTTTCTTGTGTTTGTGGATTATCGGGGCAAAATTATGATGATGGAACAGAAATGATTTCTTGTGAAAAATGTCAAGTTTGGCAACATACAAAATGTAATGGATTAAAGAAAAAGGTTAGAATTTATTTATTTTTTATTTATTTTTCAAAAAAAAAAAAATAGTATACATTAAGAAAATAAATTTTTATTAAAATTTTAATAATAATTTTAGGATCTAGCTTCTTTAGTATTCATTTGTTTATCTTGTGCTAAACCAAAGACAGGATCACCTAAAAAGATTGAAATTGAGAAAGATGTTAAAATTGAACAAACGGATAAACGAAATCAAGAGCAAAAAGAACAAAAGGAAAGTGAAGAAAAAACTCCAAAGAAACTTGATAATGAAATTAAAAATGAAGTTGAAAGAGATGAAGATCAAGAAGATGATGAAATTGAATTAGAAGAAGTTGAGGAACAAGAAAAAGAATGGCAATTTCGTTGTATTTGTGGTGTTCATGGAAAAAATTATGATGATGGAACAGGAATGATTGCTTGTGGATCTTGTCAAGTTTGGCAACATGTAGAATGTAATTCTTTAAAAGTTGATCAATTAGAAACAATATCATTTACTTGTAAAGACTGTGTTAGGTTCATTTTTCTTTTTCTTTTTTTCATTTTCGATTTTTCATATTCTTTTATCCAAATAATAACAACTTTTTTTTTTCCTTTAGAAAAAAGAAAGAGAAAATTAAGAAATTAAAAAAAGAGAAAGAGAAGGAGAAAGAAAAACAAAAGGCTAAAGATCCTAATTTAGTTCAAAATGGAATTCCTTCAATGAAAAAACTTAGTTCCCCACCTAATCCTTCATCAACCATTTTTACTTCCAATAAATCCCATCCAAATTCATTACCTTACATGAATATAAATATGAATATGAATATTCCACCAAATCAAAGAATTACTTCACGAACCTCACCAACTTTAAGTTTAAATGATTCTCTAATCACTTCTCAAACTCCACCATTAAAATCTATCCCTCAATTTAACTCAAATTCACCTCCTCCTTCAACCAATTTTGAAACTAAAAATCTCAATGAAGCAAAAAGTCCTCGGAGAACTGGACTTCGTCCAAATCCAACTCCAACTCCCAAAGCGTCAGCTCATAGGGAACAAATTGAAGCAACACATAAAATTAAAACGGATCCTTTTAAGGTTTTTTTTTTTTTTTGCCCTTTTTCTTTTTTTCTTTTTTTTTTTCCAAAAGTATAATTTCTTTTTTTCTTCTCTTAGTCCTGAATATTCTAATGGAATTTCATCTGAACAATCAAAACATTTCTCCTCTCCTCTAAATCATAATATTTTGGAACCAAATCCTCACAAATTATGGGGCCCTCTTCCAAATTTACCTCAACTTAATTTTTTTGGAAATGAATCAAAATTTAACCCTTCTCTTCAAAAAGAATCAAATTTTTCAGTTGTATCATTACTTCTCTCACAACCAGGTCCATTAAGCCCCCCAAGTACTACAACAACAACAAACTCCAATACTTCACCAAATTCAAACTTAAATTTTCTTAGAAATCCTTCAAGCCCTCAAATACCTTCATCAACTTCATCAACAGTTTATGATTCTTCAAAAGGTTTAAATTTACCTCTCCTTCGTTCTCCACCTCAAACTCCAAGTATTTCCCCTCTAAATGGACCTCAGAGTACCTTCAACTCAAAATCTTCAACACCAGAAATTTTAGAGAAGGTTCCAATCAAAAATTCACCTAGTAATCCAAAAAATGAAGATATAGATGACCCATTATCACTCCTTTCAGGTGCAGCTTTGAATGCAAGAAGACATCAACCAACAAACATCAATGTTAATTCACTCCTTTCTCCCTCTGATCCATTACCATTACCTCAAACTAATCAAGAGCCCCATTTAGAAAACCATAAACCCAATCAACCTCATTTTGAATCCACTCCTTTGAAAGAGAAAATAGAAGTGGCTGTTTTAGAACCTCAAAAAATGGACCCTAAAGAAACTCAAAACTGAAATGAATGAATGAAAGAATGTATTCACCAAATGTAAATAGTTTTCAAAAAAGTAATTGAACAAAAATTTTTGTAGTAATGGAAGAAGTTGATAAAAAAATAAATAAATAAAAAAAATCAAAAATTAGAAATAAATAGATGAAAAAACAAACTTTACAAAAATTCCTTTATTTTACTTTATTTTAAATAGTATTGTCCTCGACAAGAACTTTGATCAAACAAAAATGAAAAGATTAATATTCCATCGTCAAGATGATAATCAATACATAAAATTACAACATGAAATAATCACAATTCTTGAGTGCTAATAGCCTTATTGGTTTTTTTATCACAATGTGAATTCTTTTGATTAACTAGATATCAGGAGAATCTTTAGTTTCAAGTGATTCTATTTGAAGTTGAGGTTTTGAATGGCTTCTCGCTTTGGGTGAAGAACCATGATGACCTTCAGAGGATCTTTTCTTTTTATTGTTGAACAGTTTTTTCTTTATATCCCTAATGATTTTTTTAGTTGAAGATTTTTGAAAAAGCAAAAAGTCAAAAATCAAGTATCACAAAAAATTACGTTGCAAGAGAAACAAAACTTAGCAATAATAAAAATAAGCTCGGGATCGTTGTGAAAAAACAACATGTTTTTGACAAAGGAAGATCTCGAAATACATTATTATCAATCGCTAGAGAAAGAAATGGAACCAAAACCAAGATTTCTATTGTTAAGATACCTCGAATATTTTGCTTCGCCTATAAGATTATGAGTTGTTATTGAAGTCCATTAAAAATAAGAATAATAAAAAAACAAACTTTAAATAAAGCAATTCTAACAGGTTCACCTTCCTCAAAGTTTTTCCCTATCATCTTCAATTTTTCATTTCCAATCTTTAAAAATAAGAAAGAACCAAAGAGGGCGTAAGGGAGAAAGATAATCAAATTGAATGAAAAGTAAGAAAGTGCGCAGATAAATAAGATGTTGGATAATTCAAAGTTGACACCAGTTGAATTCCAATGTTCCGATAAACCAAGGAGAACCATAAATATAACATTAAGTTGGACTATGAAAAAGATAGTAATTTTGCTAAAAATTTTAGGTGATGGAATATATCTAATATAAACTCGATCTCTTGAGCTAAGATATCCTGGAAGAGCCATTGTTCTAAATAAATATTTGATGGGCTGTTTTTGAAATCAAAGAGCAATAAATAAATGAAAATGAAAGAAAAAATAAAATGAAGAATACAAAGAATAAGAATTGTTAATATGAGGTACGAAACCAATTGAGAAGTGAAGTCCCCAGAAAACTCCAGTTGCAACTGGGGAGTTACCAAAGAATAACAAGATTCCATGGATTGTATAACCTATTTATTAAAAATCATTTTATTTTCATGAAAATCTAAACTTTAGAAGATGTCAAAAACAAAATAAAAAATCTTTTAATCTCTTACAAACAGAAAGAAGGAAAGTTCCAATTAAACCTAGATTTGCACCACGATGAAAAGTTTCTTTTAATATCACAGCCTAATTTATGGAATACAAGTTTAAAACTAAAAGCTGTAATGCACTCATAGTAAATTTCAATTTGAAAAAACAAAAAAAAAAACAAAAAAAAACAAAAAAAAAAAAAAAAAAAAAAAAAAAAAAAAAAAAAACAAAAAAAAAAAAAGAAAAGAAAAAAAACCCTGAAAAATATCACGAATGCCAGAATGATAGCAGATAAAAAGTATGTCACAGTACCAAATGCTTGAAACCCAAAGAAAATTTCTTCATCAACGCAATTCCTTACATTTATCCTCCAGTCACAATAAATAATTCCATCAAATTCTGTTTGTCTACCCATTTTGTAAAACGACCTATTATAACAAGAAAAATCCTAAAATTAATTATAGGTCAAAGATTTTCGAAAGAAAATCAATGGAAAAAATAAAAATAAATAAAAATAAAAAATGAATGGAAGGAATAATCATAAATTCTAAGATTGTGTTTATTGTTGAGATGTAATTGAAGTTGAGTTATAATTAAGTTAATTGTGAAAGGTTCCCTTTTGTTGACTTCATCGCAAAAAGAATGAAGGGAAAGACCGAAATGGAAAAAAACGAATCTCTCCTGAAATTTACATGCGATTATTTTTCCAGGCCGAAAATAATGATGTCATCAATGGAAATTCATAATGCAAGTGAAAGAAGGGAGAAGTTGTTCTTATAACAATTATAACAAGATTATATTGTTAATTACAAGATGTATTGATGGAAAGAAGAAGCTCATACTATTTGAAAAGATTCCTCTCAAGATAATGAATAATTTGAAAGAAGGAAGAAAATTAATTAGAAGTGAAATGAGAATGTGTTGGAGTGAGAATTGAAAACTATTAGTGAGAATGAAGAAGTGAAATTCGAATAAGAAGTGAAAGTATAATAATAAGAGATGAAAATTGAATGATCAAATTGATTGTTGAATGGATAATTATTATAATATTCAAAGCATAATTATTATTATTGGAATATTTGACTTTATTTTCATTATAATTATAACTTCACAACTAATAATTGTTTTTTTTTTCTTTCTAATAGAGTTTTTCAAAAAACAACAATATCAAAAGTCTCTTCATTGCTCTGTTAAATCTTCATTGAATTGGTATTCTCTTTCTTTATTCCTTGATTTTATTTCTGTATTTACAATTCAACCTTCTTATTTATTTTTTGTTATTGTTATCTTTTTAGAATGTATTAGAGATTCAAGGAGATTCAATGAAATAATGAAACAATTAGTTTATTATTTATTATTAATTATTTGGCTATTATGTTCATCATCAATTCAAAGTGAAGTTCTTCGCAATGAGTCGGGTTTAGGATTAGAAGTCGCTGATTCATTTACAAAAACTGATTTGGATTTATTTCTTGTTTCTCTTGTTGATGGTTCTTTACATGCATGTAAAAGGTATCTTGGATTATTTTTTTTATTTTTATTTTCTTCAATTCATTTTTATTCCTAACAAATTTAATATTTGAAAAAAATAAGATCAAATGGAGAAAAAGTTTGGTCATTTTATGATGAACCTCTTGTAAAAACTCCAGCATTAAATCTTGATTCAGACCACATTGATAATGTTTTTATTCCTAATCCTGTTGATGGAACTCTTTTCAAATTTCATACAGGACAACCAGTTCAGGTACAAATTCAAGAAAAAAAAAATAATAATGAAGAAAAAACCAAAAATTTTCAATTTCTCCTTTATTTTATTTAGAAACTACCTTTAACAGCTAAAGAACTTGTGAGTATGTCTCCATTTAGAACAACAGAAGGAAATATTATTCTTGGGAAAAAATCTTCAACATTTTATGCAATTAATCCATTGAATGGAGAACTTTTACATACATATTCTGAAAAAACAAAATCCTTTGATTTAAATAGCGAATGTCCTTCTGATTTTCCATTGGATTCGGTTTCCTTTCTTTCTTTTTTGAAACTTTCATTTATTTCTTAATTACTTCTGATTAACCAAAAATAAAAAATGAAATGAATACAGCTTTTTATTGGAAGAACAGAGTATACCATTTCTATAATTAACTTTAAAACAGGCAAAGAAAGGTTTTTCTTTCTTTTCTTTCGAATCTTTCTGACCTTTTTTTCTTTTTTCTTCTAACTCATATTCAAATTAGTTGGAATTTCACTTTTTCAGAATATACTAAGAGTACTTTAATAAATTCACAAGAAGGAACAGGTATAATTTCCAAAAAAAAAAAATTTTTTTTTTTCAAAGGTTTTCCTTCACAACAAAAATAAAATAAGAAAAACCACTCGATTTTCTTCTTGAACCAAATTGGCTTCACCAATTTGATAGTTTACCAATTGCAACGTATTCAATTTCATCAGAAGGAAATTTGGAAAAAATGAACAATTCATTCTTTAAAACGCCTCTCTCTCTAGATCCTTCAAAAGATGATGAGTTGGCACCCATCTCTTCTATTTATATTGGTCAAGTTGGAGGACATCTCTATGCTTTACCTTCTAACTCTAATTCTAACTCGAACTCGAACTCAAATTCAAATTCAAATTCAAATTCAAATATCAAACAAGAAACTCAAACTCGACCATCTGAAGATCAAATTCCAATTTGTCATAAAGATCAACTCTCTCAATGTATTGCTGGAAATTTCTTTAATGTTATTGAAAGGTTAATTTTTTCTTGATTTTTTTTTTTCTCCTCATAAAAATTCAAAAAACAAAAAACAAATAAATAGTGCCCAAGAATCAAATAATAGTATGTTTCCAGGTTGGGATTCATCAATGACTCGTCCAAATCATCAAGAGTCATATCTTAGTCAATTTTCAACACTTTTAATAGGAATGATTGTTGGTTCTATTGCTGTCGTTATTGTACTAAAAAAATCAACAAAAATTGAAACTCAAGGAGAGAATAACTTATTATCATCTCCAAGCCAAGCAGAAAAGAAGAAAAAGAAGAATAAAAAGAAGTCCAAAAACTCAAAAAATGAAAATGAAAATGAGAATGAGAATGAGAATGATATAGAAAACGAAAATGAAAAAGAAGGAAAAACAGAAAATCGAAATAGTGAACAACAAAAAGAAAAAGAAGAAAAGTTTGAAACTCCTGTTGAAGCTAATCCTATTCAACTTGAAGGTTTTTTCTTTTTTTTCATTTTTCTTTTCTTTTTTTTTTTTTTTTTTTTAAAAAAAAATAATTCTATTTTAGATGGATGGATTAAAGTTGGAAACCTTCTGATTTCTAATAATATCCTTGGTAATGACTTTTTTGATGTTTTTTTCTCAT
>Ga0209960_1004551_pt1 | contig 10496 bp, 14 predicted proteins | sample ThiBiot_500_plan_2_FD_183947 | JGI IMG/M metagenome (GOLD analysis project Ga0209960, IMG submission 183947) | Wastewater bioreactor microbial communities from Cape Town, South Africa - Thiocy_expt_500_plan (SPAdes) | ecosystem: Engineered > Bioreactor > Thiocyanate-remediating >... | reverse complement strand
TTTTTTTTTTTTTTTTTTTTTTTTTTTTTTTGTTAACAAAATGTTCAAATTCAAATTCAAATTCAAAAATTTTAAAATAACAAATAATAGTGTTGGAAACTTTAGAAGCTTGTGAAAATGTTCCAGCATTTCAAAGTTTTTGTTCTGAAATGATGTTAAAGATAAGAAAAGATCTTGGAATAAAACAATCTCTAGGGGATTTTTTAATTACACCAATTCAACGTGTTCCAAGGTAAGAAAAGAAATGAAAACAAAAATGAAATGAAAATTCAAATTAAAAAAAAAAAAACATTTTAGATATGTCCTTCTTTTGGAACAACTTTTAAAAATTACTAATCCAGCTCATTGTGATTATGAAGATATACAAGAAGCAATTCAAATTCTACAAGCCAAAACATCTGAAATTAATAAAAAAAGAGCAGTTGCAGATTTTGAACAACAAGTTGATCAAAGAGGAATGGCAAAACCTTTTCATTTTTCAAATGGAGAAAGGTTTTTTTTTTTTTTTTTTTTTTTGTTAATTATTATAATTTGATTGATTGATTCACTTTCATCAAATTTTGATATCTTGATCTCTAATATTTTTATATAAATTCTAATAGAACAATTGTTTCAAATGATGATGATATTTTTGAACAAGTTAAAGAAGACTTAAAGGAAAGAAATTTTGTTCTTTTTACTGATCTTCTCCTCTGTAGTAAAAAGTCTAAAGCCAAGTCACGCTCTATTTTCTCATCACCAAATACTGAGTTTGATTTTATTATTTTATTTTATTTTATTTTACTTTATTTTCTTGAAAGATTTGATTTTTAAAAATCATTGTTTTACTTCTTTCCTTTAGGGAAGTTGTATATGAGCTTAAATGGATCCTTCCTTTTGATATTATCAGTGAAATTACTCGAGATTCAGTGATTTTTAGGGATCATAAATATTATCGTTTACATATTACATCTGGTTTCTTAATGACAAAAGAAAGAAAAATTCTTGTATTTGAATCGGAACGTTCAAGGAATGATTGGGAAAATTCAATTACAGGTTTAAAAGGTTTGTTTTTTTTTTTTTAAAAAAAAGAACTATATTTATTTTCAATCAATATTAAATTTATTTTATTTTATTTTTTTTAGCTGATCGTGATGAGAAAATTGCTTCAGGAGCTATTAAATTTTCTCATACAATGTAACTTTTTCTTGTTTTTTCTTTTATTTTTTATTTTTACACTTTCTCAAATCAATTTCTATATATTTAGTGATTTAAATCCCACGGGACCAACAATTATAAAACCTGAATTAGTACATTCTTCTTTTTCTTTTCTTTCATTTATTGATTTTTTTTTCTTTTCTCTTTTTTTCTTATTATCTCTAGAGCTCAAATGATTCAATTAAAGGAAAAAATTAAAGGAAACTAACAAATTTTAAAATGTGAATAATTAATTAGATTTTGAAAGAAAAATATAATAAAAACCCTTTTTTATCCCATAAAAATGGAATTTTGGTACCTTACCAAATTTTTTTCTTCCTCTGATTTACGAAGTTCAGTATAATGAGTAATATTAGCTCCTTGATCATTCTTTATAATAATAAAATTGAATCGAAATCCATAATACAAGAGATGTTTGAAACAATGTAATTTATAATATTGCCTGATTTTTTCAAAAAGATTTACAGAATAAAGACAAATATGAAGAGATTTCTATCGAAAAATAATAAAGAAAACAACCAGAATCTCCTTATAATACAAGTTATATATTACCAACATGAATCCAAGTTATAACAACGAAACTAAAGTTACTTTCAAAAACTTTGAAGGTTATTTGTAACCCAAAAGTTAACAATCAAAATTTTAATGTTCAATTGATCTCTTAGAACTTCTTGTTCTTGTTCAGAATCCAATTCAATTACAAGCTTATTTGTATAATATTATATAAATAGATTGTTACATTGCTCAATCATCTCTTGTATTATGGATTTCGATTCAAATCAGACTTTTTAAAAGTCTGAGGTCTCCTGGATTGATAATTGATTGATTTAATAATTTCAATAATTCCAATAATTAAAAAACCCTGAAGGATGGCTCCCAAACTCACCGAGAAGGTCCTCTATATTAACCCTCTTATTATATACCTCACCAATACAACTTACAACAGCTCTTATATAAGATTCTAACTCTTATATCACTCTTATATTTACTCTCATATTCATTTCAATATTGATATCTTCAATTTTTTGAATTTTTGTTATTTTTAATTGGGAATTTAATTGTGTTTTCTCATTGAATGAAAGTAAAGTAAAGTAAGAGATGTTATCTATAAGTTATCTATAAGTGTTATTCTATAAGTTTTATAGTTTTGTTAACAAAGTTTATAGTTAATAGTTTGAGTTGTAGTTTATGTATTCATGTTCTTTGTATTTGTATTTGTATTTGTATTTGTATTTGTGTTTTAATGTCTTTTGTTTTTATATTTAAGTTTCAAAGTTTTTATTAATAAGTTATCCTTTAATTCAATTTCTTGTATTATATTTATTATTAACATTCTCTTCAAATAATATTTAACACATTTAATAAACAATTACACAAAAAGTAAAAAAAAAAAAAATTAAAAAAAAAAAAAAAAAAACAATTAATTGTTTCAATAATTTCTCAATAAATTAAATAAAATAAATAAAATAGGATGGAGAAGCAATCATTAAACAAGGTATGTTAAGAAAACAAGGAGGACAATATAAGTCTTGGAAGGATAGATGGTTCACTTTAACAAAGGACCATTTCTCATATTATAAAGCTCCTGAATCAGAGGAACCCATCAAGAGAATCTTATTGAAAGATGTAAACAGTTGTCAAGTTGAAAATGCTGACCGAGTTCCATCAAGATTCCCATTCTTTTTCTCTGTTGCAACTGAGACTCGAACTTTTATGATTAGCTCAAGAAGTGAACAAGAAAGAAATGAATGGATCGCTGCTATTAATTCAGTCACTCATCAAAATACAAAACCAAGTACTCCTACACCACAAAAAGATCCTGAAGCTCTTTCACTTGCTTCTATTGCTGAAAGTTTACCTGAAATAATTAAACCATTTGTAATTTTTTTTTCTTTTGGATTTAATTTATCAAAAAAAAAAAAAAAAGAAATTGAATAATCATCATAATAATCATCATAAAATCAAAATTAGACTCCAAAATCAAGACCACAATCAACTTGTCGCAAATCATTGGAACATGAATTTTCTTTTGAAGAATTTGTTTCAAATTTCAAAGATTTTGTTCGTAATCAAAACTTAAGTGATATTTCTTATTCTGTTCAAGATCAATTATTTGCAGCACATAAAGCAATTATTGCTTGTCGTTGTCCTGTAATTTTCTTTCTTTCTTTTTTTCTTCCATTTCATTCTACCTATTCCATTTTATGATATATTTCAAAAAAAAAAAAAAATCAAGATTCTCTCAAAATCTTTCCCTTCAAAATCAAATTCTGTTGTTGCAATTGATGGAGTCAAACCTGAAACTTTCTCTTCAATCCTTGATTATATTTATACAGGAGAAGTTGAATTAAATTCAAACAATGTTGTTGATATTCATTTTGCAGGTTAGTATTTATGATTTATTGAATAATTTTGTTTTACCTTTTAATAATAATAATAATAATAATAATAATAAAGCTGTTGCATATGAGCTCCATAGATTAAAGGATATGTGTGAAGTATTTATTCGTGAGAAAACTGATGTCTCAAATGTTCTTGTAATGTTAGTAGCAGCAAACAAACTTCAAGAAGATGAACTTCAAAGGTTTCTCCTTGGATATATGAAAGATGTTACAAGGTACTCTTATTTTATTTATTTTCCTTTGAGATGTCATTCTTAAATCTTTTTTTTTTTAAAAAAAAATTAGATACACAAGTATCATTAAACAACCTCAAGCAAGTGAAATTGCTCAAACTAATAAAGGTAAACTTTCTCTCTCTCTTTTTTTTTTTCAAAATTAATTAAATCTCATCAAATAAATTAGATCTTTATGTGAATATGTCTCAAGTACTTGCTCAACCAGATGAATCTTTTAGACACAATCTCGATCAAGTTCTTTTTCTTTTCTTTTTCTCTCAAAAAATGAAGTAATTTTTTAATTTTTTATTCATCACAATTAGGTTACTGTTGAACCAAATCTTCTTACTGAAGATATCTATCGTTTGTTAACTACTTTAGAGTATTCAGATGTTCGGATTATAACAAAAGTCTTTTTGTTTTTTTCCGAATCTTTTTCTTCCAATTTGTTTGACAAATTTCCTTTTTTTTAAAAAAAATGAAGGATGGAGAAGTTTTTGCTCATCGTATTATTCTTGCAGCTAGATGCAATGCATTTTTAGAAGAAGGATCTCTAGGATTTGATGATGATAAATCTTTTACACCACCAACAAAATTTCAAACTTTAAAATTTACATCTCTTGAACCTCAAGTGATTTATCTCCTCTTACAAACTTTGTACTCAAATAAGATTAAACTAGTAAGTTTTTTTTTATTTTTATTGATTTTATTTTTTACAAATCCTCAATTAATCATATTAATATGATTGAAAAAAAAAAAAAAAAAAAAAAAAAGAATTATTTAGAAGACACTTATGGTTTAATCGAACTTGCAGATCGTGTTCAACAAGAACATATTGTTTCTGTGTGTAGTAAGTCATATTATTATTATTATTATTATTATTATTATTATGAATTCATTCATTTCTCCTTAATTTTAAATCAACAAATAAATAAATTAGATGATATGATGCAACAAAACTTACAAAATGAGACAGCACTCAAAATTTTAATGGTTTCTTCAGAATATGAACTTCTCGAATTGAAAAAAGAAACTCTTGCATTGATTGCAAAAGAATCTGAAAGTATTTTGAAGAGAAAAGAACTCCGATCCATATTATCTCAATGGCCTTGGAATTTGATTGATATTATCAGAGTGTTAGTTCATGAAAAGGAAATAAACAAAGGAGTTCTTCAAGAACTTCAATTTACTGATGAAGAGGAAGAAGAAGAAGATAATGACAATAATTATGAAACTGATGAAGAAGAAGATCCATCAACAGAATTATCTTAAAAAACAAAACAAAAAACAAATTCTTTTTCTTGAAATTTGATTGTTATCAACAATTTTTTTAAAAAAAATACAAAAATCCAAAAAAAAAATAAAAAAACAAAAATTCTATTTTCATAATTATTTTACAAAATAAATTTCTTTGATATCCTACTCGCTCCAAATTCATGATATTCAGATTTTGAAACTGATAATGATTCATATAACCCATCTTCGACTATTTTTTTCCCTCCTCTCCAACCAATTTCTTCAACTCTAAAAAAAAAAAATTTTTTTAAAAATAACAAATCTAAAAGAAAAAAAAAATACTGATCAGGACTTGTGATATTTATTTGAAAGTTTTCTGGAGCCATTTTTCGAAGTTCTATTTGTCTATGGATAATAATAAAGTTTCAACAAAAAAAAAAAAAAAAAAAAAAGTAAAAAAAAAAAAATTTACAATCTATCTTTAAAACCAGGAAATTGCGTACACCCTCCAATTAAAATTATATTCGAATACAAGAGTGGTTGAATCTCTGTAATGATTTATTCTTTTAAGAAAAATTTTTTTTCAAAAAAAAAAAAAATCAAATTAACCTTTTGGTGCTAATGAAACTGATTGAATAACTGCTTCAGCTACTCCTGCTTGATTTATACCTTTTATTTATTTTGTTTTAGTTCATTTATTTGTTTTTTTAAATTCATTCTAATTCCCTTATTTCAATAAAGCAATAATAATGAATGAATATATTTTACCAATATCACTTGGAGAGAAAAGAAGTTCAGGTATTACAAATCTTTCATTACTCATTTGAACTACTTGTTCTTCATCTGCTACTTGTTTTCCAAAATTTGATTCAAAGTCTGGTTTCTGATAAATGGAATGAAAAGAAAGAAAAAAAAATCATTAAAAAATAAATAAAAAGAAAAAAGAAAAAAGTTATTGAACTTACTCTAACAAATCCAGCAATTTCTTTTCTTGCATCAGGAAGTACATATTCAAGAAGAATAGGGTTATTTCTTTTCTTTTCACTTTTTGGTTTTTAGTTTTTAGTTTTTATTAACAAAGAGCTTAAAAAAGTAATTTGGAAGAGAAAAAAAAAATATACTGGCAAGTTTTTAAATCATTTGCAAAATCAGATGAGACATAACAACACTTTTCTTTAATTTCATTCATTAAATAGGTTTCTTCCATCATATTCCATTGTCTTCATTTATTTTATTTAAATTTAATTTCTTTAAAGTTTAAGATTATTGAATATGAAATAGAAATTACCTGAAAGAAACTAATTCTTTTAAATAATTAGTTAAAATTTTTCCACCAATATTAACTCGTTTCATTGCATAATTTAATTTAATTCCATTAAAGAAAGGAACAATATGAGTAAAAGAATGTCCAGAGTCAATTATAAGCATACATTTAGCAATTCTATCAACACCATTTTGATTTTGAGTTGATGCTTGAGCAGCAAGGAATGGTGCTTTTGATTTAATTTAATTAAAAAATAGATATTTAAAAAATTATCAAAATTAAATAATACTATTTGTTCTTAGATATGATTGAAATCCATAATCTTCAAAAACAATTTCATCATATGATTGTTGAATGTTTGGTAGATTACAAATTGGTTCTGTTACAATTAAACCACTTTCTGATGGGGTTACAGAACAAACAGAAGAAGAAAATATTCTATCCCAAATAGTGCATTCAAGAACCCAATTTATAAGAAATCCTTTATGCATTGGAGACCTTAAGCTTAATCCTAACAATAATTTGAAACAAAAGAAAATAAATATTAGATTCATTTGTTTCAAGAATCCAAATCTTGATTCATCTTCAAATTAAAAAAACTAAAGAAAGATATCATATAATAAATAAAATACCAGCAAAATCTCTTAGATTCTTTATCTCATCCGCAACGAAAACTCCTCTCTCGCTTTTCGATTTCCCAACACGATTCGGAACAACTCTAATCCCAACAATATAGATATCAAAAGAAAGACAAAGGAAAAGTAAATTAATAAAGTAACAAAATCAAAATCAAGTGAATTAATAAAAAGAAGAGGGAACTGACTTGCAAATTGAGGAATCAGCCCAACCACATTTGATGCTGGAGGCACCATTATCCATCACAAAAACTGCCATTTTTCAATCTTTTTTTCTAAAACCATGAACTATTGAAACTTTGATTAGATTCTTTATGAGATGGTTCAGATTGTTGAATGAGAAATATTGTTTTTAAAAGTTTTTGCTTGAATCTTATGATGAGTAGAAGATGAACGCATTTCAAAGGATAATTGCTTCAAAATTTGGAGATCTTGGTTGTTTTTTCAAAGGATTGGGAACAAGGACCATCAGAATTAAGTTACTTTGAACATACCAACAATTAAAATGCAAAGACATTTCAAGCCGTTGTAAGTAAGATTTCAAAGTTCAACACTGTCAGAAAAAAAAGAAATTTTTGAGTTAAAAACAACTCTTAAGGTTTTATTTTTGATTTTGTTCAATCAATTCAATATAAAAATAACATCAAAACTCAATAAACAATTAAAATAATAGACAATTTAGAAAATGCTACTCAAATGCTTCTATTTAATCTATAACTCAAAGAAGTGAGAGGATAAAATATACAAATGTAACTCAATTCTTTTGTATGATGATTGGATTTGGAGTCAAGTCTGCCAATTCCCATATCTTTTAAGTGGTTTTCTTCAAGCATTTCTAAAGCTTTGCCAGTTATTCCTTCTGTGAAGAATCTTTGCCCAATATTGACATCAAAGAGTTGAGAGATCCATGTTTTGACCTCTTGAATTGACCATTCTCTCATTGTGCTTTCTTCAATTGGAAGTTCATCCCGAACATTTGTAATTGCAAATCCAGGCTGAACCTCTTAGTGTCTGTCTTTATCAACATTTTGGTTCAATTCAACATCACTATTTTTCAAACCGCTTTGATCAGATTCTAATAGACTTTCATCACTTTGAACATTAGATCCATTAGAAGTATCTTCGCTATCTTCACTAGAACCAAGAGGTTCACCTTGAAGAGGAGCTTGCCCCTCTGAATTATCATTCAACACTATCTCTTTCACATTAGGATCATGAAGAATGCTAACAAGATCGTTTTCAACAGAGCTTATAACCCCTTTACAATTGTTTCTCCTGTGTCCAGGTTTTCGACAGAGACCACAAAGCCTTACACTCATCTTTCTTTTCAAAATACAATAAATAAAGTAATGAGTAGATTTCACGAGGTTTGGGAAATGAATTGAAATGCTTATGGAAAGATGATGGAAAGAACAAGAAGAAGAAGGAAGAGGAGATAAAGTCGAAGAGGAAGAAGTATCTAATGAACCGTTATTTAATAGTGCATCAATTACAATTAAAGAAGCTGCTTTGAAGAGCTACACTGACCTTTTGAAAGTAATAATTAGAGCAACGAAAACTTTATATCAAAACATTGAATCACACATAATTTTATTTGCATTTTTTCCACTATTTGATAATTTCATTTCAATTCTTGTTATACTTCCTTTTTGTTTAAGTTTTCCAATGTCACTACAAGATCAAATTGGTACTCTCAATGCAAATTTGCAAGGATTGATTCAGTTTATACGTGATCTTGGAGAAAGAATGGATCAATTTTCAGAGGCAGCTCAGCAAATGCCTACTAAGGATGACTTGTTATCTATTCAAGAAAGTATTGTTGAAACAAATCATTGTCTTGCAAAAATTCAAGAAGAAATGAAAAATAATACCTACCAAATTTCAAACATCAATAATTCCAATAATTTGAATCCTGTACTTACGACTATCTCTAGTCCTATCTCCAGTCCTATCTCCAATTCTTCAAACAAAAATAAAAAAGCAAACAAGAAGAAAAAAGAAATGAGTGAGCAAGAAAAGAGCAGTTGACTTGAGGGCCCAATCGTGGAAAGGAGGTTGTCTATGAAGGAATCAAAGTCAAAGTTGGGGACTCTGTTAGATTTTCTGAGGAAAATGATGATGCATCCTATGGCTTTATGACCGACATTGTGGATCTCGTTCTCCATTTGTTTATTTGGATAAGGACTGGGGATCTCATGCTTGAAGGAGGAGGAGTTTCTTCAGAGCTCTTATGTTTATGAAACTCAAGTTTTTAATGTGGATGAGGTTGTCCAAGTCTACCGTAAACTTGAGAATCCTGGGGAAAACTTCTTTTTCTCACACTTCTATAAGTTTGAAACCCATCGAATTTATCCAATTAAACCCATGGTTTCTTGTGATAGGTATCCACTTTTCATTTATAAATTGCTTTATTGCACTAAATCTAACATTATTCTTTTAATAGAATTAATTTCTTTTCACAAGTTTATCCTGGTTCAATTGAGAATTGGTTCATTCTTTTCACTCAAAGTAAAATTTAATTTCATTTCCATTTATTTAATTATCCATACAACTTTATAACATTTCAAAAAAATATATATAGTTTTGAAAATTTGAAAGACAAAAACTTCCTTAAATTTCCTTTAAGTTTTAAGGATTTTTGCTCTTTTGTTGGAGACTCGAGGGCAAGATTTGTGAGGGACGGACTTGTTTTCTCAATAAATTTGACCTTGAAATTTTTCTTACTTTTTTGAAGCTAATTAATTCTTCAGAATTTTTCGAAAAATAAGCTAAATTTGATGCTAACTCTAATTCATGAAAAGAAACTAATTCCATGAGACCTATAACTAAAATGGTGATTTTGATATTGGTGGTTTAAGGGAAGGTTGGAAAGTAGCAGCTGGGCAACAAGAACCAAATAGAACACAAAGAAGATTGACTCGAAGGGCATAAGTATATTAATGGAAAACTACATCTAAATACTACTAAATACTTCTCAATCTCTAAAAACTTACTTCTTCTTCTTGAACTGAGCAAGAGGGCTAACAAAAAAGAAAATGATAGATGGCATTGAAACAACTAGGCACTTACTTTACTTCAAGTCTCCATCTCCAATAATTAATAAAGAATCTCTATTTTTTTAAAAAAAATGTTGAAAAAGAAGCTTCTATTAAATAGAAAAATAAATAAATAAATAATGATTGAATTCATTGTTGCGCAAGTTAAGGGATTGATAATTGGTTAATTGCGCAATCATAAAGTCAAATAGGTTTGGGATTAAAATTTTCTTTTTTGGCTTTATAATAACATTTTTTGAAATGATAGTCTTATTTGAAAAATCTTATTATTTCCTGACCAAAGAATTAGTTCCAGTTTTATTGTAAATTTGAATCAAAATTGTTTGACTTGTTTCAATCATTTTTCATTTCTTTGCATCAGAAAAAAAATTAATTTTTTATTTGAACTAATTTTTGAGCAATTTGTTTGAAAGTAGGTCTTTCATCTGGATTTTGTTTCCAACAGACTTCAATCACTGTTGATAATGCCACAAGATATGGATCATTTTCAG
>Ga0209960_1004548_pt1 | contig 10501 bp, 10 predicted proteins | sample ThiBiot_500_plan_2_FD_183947 | JGI IMG/M metagenome (GOLD analysis project Ga0209960, IMG submission 183947) | Wastewater bioreactor microbial communities from Cape Town, South Africa - Thiocy_expt_500_plan (SPAdes) | ecosystem: Engineered > Bioreactor > Thiocyanate-remediating >... | reverse complement strand
AAATCATTCGATTCAAGTGTAATTTCAATTGAATGAAGATTTGGAAAATAGTTAAGAAAACGAATAAGTTGTTCCGATGATCCGAAAGAAGATTCTTTAATGGTTAAATATCGGATATTTGAATAAATCTGTGAATGATTAAATAAATCATCAATATTCGACAATGTTAACGTTGAAATACGTCGTAAAATTGATGGAGAAATTATATTGATACGTTTGATTATTAAATGACGAAGTGCAGGAAATTGTTTGCTAGTATAGTTATAAAAATCACCATCATCAATTGCAATTGTCAGTGTATGAAGATTGGTAAAACAATGTGCAGTTATCACAGATGGTGTATCAACAATTAAATGTTGAATATTTTGTGTTTCATTGAGTGATATCATTGATAAATAGATTTGTTCAAATGAATTCGTGATTGTATAGAAATGCTTTTTTGAATCATTATTATTATTATGACACATTATCATTGGCCAATGTTGACATACAAGTTTATTAATATTCGATATTGTATAAATTGAACAAGAGAAATGTTTTAGTTTCGGTAGATATTGTTCGATGTTAATTAAGTTCGTTTGAGTTTCATTGATGAACTTTTTAATATTCAATGTTAATGTTGTCAATTGTTGTAGTGGTTTAAAAATGGCATGCAATTGTTTGAGAGTTAATGAAACATTTTCATTTGTATTGAGAATAAATTCATCTAGATTTGCCATTAAAAATTTTGAAGATGATGATTTAGGTAGTGACATTCGTTGATTGACATTGTGTTGACATATGATTACTTTCAAATAGATTAAATTCGGTACTAAACCATCGAGCAGAATATAGAGATCATGAAGATTAATTAATGAAATCGTTAAATATTTCAAATATAAATTGGAATGAAGCTGTTTAGTGACAAGCATTCCATCATTGAGTATAAGCGTTAATTCTTCGAGATTTTTCGATGGTTTTTCAAAGATTAATTGTTGAAGGTCCGATAGAATATGAGAAGTCATGTACTTATTGGATTCTTTTACTGTTGTTGATTCATGAATATGCAAAGATTTCAATGATCGAAACTTTTTGAAAAGACACGAAGACAATGAATAAACATCATTTTGTTTCCATTCGAATAATGATAAATTTTGAAGAGGTTTCGATTTAAATTTAACGGAATTGCATGTTTCATAGAAGAGTTTGATTTCATTGGAAATTTTTTTATTACTAAGTATCAATGTTGTTGGTTCTAGTTGATTTTTCGAATATTGATCGAGAAATTGTTTGAGATCTGAATAGAGATAATTTGTTAGATTTATTGTTTGATGATATTCGAATATGCAACGATATAAACGTTGATTATATTCATAGAATGCATGAAGAACATGCGCTGGTGATAGGTAACCACAAATTTGTAAGAGAATTTCATTCGGTAGATCAAGAAATGTCGTACTAACTGGTTTGATTCGTCTTTTCCTCTAAAGATCATATGAATAGATTAGATTTAATAAAAAAAATTTCTTACCCGCAGATTAGTTACATATTTATTTAAAATTTCAATAAATGTGTCTGCAATGACTGTTATCAGCATTATATTCATGAATAGAACTGAAGTTTATTATTCCGTTTGCACACTTATTCCATGAATATATAACGATAGCATCTTCGACGAGCATTATTCAAATTAAATTAGACGACGGTCAATAGATTTGATCGAAACAAGCAGAAGCAAAGAGAGTCAACTTGCGTATACGTGGCAATTTTTGTCTTCCTTTACTCGTGGACTTGCTGACGTGTAAAAGAATGTTGTCATCGACACTAGACAGATATAAAAAGAATCCGTTCTTACACCGATTTATATATATTTTTTCTGGTTTCAATTGAAATATGGTAAGGATCTTTGATCAAGTATTCCAAAATGTTAAATCTTTTGAAGGCTTTGCAACTTGATGAAAAATGCAAATTTTCTTATAAGTCTGCTCGTGTTAAATGTGTGGATATTCATCCAAATGAACCATGGATTTTGGCAACACTTCACATTGGTCATGCACATATCTATAATTATGATACACAAGTATAAACTCGATCATTGTATTCTGTTGCATGTCTCTTTTTTTTCATAGGAATTAATAAAAAAATTTGAAATATGTGATGTTCCTGTGCGAACCGGTAAATTTGTTGCTCGAAAGGATTGGATTATTATCGGATCGGTAATTGTGGTTTGAATATCTCGATGTGTAATCAGCTTCATTTCTTCTAGGATGACTTTTTGGTTCGTGTTTATGATTACAATACTTCGACACAATTACATCAATTTGAAGCACATAGTGATTACATTCGTTCAATCGTTGTTCATCCCAAGCAATCTTATCTTTTGACTTGTAGTGGTATGATGATAGGACACAAATAATATATAAACGAGCAGATATTTTGTTTAGATGACATGACCATTAAATTATGGGATTGGGATGCACAATGGGCATTGAAACAAACTTTTGTAGGACATACTCATTATGTTATGCAAATAGCAATTAATCCAAAGGATGATAATAGTTTTGCTTCGGCTTCTCTTGATCATACTATTAAAGTAAAAAGAAATTGTGATTCAAGTATTTGTTTTGTTTGATGGAAATGAATTAGATTTGGGAATTAGAAGTTGCACAACCGATATGTACGTTGAAAGAGCATGAAGCAGGTGTCAACTGCGTAGATTATTGCTTGGACGATGGTAAACCTTATTTAGTATCGGGCAGTGATGATCATCTGGTCAAAATTTGGGATTATCAAGTAAGTATATAATATTCGTCAATAAACATACGTGTATTCTCCTTAAAAATAGAGCAAGACCTGCGTGCAAACGTTGACAGGACATTCACAAAATGTTGTTTGTGTAGTTTTTCATCCTAGATTACCAATTATTTTGAGTGGTTCTGAAGATCAAACAGTTAAAATATGGTATTTGAACAATTATGATCTCAAGTCAACATTGAACTTTGGTTTTGGCAGATGTTGGACGATGACATGTATGAAAAATTCAAATGATGTAACTCTTGGTTATGATGAAGGAACATTGATGATTAACGTAGACCACGAGTCGACTGATAAGATTGATAATTAAAGGAAAAAATAAAATCAATAAATAATCTTCATTTAATCAATTGTTTTCCCCCTTGAGGTCAGTCTGCTCAACGCCCTCTTTCTTTCTAACCTTATCGATCATCGTATACAATATTGTCTATATAAAGAAGCGCCAAAAACATTTCACTGCTGGCACATTACATCTTTGTAGAGCGAAAGAATGTACCGATTCAATGCTATAACGATAATGCTCTATTCATTTATCGGCGTGAATAAAAGATTCAATGAATTAGCATCTGACATGATTTACACTCGTTCCATCGACTTGATACAACGAAACGATTTCAATGACAATTGTTCATTGACTTCGTCAACATTCGATCGATTATATTTGCATATATTACCTCAAATACATGAACGTGTTGAATGTTTAAATTTTAACTCAATCTTTATGGAACACATTCTCTCTGCAGTACCCCCTTGACTTGATATCAAACGAAAACATTTACCAATGACGGATGTCGAAGTTGTAAGGGCTCGGCAATGATTAGAATATATTTATTTTCGATTGAAACTGACTCTGGCTTTTTCTCTTTGATTTTTGATTATTTCGTCGAAATAAAATAGAATTTGCACTCCTATTTAAAGATCTGGAAAATTATAGTTGAAGCGAAACTCATGCTATGCAGAAAAGATAAGCAAAATGTTTGATATCATGATAGAGAATAGAAAAGGTTTATTACTTTCTTATCTGATTTTTTTCTCTGTTGTTGACGACATTTTATTGCAAAGACAGCGTTAAAGGACCATTTGTTATGAGTAGTAAAAAATAGGGGTGACAAGTTATTGTTACACGGTTGTTACTAGTAACAATAACAGCAACTAGTTTTGTTACTGTTACCAGTAACAATAACTTTTTTGTTACTATTACCAGTAACAGTAATATTTTTTGTTACTAGTTATCAGTAACAATTTTTGTTTTGTTACTGTTACCAGTAACAATAACTTTTTTTGTTACTATTACCGGTAACAATAACTTTTTTGTTACTAGTTATCAGTAACAATAACCTTTTTTGTTACTGTTACCAGTAACAATAACTTTTTTTTGTTACTGTTACCGGTAACAACAACTTTTTTTGTTACTGTTACCAGTAACAATAACTTTTTTTTTGTTACTAGTTACTAGTAACAGTCAATAACAAGTAACTGTTTATGGAACTATCAGAAAAAAAATTTAAGTCATCTTACATATTAACTGCTTATGTAAAATTAAAATTCACTGGTGCATCCGTCTTTTTTTTCTGTCAATCAATTCTAACAAAAGTATAATATTTATGAGTCGTATGTATAAAAATTGCATTTGTTTCTCTATTTGCTTATCATAAGAGGATTAACTTTTTTATGAATCATACAGTTTTTAACTTCTTGAAACACTTCCTTGAAACACTTCCTGATCAAATAAATTAATGACCATGACTCTATTGTTCGTATGAAAAGAAATACGTTCAATAAGATTTGGAGAAAAACGAGAAATAGCATAATTATATGACAATGGATTGAATTCTTATACAGAAGACGATCCAGCAGGATTGAGTGACAATGGTTGGTATTGAACTTCTTGACCCATTCGAGCGTCTTCTTCGGATTGAAATTTAGTCAAGTTCTTGCGGTATTTTAGAACTAAAAGATGACGTAAAGATCGAGATGATAATGAACTACGTTGCTTTCGTGCAATAAATCCTGCAATTGAGAACGCAGATTCGCTGCATACTGATGTTGCAGGTACTAACGAATAACAATGAACCAATGTTACAAGACGTGGAAATAATAAATGATTTGCTGACCAAAATTGACCGAAGGTTTGATTTATTTTGTTTGCATTTATGAAAAGCGCTATTTCAACGTCGATACTCATCGACATTGTGGTGCAGCTCGATGTATTAATGGGAAAACCAGCTAATCGATTCATCAGTTGTTTGGCATTTTGTTTTTTCGATGAACCTGTAGTAAGTGTTGGTAAACTGGGCATATTGACTGGTGCTGCTAATGATATTCTTGCCATTTTACTCTTTACCAATTCTGTTGCTTTAAAAAATTCGTTGGAATTCATATCACTATGAATTTCCGGGTCCAAAAATGCTGCAATCTAAAGAGAAAGAATCCAATGTGAGCAGTTTTTAAAAAGATATATCATCTTTCACATGTTGATGCTGTAGGAATTGCGTTAACAAGTTTCTCATTGAAACAATAACGAACTCGTTAGAATAAGGAGTAATTAGCAAAGATTTCGGTCATGAAGTCTTTTGAAGTCCATTGAATTCTTTTCAGAAAAAATGAAGTCACAGAGGGTAAAGTCCTTAGAAGTCTTGAAGTTTGTTGTCTCCTCCTTGCATTACAACAATTTACCAGAACATCATTTTAATGTTTCGATATTTCGAGACCAAAACCTCAAGAAAAAATTATTAGTCCAAATACACTTACAAGCATTCCTTCTTGTTGTTCTTTGGATAAATGTTTTTGGACATAAATTTCGAGATAATTTAATGCGCTTTTCTTAAACAAATCAATGTAACAAGAATCATTTGTGTTCGAATTTAGAATTTGACGAAGTTTGACAATCGCCCAATATGAATCAGCAGCAGTTGGATAGTAACTTGCAGAAATTATCGTTGTGGCAGTATCGAAGCCCATCAATACGTAATGCAAAGCTTTAAGTACGTCCCAGTCATCGGGACTTAGTGCAGCTAATTTCATACGATTTGTTTGGGCGACAGTGAGGCCATCAAATTTTCGACGGACTACACTGTCTACAATAATATGATGTTGAATCAAACGATCTAACATTTTAAATGTCGTGTTCCAACGAATCTGTGAACACAAAAAAAGAAAAAACTTAAATTGTAGATCAATTTATTTTGAGAAAAAGATAAAATATTCTCTCCATTAAACTGTCCCATTGAGTTGCGACTCAAATTAGTTCGTTATTGTAATTCTTTTGTTTTAAATATATATCTCCAAAATCTCTCTTGCATTTCTTTCAGTCTTTCATTGAAAACATCTATTTCAACTTGCAAAATTACGCACTAGTTTACCTTCATATCAAGTGCTATACCACGGCCATTTCTCCCAATTTGCGTTGAAACGTATGTAAAGACAACACCAATATTTCGCATGTCCGACACCAATTGACGACATCGTTTTAATAAATCAAATGTACGTTCGAGAAGACCAATAAGAGTGAAAGCTCGAGTGTCCGGTTGTATGTTGTGTGATGTGTCATCATCATCATCATCATCATCGTCATTACTCAAGAACGCATCTTGAAAATGTACTGTTCGTTTTTTCTTTCGAACAACAATGTTCGATGGAATCATACGAACTGATGAATGAGACGGATTTCCATCCATATCCTGTTCTCCTTCTCCTTCTTCTTCTTCTTCTTCGTGTTCATCTTCGTCGGCAGACTGATGAGAAGTTTCCGCTTCATCATAACTTAGATCATCTTCATATGCAATATCATCGATAATCGATTCGCCGCCTTGTGCTAATTGTGCTTCGACAATTGGAAACCTAAAAAGATTCATTTATCTAATCGTATCAGGAAAAAACAATAGTAACCCAAAACCGAAAACTACGTAAAAGGTAACTAAACTAAGGATATGATGAATGGTTTCATAAATATATTTCTGAATTGCATATGTCATTTACACATTTATGAATATAAATAAAGTGAACAAAGATCTTTTCGAAGATATCGATTTTTCGACGAGATATAAAGCAACGAGAATAAGCATTTTCTTTACTGAACAAACGTTGTTTTCTCTTTTATTTTGTCTTCTTACACTAACATGTGCCGTACTGTTAGACCTTTTCGTATTCTTTCACAGAGAAGAAACTTACTTGTTTACGTCTGGTGTTGACCATAGACAAAGACCATTTTTCACGACATTATTCAATACGTGTGCAATACAAGCATATCTTCGACCGAAAACACCTGAAGTCGTTGCCGCCACCATTTCACTGCCACAATCTGTAGTAATACCCATTCTTCGTTCAAACGGGATTTTAAATTTCTGATCTAGTTCATAGTTAAGAAACGATTGAACATTGACAGCTAAATGACGTTCATTGAATCGACGTAATGACAAAACAAAAGGAAACGATTCGAAATGATTATCGAACAAGTGTGCAGTTAGCGAGACAAAATACTGTTGACGTCCACTTTTCCAAATATCACATGTAAAAGCTACAGCTGGAGCTTTCTGAAGTACCAACTAAGAAAGAAGACATATAGATTTGTATAAGAAGAACTTTCTTTTGATTTGTATATTTAGTTCACTTAATGATTATTGCTTCACAGAAGCCTTAGACATTGAAACTACGTTATCTTTCAAAAACACAAAAAAGTTTTGCTTGAATGATAATACGTAGTGATGATGAGAATCATAGTTTTACAGTAGAAATCAACTTACTTTCAATTGATTGACATATTTGTGATACGTTTCATTCACTCGAGAAGTAATGGTTGATCTACTAGGTGGTTTGTATCGAGAATCAAAAGCTTTTATTAAATTCATCATTCCAGACTTTTGAAAGCTGGTAAATGATAATGAATCATCAATGATGCAATCAAGGATTGCTTTATCTAATTGTTCTTTTCGAGCTTTCGGAAGAACAGGTAGAGTATCACGTTGATGAATTTGCTGTTTGATTTGTGCCAATTGTGAGTCATATGCAACACCAACAACATTGTGTATGACAAAGAGATGTTTTCGTAAATTTGTTACTAATTGACGATTTGACAAATATACCTAGAAAAGGAAATTGATATATATTCAACATAGATCCTTATCTAGGTAAACAAGAAGACAGTAAAGGAAATCATCGTTTTTAAATATTGAACATTTGCGCATTATAGTGTGCGTGGATTCTTCAAAATATTTGATTTAATTTCTTGGAAAAATATTTTTTCTCGAATTATTCAATACATATCTTTTCGAAGTAATTGCTGTTCTCAAGAATGAAATTTAGGATTGAGAGATAAGATATTTTTCTCTTTATTTTTTGTCAGTAGAAATCATTCGCAAACACAAAATTTTGTTCTAGTCGATCTGTACACGAAATAAAAATTACCTGATTGCATTTTTTGCATAAATAGCTTCCATCGTGTTGTAGAGTAAAATAATTCAAAACGTCCGTCTTGTTCATTTTACCGGACTTTGTCGTTTTGCTGCCAATACGTAGTTGATGTTGCTCATCGTCACTTGAGATATCGAACGGAAATGTTTCAACTGTTGGTGGCGGTGCTGTCGTTGTTGTTTTAACTGTTGGTGATGGTGCCGTCGTTGTTGTTTCAGCTATTGGTGATGGTGCCGTCGTTGTTGTTTTAACTGTTGGTGATGGTGCCGTCGTTGTTGTTTCAGCTATTGGTGATGGTGCCGTCGTTGTTTCAACTATTGGCGATGGTGCCGTCGTTGTCGTTGTTGTTTCAACTGTTGGCGATGGTTGTGCTGTCGTTGAATTTACTGCACTGAAAGCAGCTTCGTCACCATTGTTGATGTCCATCCCAGACAAGTCGACGTCAACAATTGATGAACGACTTGATATTCGTTTCGATCGACGACTTGATTTTGGAGTAGAGATAACACGACTCGAAGAACGATTTGAACCTTGTCCTTGAGCGGAAGTTGAATTACGACGACGTCTTTGAGATGTTGAACGGCGACGTGTAGAAGAAGAGCGTGATGTATTCATTGATCGAGAGACAGACGATCGATTTTTCATCTTTTAAACGCTTGATATTTTTTGAATTAAATCAAATCGAAATTTGAAAAGCGAAAGTTGTGCAACTGAACGATGTGATTATAACGTTTGAATAGAAAGAAATGAAACATTTTATGGGGTTTTTATTTATTCTCTTCTCTTATAGATTAGTCTCGACTATTTTTCGTTCATTTCGTTATTTTTCTCTTCTCTGAACATGAACATATATAAAGAAACGGAAACGAAAGAAAACAAGAACACATGTATTTTAAATATTTAAATATGAACAAGGCATGTGAGTTCAATGAGGACATTTTGATTAAAAACGTGCATTAGTTCATCTCCTTCATGTGGGCTGGCAGTATAACACATGAACATAAAAATATCTTGAAAGTTCTGCATTAATCAAATAGAAATGAATATTCTTATTCTCATATATTTTATCCGATACATTAGAAACAGAAGGATTTATAAAAAAAATCAATCTAATTTCTCCTAGAACTAGATAGTATAAGAGTTTACTTGTATACAAAAAGCAATGCGAAGTAATTTCGTATCTTTCAAAATATTTGAAAGCTGAATATTTATTTGGATAAAATTGATGATATCGAATGATTGAAGAAAACACTTTTCAATACCCCAAATTTTCACTTTAATTTTTCGATTAGCATTATGGCGATAAATTGAAAAATTTTTAAGAGACTATACTATTATTATGTTTAGTTATTCATTTAAATTTTGTTATTAGCTTGCTGATTTGGCATGAAAAGAGAACTACAATAACTAGGAACAGTAAAGAGTAATAGAAATCTAAAATTGGCTGTCAAAGACTATAATTCAACTATGAATCGAATACTTCAAGCATTAAGAACGATTACTAATATCTTTTTAATTTTTTCTTGTAAAATGAAAATAACATCTACAAACTTTTAAAAGTCAACAAATGAGATGTTGACTAATTTAGCAATTTAATCATCTGTTAAAAGACTAATAAACTAGTTCCGTTTGGTTCGGTATACTGTAATCATATTGAGCAGTAAATGCAGACTAGTTACAATCACCTAGTTTTGTTTTTTAATTTACATTGAAGTGGAAAGTTGTTTTATAAATCTGAAAACAGATTACCAGGTTCGCGATCAGTCTATCATCTCGATTTTGAACCAATGTGATTAGATCTTCCATTACTGAAATGGCTACGACAGAATTGAAATCTAACGTCTACCAGATAAGATACAAACAAAGTCACGCTTGAGTATATAAATCTTGCTGTTTCGTATCACATTAATACGCAAATAGAGAAACAAATGCAATTTTTATACATACGACTCATAAATATTATACTTTTGTTAGAATTGATTGACAGAAAAAAAAGACGGATGCACCAGTGAATTTTAATTTTACATAAGCAGTTAATATGTAAGATGACTTAAATTTTTTTTCTGATAGTTCCATAAACAGTTACTTGTTATTGACTGTTACTAGTAACTAGTAACAAAAAAAAAGTTATTGTTACTGGTAACAGTAACAAAAAAAGTTGTTGTTACCGGTAACAGTAACAAAAAAAAGTTATTGTTACTGGTAACAGTAACAAAAAAGGTTATTGTTACTGATAACTAGTAACAAAAAAGTTATTGTTACCGGTAATAGTAACAAAAAAAGTTATTGTTACTGGTAA
>Ga0209960_1004545_pt1 | contig 10503 bp, 10 predicted proteins | sample ThiBiot_500_plan_2_FD_183947 | JGI IMG/M metagenome (GOLD analysis project Ga0209960, IMG submission 183947) | Wastewater bioreactor microbial communities from Cape Town, South Africa - Thiocy_expt_500_plan (SPAdes) | ecosystem: Engineered > Bioreactor > Thiocyanate-remediating >... | reverse complement strand
CTGTTTCAGCGAACAGCGTTTCAGTGAATGCCCAACTATGCACAGAACAGTGTCGCATACCTCGAGAATTACTTGGCCAATCAGGTACTTGTACGGCAAATGTTCACGACGCAAATTCAAGTGCGCTACCAATTAGCGTCAGCTTCAGTGAACGATCAATTCAATGAACAACATGCTCACCAATGTGGCCAATGCGCTCGTACTTGGTGGTGAGCTCGGTTTCTTGCGGCAACAAGCGCTTCAATATAGCCTCTGTCATGACGCGTTAATGGATGCACCCAATCCATAGCACGTACCAACTGAAAGGTTGTTGAAGTTGAGATCGATCACGTGCTCGATCACGTGCACGTCTTCTACGCTCGACACTGCTGCTCGCTCTTCGGGAGACAATTGTGACAGATCTGCGATTTTAAATAAGAGGGTGACAAAGTTCTTTGAATAGTCAATTCATACCACTTGTTATTGTTTCATGCAGCAGTAATATAGTGCGATCTTTACGTTCAGGTAGCTTTACGACGTAACTGACATCGATGTCTGAACTTTTAAATAGCACTGAGCTACATATTACATTAATTTGGTATTTTATTTTATTTTTGCTGTAAACTTGACTAACCTGAGCTTCTTGACGAGGAGATGTGTTTGGCTCACCGGAAACTCGAGGGCCACAACTCGTAATTGAGATTTTAGCAGTTGTTTGTTGAGTACTACAGGTGCACTATGGTGTTCCATCATGAAATAAACTGAAGAGAGTCAACACGGACACTTTACCATTACCTGCGAGCTGTTAAGTTTTGTACAGCACAGTTCTGCCAAATAGAACCAGCGACAATGGAGGCAGGTATGTGCACGTACTCCCTTTGCTTTGTTGATTTAACTATTCTTTATCAGATCTGATCCACGATCGGACAGACAATACGAGACCAGAAAAACTATTGGGCTATGAATTTTACAATAAAATATTAAAAAGCCCCAAATATGTAATGGCCCCGATGGTAAATATAATAACGGAATTTTTTTCTTCCTCAGAATTAAATACTGTGTCATAGGTGGACGGTTCGGATCTGGCCTACCGATTACTTGGCCGCAAATATGGGTACGCGTTAATTATTACAAAAGGTTTCTTTTACTAATTAAAATTTTACAGTGTTGATTTGGCATACACCGAAATGGTTCATACGTAAGAGCATGCGAAAAGTAGCTGACGCTAATATTTAAATATGGCGCAGACAACTAGTTCCTATTAGTCCAGCTTATCGCAAGAAATATTTGAGCACCGACATTGGTGACACACCGCTGATTGTACAGTTCGCCTCGCGGGATCCAGTCGAGGCAGTGAATGCTGGTCGGGTGGTGCAAGATATGTGCTGTGCAGTCGATATGAACCTCGGGTGCCCTCAACAATGTGCGCGCAAGGGAGGATACGGAGCGTTCTTGATGTCAGAGCCCGACCTGGTCTATTCCATCGTCGCCGCGCTGCACCGCGAGCTGAGCGTGCCAGTCACGTGCAAGATCAGAATTTATCCGCCAGAAGAGGGAGGACTCGAGCAAACAATTAAATTCGCGCGAGAGTTGCACGCGCATGGATGTCAGGTAAAGTGTTCTGGTGATACTTCATACGCAGCTCACTCTGGACAGATGTTGTGCGTGCACGGCCGAACAAAGTACATGAAGGGCCCACTGCTCGGCCGCGCTGATTGGGAGGCCATTGCAGCTGTGCGCAGAGCATTGCCAGAGATACCAATGATAGCTAATGGTTCAGTATATACTTACGAAGATGCGCAGCAAGCACTTCACATTAGTGGATGCGATGCAATCATGGCCGCTGATGGCATATTACAGAATCCATATCTCTTTGCCGGACCTACCGAACAATATCCTGTTAATCCGCTCAAGCAGTTTAATGAATACTTGAGTATTGCTGAGGCTATGCAAACACCGCGAAGATTCATCGCAATGCATGCACAATACTTGTTAGCTCCTCTATGGGATCGTGTGCCACATCTGCGTTCTGTGGTAACAAGTGTAAAAGAACTCGGGCAATGGCGCGAATTTATTACTAGAGTTGACACAGAATTGATGAAGGGCAGTGTACCTGCAGAATATTTGGCGGAGGCTGAACTGTTGGATCAGAAAAAGCAGCACAAAAAACAACACATTGGAGCAGATTTGGAGAGTTTGGCATGCTTAGAGGTATTTGAAAATGAATAGGTATATCTTAGATTTAGTTGTACATAATGTATAAAATGCGGACTTTATTTATGCAACGCATTTTTGGTCAACCAATCAGCATCGAGACTTCCAGTACGTTTTTACTCCAGTTTCTTGCGACGTATTATTTTTTATTACAAAATCTCAACAACATGGATACGACTCAATCCACTCTAAGCTATTGCCAATCCAAACTACATTCGTTGACGGATCTACATGAGGACATTGTCACTTTGGTTTCAGGGCTTCAAAATCATGATTGTTCGAACTGCGCTAGTAAGATAATTATTAAAGTAATACAATCTTATAATTCACCCCCCTCCCCCCTACCAGAGCTGTCATGGAAGTTAATGATGAGCGAAATCATTAATTCTTTCAGCATCGAATTTATCAAACGAGAGAAAGAAAAAATGGAGCTCCTTTTGCATGACATTGCTGCACAGACGGTTGTAAATAGATCAAATTTCGGAGGTAGCAATTTTTAACGTAATTTATGACTTCTTAAGTTTCTGAATTTTCGCTCAAGGCGTTGAACGAATCAAAACAAGAGCTACAGTGATTGGCAGAGCTCCCGAGATTAGCAATGAGTTTGTTGCATTACTTGCAAGGTGAGTAGACTGCGCACTTGGAGGACTCCAATTGATTTGATTTCCTTCCAGAGAAAGAAATACAAACTCGATGTGTTACCACGATAAACTCATTGACAAGCTGAATCAAATCCAAGCCGTGTACGCGGAGTTATTGCATATGCTTAAAGGTTCTGAAGACTATTCTGTAAGCGACTTACCAAATCAAGATTTGCACAAGTTAGTTGCCAATCTAAGGAGACAAAACGAGGAGTTACATGTTACATTGATGCGCATCAAAGAGCAGTATTACCAACAACAACTTTCTGAATCTACGGAACAACGAAAGCGCTATTTGTCCCTTCAAGATGAGGCCACTCAGTTGCGTAATCAGCTGGCGTCAGAACTAGAAGCCAAGAAGTTGCGTCAAGATGAGTTGCAGCAAACATACAAACAACTCATTGAACAACAAAGCAAGTTGAATGTTGTAGAGGAGGAAAAAGATCTTCTGTCCAAACAGCTAACTGAGTCCAATCGGCGTCTTGAGGAGGTGAAAAGCGGTTTCAAAGTGGTATACAATGCTCACAAAACCCTCGAGAGGGAACATGAGATATTAAAACAAACAAATTCTCAATTAATGAATGATTTGGAGGCTAAGAGTCGCTCTTCTGACATGTCTGTGCAAGAGATCAAACGTCTACAACAAGTATTGGAAGAGCAGAAAAAGCAAACGGAGGCAAATAATCGCACGCAGGTGTCGGATTATGAGTCGTCAATTAACTTTCTTAGCGACGCATTGAATAAAGAACAACTACAACGTAAACAACATGAATATCAATTGAGCGAATTAAATAATCAAATAACTCTCGCAACCGAACACGACAATACAAAGCGTCAAGAGTGCGAGGGGCTAATGGTCAAATACGCGCAGCTAGAAATGCAACACGACACCATACGCCAACAAAATACCGACTTGCACGATCAATTGCAACAATTATCAGATAATCACCGAGCAACGTGCAACGAAAATACGAGTTTGAAACACAATATCGAAGAGTTGAAAAAGGTTGAAAACGACAACGCCAGAGAAATACCCGATCTGAAGCGAGAAGAGTACATAGAAACATTGCAGCAGATGATTCTTGAGCTTGAGAGTAAATTGGGTGAACAAAGGTCATTGCAGATGGTAATGAAGAGCAAGGACGAGTTCGACTCGAAGATTATGGACAAACTACGTAAGCAAGTTGAACAAGCCGCAGCTCAAGTAACGCACTACCAAAACAAATGCGAGGAGATTGTGGAGGTTGTTAGTCAATTGCAACAAACCATTGAGAAGAAGAAGCACGATCAAATAGCATTCAAAACACCACAAAATCCATCCACGAAACGTACTGCCACTCACTCTGTATGCTTGATTATTATATGCCCCATTTAACCGACTAAATGATGACAGAAAATGCTACAACTCGAGACTGTGAACTTTGATCTTACTGAGGAGTGTCGCCATCTCAAACATCAGCTAGAACTGGCGAAATCAAATTACGAAGGGACTCTCGCGGATGTATCTAATCAATACAAACAAACTATTGCACGTCTTGTAAAAGAGAATAATTACTTGCAAGAGATGATTGAGCAACAAGAACGCACGATCAGCACCACCAACTTGAAGTTTGTTAATGAAAAGGCGATGAATCAACAGTACGAGAAGGAGTTGGCAACCTTGAAGCAAATGATCCAACAAGAGAAGACTCGAGTTTGCTTTGAAAAAGATAACCTTCGTACCTCAATAGAGATTCTCAGCGCAGAGAATAAGAAACTGGTCGAAAAAGTTAACAAAATGAAAACAGAGCTCAAGTCGCGCAACAAACTGGACGTGGCGCCATCCAAGAAACAACTCGTTGATTCTCCGCTACCGATGCCCGGAAAACGGCTTCCTAGTACTCCAAAAAAGTTTGTTGTCAAGAAAGAACTCGCAGCTGTTAAGAAAGAAGTAAGCAGTAGCCTTTGCATTATGTAGCAACTAATTCAAGCGCAGACCCTTCAGTACATTAGCGACGATGATGACCACTCTGGCCCGTCCGACTATACAGTGCCAGTGAAAATGGATACGAAGAAGTGATTTAGTAAAAAACTCTTGATTTATGTACACTCAAATATAATATTACAGTGGATCGCCCATTGTTGGCTTTTGTTCGTTACGCATTGCGTTCTGTTGAGTGAGTAGCTTCTTTGATTTGTTTGCTTCTTCGCTAAAGAAGACAATTCGCTCTGGCTCGCTCAAATCGTTTGCTGCTGCTCCAACATTTGAGTGATGATATTTGAGAGCTTCAATGATTATATCTTCGCCAATGTCGGAAAAGATCTCTTTCAGTTCGTCAACTTTTGGCTTAAGTTGTTCTATCTCGTTCAGACTGTTTGTGATCCAGTCATTTTCAGGGGGAGGCAACGGAATAGGAGCTTTGCCGCTCATGAGCGTATTGTCATCCAATTCCATGTCGTCGCCATCGTAGCCGGTGTAAGTTCTGCGGCGCGATTCGTCACCCATGCTCGTTACATGTACTTCTTCCAGATTTCGATTTTGAGGCGCATGAATGTCGTCTGAAGAGTTTCCTGTAACCAGCGGTGGTGGGCTATCACTGCCATCACTATCGTGTAATGTGTTCTCGCTGTCACTGCCCACCTCATTTATCATGTCATGTTGCGCTGATTTGGGAGAATTCACTTGGAATTTCTCTTGATTTTGGTAGTTTCGAAGTACCTGCTTTAGGTCGTTGTTTTGTTGAGTTAATTCACTATTTTGATGCTTCAACGCTGTAACTTGATGCTCGAGCTGCGCCATGTCCCGGCGCATTTTTTCCAACTTCTCGCGCATCTCTTTGAGCTCTTCGTCAGCGCCATCTTCGCCCTTCAAATGTATCATTGGCGAGCCAGCATTGTTGATAAGTGGTCGTATGAGCTCGTGACATTCTCGTACAATTACAGACAATTCCTCTTCATTGTTCTCGACATTTACACTGCTCTTCACTTCACCTTCGAGCTTGTCGTCAATAAGTTCTTTAATTTTCAGCAGCTTAGAGACCCGTCGCAACAAATATTCCGCAACTGCTGGGATTTTGATACTGAGTCGTAAAATGAATCGTGTCAGAGTAAATGCAGGGCGCTCACTACGATCAGAATTTTCCTCTATTTGGCCTAGAAGACCTTTAGCACCACTGTAATATGAACCACTGCTGGTGGATGTCTTGAACGGCGTCAACAGCCAATGCACTCGTTTCGATTGCAACGAATCTTGCACACACAATAATGTCTCTGCGAACTGTTGATAGATGGGTAATTTGTGTTGCGAGGCACGATCAATCAGTTGCAGCACCGCTTCGCACATATGCTTGGCGCGATCAGGAGCCTCAAATGAGACGTGTGCGAGCATAACAGCCGTGCTCGGTGTGTTGTAATCCATCTCAAGTAGCGATGGCAAGAATGTCGCGTCGAACAACATCTTGCGCTGTGCTTCTGGCATGGTCAATAGCGGCGGGGACAGTGACCAGGGCGTGGGCATAGCACGTGGTGGCACACTCAAGAGGGGATCTGTGCTCACACTCGCCGCCACCAACTCAACATTGCTCTCCGCTTCGGTCCAACAGCCGCGCACTAAGAGCACGATGCAATCGACGAACTCGGTCAAATCAGGCAAGTGTGTGTTGTCCATCACTGAGGCACGTGATTGACCATTTTTAGAATTGCCCATGAAGTAATCCGTGAGCACTCCAATCATGTCACGTGACAACAAGTAGTGCCGGGCTTGGACGTGCAGTGCAGAAAAGTCGCGCAACACGGTCCAGTACTGTTTGAATCGCCTCCACACCTGTCGCGTGGCCTCCATGTAGTCAAGCATACCATTCATGAATAACTCTGCCGCACTCCAGGCCTGGTCTGTGTGACCGACACACGTACTCAGTGCTGTGATCACAATGTCCGTGCAGGCAATGCGTGTGCGCTCGGACGGACACTCGAGCAAGATATTTTTCACGACGTGATGACGATGCGTCCACTGCAACAACCACATGGCTGCTGGCACATGACGGTGCAGCACTTTGCTCAGTGCAGTTGACCACGCACCGAGTGCGAGCTCGTTGTCTTTGGCGTGCACTAAAATTTCGAAGAAGAATCGCGAGGCTATTTTTAGCAGCACCATTGTTGTGTCATCAGTCTAGTAATGTCAGAGGTCAAGTTGCCTTAGATAGTAAAATACTTACTGTCTCCACTCCATCACTGCCGAGAACTTGCGTGGAAGTGTCTTTGACAGGTGTCACTCGCCAGTTTGTGAGCAGTTCGAGCAAGAAATCAAAGTAATTGTTGTCAAAGAACTGCCGATCTCGCAAGTATTGTGCATTGTCGTTCCAAATTGACTGTTTGACACCTGTCAAGTACTTGTTTTTGTTCTCGGTGGCATCTGTCGTTTCAGGCAAGTCGTTGACCGGTGTCACGCGCTCGTAAAATAACATGTACGCACTGCGCTCACGTGGTCGATCTTTTATAACTGTCTTGTTTTGGAAACTGTCCCATTCGTGGACTTGTTGCATACCTAAATTTAGATAAACAAAGCGTTAATATATACTAATTAGGAAACTGTGCAGCAGTTCCTCACCACCAAAGCACTCTTCAGGCACGTGATCCGGCGAGAACTCGTACACGCGGTGGTCGTTGAAGCAGAGCCAACGATGAGTGTCGCGCACTTTGATGAACGAGTAGTAGTGGCCACTGTCAGCACTGCCCGTGTGCACGAGCACACCGACGAGGTGATATTGATAGTGCGCGTCATCGACACTCATCTCCTCGCTCACACTGCCCTCGTGACGTGCCAGACCCTCTTTGGTCCAGTGCTTCATGTTGAGGCTGAGTGGGAACTGAAAGTAGTCGTTGAGCTTCACCTTGCGGTTGTTGATGTAATCGTAGTCGAAGCGCTTCAAGTGGAATATGAGCGTGTTGCTCAGCTGTTTGATGCAACATCGCTTGAGTGCATTCACTTTGCGACCATATTGCTCGCAGTAATATGCATTGTCACCCTCCAACTTGTCGCTCTTCACCCACGAGTCGAGGGCCTCTTCGAGCGAGGGCTTGTTCTTAATGTCAAGTGGAATGGAAAAGAATTCCTCTTCGCGCTCGGAATAATAGGGCAAGGCTTGATCGGTGGACTTGATCTCATTGGCGAGTGTGCCACCGAGCTGATGATTGAGCAGCTTGGGCGCGGCAGTGTGTTTGAGTTGTGCTTCGAGTCGTTGACAGAGCAGATTGAAGAACTCGTCCACATCGTGTTGTTCGCGCACATTGGTGGGTCTGCCATCGAGGTCTTTGTAGCTCTTGCAGAAGTTGGTCGGATCTGCAGCCATCTTCTCCGTCTCTTGCAGCTGCACAAAGAGGTGTTGCAGCTGATAGAGCACATTGTCCTCGAGTGCAGCACCGTACAGTTGTGACTCGTGCACGTGCAGCAGAGCGGTGCGCAGTGGTTGCATCATGTAGAACTGTTGCAACAGACTGTTCATGTAACACGTAGCACCGAGATTGGTAATGCCACTGTAGCCGTAAATAGACTGGTATGAGTGTTAGAGACAAGTGAGCTATAAATAGCATCACGCACCTTGTCGTCAGTGCCAGGATGGTATTCCCAGGTTGAGAATCTACGCAGCGCGCCGCTGTGATGCGCATTCAACTTGTCGAGCAGGGCGCGGAGATTGCGTGCATCACGTGACAGTAGTGACAGTACACGCAGCGCGGCGGCACGTGAGACATGCGACTTGCACTTAGGCGACACGTGATCACCGCCACGCGCTGTGGGAATGGCGAACAGATCGTGGTAGAGCTGCAGCATTAAACTCGCGTCTATATTTGGCAGTTAATTGGGGGGTACTACAGCTGGTTGCAACCTACCTTGAGCCTTGCCAAATTCGGTAATAAAATGCGGGCGCTGCTCAAGAATAATGGCGAGACAATTCAGTGAACCAGCTAGTACGTGATCGGTTGTGTTGCGAGTTTCATGAATGGCGCGGTCTCTGATGTGCTGGGCCAGTAACTCCACTAAATTTGCCAAATACGGCAAATCATGTCCTCGCACGAACTCGAGAGTCAAGAGCTTAGCGAGCAGCAAAAAGTATTGCTCCGCGCTCTCAACCAGGGTTGTTGCATCAAGCATTGGTTTGAGATGAATGAGCAAGTGTTGCAGTAGAGTTCCCGATATGGAAATTTGCACTTGTTGCGCGTTGTCCGCATTACCAGCGAGTAGCACAGTCGTGGTGGGCAGGGCACGCAGGACATGCACGAGACCAATCACGGCCTCGTGTCGCACTGCACGCACACGCGACTGCACGACCAGGGCCTGCACGCACTGCCATGCACGTCCCTGGTGCCAGTCTAGGACGAAGAACAGCTGTGACTGGTCGGTAATCACGTGATTCTTATCTGCTGCGCTGTATTCGAGAACGAATTGTTGCAGCAGTTGAAAGCAGTAGAGCGTGATCTCGCTCAAATCTTCCGTCACGTGTTCAGCATTGGGATTCTGCGCCTGCACGCCAACCCACGTGAGGAATGTATCGAGTCGGTTGATCAGCGCACGAATGTGTGCGTCTAAGTAAGGTGCGTCAGTCTAATTTTACAGCGACCTGCAGCGCTATTTACCTGTGATATGTTCGCGAGCCAATTCACTGTGCACGAGCACGAGATTGTACACGAGATGCAATAGCTGCAGGAGACACTGTCTGCTCTGAGCACTGAGAGCACGTGACATGTCAAACAGATCACTCGCGACAAGCAACTCGATGACACGCGTCAAACCCCCAGTCTTAATGAACTGCGCAGCCAGTGCTTGAATGCGTGGCATGATGTGTTCCAGTAAATAGTGCATGAGCGGCACATTGTGCGGCAATACAGCTGTCCAGTCTGTCTGTTCGTGCTGCACTTGATCAGTCAGAGCGCGTGGAGGAGGCAGACGGCGTAATAGTGACCACGTGATCTTGGTGAGATCATCGCGATTGAGTGCCAGCACAGCGAACAACTCATCAAAGTACTGCGTGTTCTCTGCGAGCAGCTGACTCGGTCTGTTAGGATCGAGGACACGTGTTACGGTGTGCTCAGAGGCATCACCAAATTCGCTGGAAATTTCGTCTGTCACGCCTGCAGCGATAGCCTGGGCTTTAATCTCCGCAAATCTCTCATCGTCGGTCAACATCATGGCCACACGCTCCACTTCCCAGCTGTGTTTCTTTAGCGCGAACTCGGCGAGACTCGGCGCGATGTTGTAGATTTCACTCAGCTGTGCAATGCGGTCTTTGGCATCTGCGGGAGGCTTGTCTTCGAGAGACAGGAGCGTGCGAGAACGGGGCTTGAACAGTGACACGCGTCCAGTAGTCTATCAATGTCAGTCAGCGTGATATCGAATCACATTGACGCTTACTGCTTTGAGCACGGCCGCTCTAACCTCCTGATCGTTGTCGAGGGCGAGCTCGTGCAGTGAGCGATCGTCACCACTCAACACCCCCTGCACAGTGCTCAAGATGAGTGCCTCGGTCAGTGGGCCTGTGTGTTGTATCAGTTGTGTGGTAATCAGTGCGCGCAGCTCTTTCAGCAACATGTTCGAGTGCACTGCCACGGTCAAGTAGCGCGGTCCTACAATGTGCGTGCCTGCCTCGCTTGCAGATGTGTCGCGCATCTCTGACTCGCTAGGCTCATCGCGCTCCAC
>Ga0209960_1004540_pt1 | contig 10521 bp, 7 predicted proteins | sample ThiBiot_500_plan_2_FD_183947 | JGI IMG/M metagenome (GOLD analysis project Ga0209960, IMG submission 183947) | Wastewater bioreactor microbial communities from Cape Town, South Africa - Thiocy_expt_500_plan (SPAdes) | ecosystem: Engineered > Bioreactor > Thiocyanate-remediating >... | reverse complement strand
CACTTGTGAGTTATCTTTGTAGCTCACACCAGTACAGCCTCGTTGGAATAAGATACACCGCACGGGCGACGTGTACTTGCCGTTGTGGGGCATGACCGCGTACATCACCCAGCTCGTTCTCGCGCAGCTGATCGATCATAGCAATAATAATAATAATAATAACAACAACAACAATAATAATAATAATAATAAACACACGAGTGCGCTCTGAGTCACTCGCTCATGGTTCAAACTGTTGTTATTTACAGGGATACGACATGAAGTTTGGCACGTGTCACTTGGGTGTCTTAAGTTTTTTTTCCTTTTGAAAATTCCTACTATTTTTTGCATACTTTTTTCCTTGCGGTTCGGCGGTTGACGCGTTGAATTTCTCCGCACCAGATTTGGACACTTTATGTTTGCGCAAATTCTCTTTCTCATCGAATTCCCTTTTTCGTTTCTTTTCAATCGTTGGAGCACGTGACACTACCGGAGTGACGTGCGATAAATCAGTCTCGATCTCTGTAGGCACTGTTGTGTTGGTGGTGAGCGCGGCATTGAGCGCGAGTTCCTCGTCGTCTTCGCTCCACTCCTCCGCTGGCATTGTGTCACCACGCTGCGCTTGTTCGCGTCGCTGTTCGAGTCGACGCTGTTTGAGTTCGCGATGCCGTTCAAAGAAGCCACTCTCATCGAGTCTGAGTCGTGCCACTTGAAATGCCTTGAGCGCGGGATTGAGGTACTTGAGCACGTGCTTCTCATCGTGCGTGTACTCCTCGAGCTTACGGCCCAGTTTGCCTTCAATGTACTGCAGCAGCGTCACTTCGTATTGACTCACAAGGCTGATCGCACGACCCTGACGGCCTTTGCGTGCAGTTCGACCTACACGGTGCACGTAGTCGCGATAGGATCGCGGAATATTGTGATTGACGACCAGCGCCACGTGACCAATGTCGAGACCTCTGCTGGCGAGATCAGTGGCGATCATGATGCGCTTGACACCTGACTTGAAGAGCGAGATGGACTCTGTGCGCTTGAGCTGTGACTTTTGCGAGTGCAAAGAGACGACAGGCAGCGCGAGCTCGTTCAACATCTCACTCAACAGCTCACAGATCACTTTGTTGGCCACGAACACCACGCACGATGCCGCCTTGTCGCTGTGCTGCACGAACTGATCGAGTACATAGGCCAAGTAGCAGTCCTTCACTGTCTGGGGCATGAACAGATACTCTTGACGCAGTGTCGACACCGTCTCAAAGTTGACTGTTGTGTCGTATCTGAAGGGTTTGTTCAGTGAAAGTTGTCCTAATTTGGCCAGATTCTTCGTCATGGTCGCCGAAAACAACAGCGTTTGACGTTTGACAGGCACTTCGCGCAATATGAGCGGCAGTTCTTGAACAAAGTCGCGTGACAGCAATCGATCTGCCTCGTCGAGTATCAAGAATCGAATTCGTTTCAGTGACAGCAGCGTGGAACTCTGCGTGCCCTGTTGTTGCAGATTATAGGCCAATCGACCTGGTGTTGCCACAATCACGTGAGGCACTTTGTACAGCAGTGCGAGCTGTTCCTCGATCTGATCGCTGCCTCCCACCATCACCTGCACGCGCAAGTGCACGGATGCGCCGAGTGCGCGGAACACATCGCCGATCTGCGCCGCCAACTCGCGCGTAGGTGTGAGAACGAGAGTGTGTGGGCCATAGGGCTCGCGTGACCAGTCCACGAGACTAGGAATGGCAAAACACAGTGTTTTACCCGAGCCAGTTTGCGCGCAGCCAATCACATCGCGCCCTCCTATTGTTGCGGGCAAGGTGTGGCGCTGGATTTGTGTTGGTCTATCCACACCGAGTCCTGCGAGAGCAGTTTTTAGCCACTGCGGTATTTCTGGCATATCATCGAAGCTGTTAATCTCGCGGTGTGGCTCGCTGGCTGTCCCCTCGATATCTTCTTGTTGATCAATGTTATTCTCGTCCTGTTGTTCCTCTTCTTGGAGCTCTAACTCTGTAATAAATTCATCCAACTCTTGTTTTGTCTCATTTTTATCATTACTACTATAATTCTTGATTTTCTCTACTTCATTACACGTTAATCCGACATTTTTGTTTGAATTTACTTTAGTCACCGACGAAGCTGAAAATAACGTGATTTCATCGTCTGAATCCGACATCTAAATACGTTGATGTTATTAAAATGAGTTGTTGTCAAAATAAAAAAAAAAAAAAAACAGAGCCGACAGATCGCGATCCGGATTTACCGTTCGTTGGAATCTAGCAATTACCTCATTTAATTATTCTGCTCAAAAATAATCGAACAGAAAATGATACGTTGTGCTCACTGGAATATGTGTAATGGTGTGAGTAATTTTCGGTTTTTTTTTTTTTTTTTGGATTCACAACAACTATGTACAATTAAATAAAATACCACTATTTAAGAGCGCGTCATCACTACGACCTTGTCCTTCATAGCTTTGAGTTCAGTCAATATCTCTGTGAATGAAGGTCTTTTTGTCGCATCTCCTTTCCAACAACGCTTGATCAGTGCCGCGAGTGGCTTGGGACAGTGCGCGGGGAGCTTAGGACGCTTGTTCTTATCACAGACTAGCTTTTTCAGCTCGAAGATGTCATGCACGTCCTCAAAGGGCTGTTTACAACTGACCATTTCATACAGGAGCATGCCGTACGAGTACACATCCGCTTCTTTACTGTAGCGCGACTTGTTGTCTTTGCGCTTTCCAGTAAGTACTTCCGGGGCCTCCCATTTAGGAGTACCGGCCATTAGTGTCATGCCCTGATCAATATTGATATCGCGACTCAGGCCCAGATCTGCTACTTTAGCGACATCCTCACGACTGATCTGCAACAAATAACAATAGCATTAACGAACCACAACTACGATGGTGATAATATATATATATATATATATTACATACGAGCACGTTCTCGCTCTTGAGATCGCGATGAATAATGTCGAAGGAGTGCAAGAAGATCATCCCCTCAACGATTTCAACCGCGTACTTGAACACCTTGTCATAGCTGAGGGGTCCACGCTCGACCACTGCCTTGAGGGAGCCTTGGTGCATCAGCTCTGTTACGATCATGAACACTCCTGTGACTCTCGTTAGTGTTGCAGAGTGACACGTGTCAAACCACATACCCTCTTCATCGCGACGCTGTTCAATGCATGCGCCTTCGAATCTGACTACATTGGGATGTGAGATCATGCTCATAATAGCGACCTCTCTGTAAAAGTCTTCGAGTCTGAAAGCGAATGATGATTCGCTGAACACTTTGACGGCAACGTCGTGGTGATTGTACTGTCCAGTGTAGACTTTGGCAAATGCGCCTGCGCCCAACAACTTGCCGCGCTGCAGCTGACTTTGCTTGATTTCTTTGCTGATTTGCAGTTTGCCTTGACGTGCAAATTCGAGCAGGGAAGGCAATGCACCTTGTTTGCAGAGCAGTGTTTTAAGTTGATCTAACGATGCACGACACAAGTGTCAAAATATCATCCCGACATGTCATCACGTATCACTTACCGTTGTAGCACAAATTCACCAGGGCTCGTGCGGCAGCAATGCGCAACTCTTCGCTCTTACCGCTCTTCATGCGCTCTAACAGGCGCTCTAACGCACCACTCAACTTCTCGAGACGATAATCATCCGAAGATTGCTTCTCATTGGCTTTGGTCACGCGCTTCACAATGGCATCGCGAATGTCCTCCACGCTCGATGCCAACACTGCAATCAGGTCACACGCATCGCGCTGCACGTATTCCTTGCTGCCAGTGAGCAAATTGAAGATGAATATGACGTCATAATCGAGTATCTTGCGCTTGATTGCGTCGTTGTCGCTGTCATCATCTGCAAATTTAGCGAGGCAATAGAGTGCAGCTGCCATAATACGATCAGGTACATCGCGCAGGTTGGAGGACTCGCGCACTAGAGCCAATCGCAGCAGTGCAGTGACGAGTTCTACAATGCTCTGATCATCTACCTTGAATGCACTCAGCGTCAGTGACTCGCTTTCCAACACTGCCAGGGCCCACTCCGCCAACAGCATGTGTGCTGAGCGTGCCAACGGTGCAATCAAGTGCAGCGCAGCGTCGTGCACAATGACATCGGTGAGTCGCGCATTGAGGGCGAGACAAGTGTGCAGCGTGCCCTTGCTCGACTTTTTTTTGCGCGGAGTGGTCGCAGCAGGGCTGGTAGGAGGTGTGGTGTTGCCAACAGCGCTCGTGTCAGCTGTCTGCGCACTGCCATTGCTGTTGGTACTGGAATTGAGTCCGTCCCCGTCCTCACTAACATCCTCTGATATTACATTCAAAGTCGGCTTACTCGCATTATTGAGTGCAAATACATTGTGCGCGGTGAGATTGAAGCGTGATGGGCGCGAAAAAGGACCGCTCAGTGGATGACTGATCTTCATCCCCTCGAGCACTGATTTGCGACGTTGTTTCACTTCCTCTTTCTTCAGATCTGACACGCGACTGTTCGGCAGTGAGGTCAGCGTGGCAGGTGAGCTCGTGTCGGTCTTGTTGAGGTTGCTTGACGTGGTCGGACTTGTCTTGCCGTCAGTGACATCAGCCCCCGTGAGCACATTCCACACAGTCTGCAGCTTGGAGTAGAATGAAAGTAGTGGTGGTTGTGAGTCGCTCTTGTTCTTGTTGTCGCTTTTGCTTTTCTCGGGCACTATCACACCTGTCTTGTAGAATTCATTGAGCAGCTCCTGTTCACGGGGCAGTACGGTCTTGCACAGCTGATAGAGTGCCTCGATCTTGGTGGTGAGTAGCGTGACAAGATCACGTGCCACTGATGAAATGGAGGATCGTTCGCTCTTGCTAAATTGTCGTGACTGCAGTTCTGCCACAAATCCCTGATAGCGTGCAATGGCGCGCAGGTGTGTGACTAGGTAGTGCTTGACGGCGGTGTGATAGAGCGTCAAGAGCAGCTTCTTCTCGCCACTGCTCCACTGCTTCTCACTGCTCAGCTCGCGATATCTTTGCAGTAGGAGATCAATTTCCTCTTTAGTTGGCAGGTGCTTGGCACTCGCACGGTACAGGCGCAGTAACGGCAGAGCGTGCGTGCTGCTGAGTGATGCGCGGCGTGCTTGGACCCGCTCTTCGTGCAGTGCAATAATGCGTCGCAAGCAGTTGAGATCAGCGTGTACGGGATAGCGGAACAATGCGAGAATATCTCCGATGTGATCTGCGAGCTCCCACTTGTCGACGAGTAGTTGTGAATCGATGCCCTTGAGCTGGGCGAGCAATGCAGTGTGGCCCTCGCTCTCACTCACCATGCACAGCTCCAACAGTTCGCGCAGCTCTTCTTCCTTGACTGTGAGCGCGTCACTCCGATCTTTAGTGCGGAGATATAGGGCAGTGACAGCTGACAGCACACGACTCTTGACGATGACCTGTTCGAATGAGAGGTAGTAACCCTGCTCGAGATCTGGCAGCACAATCACAATCTCGCTCTCACGCAGATCGCGGTACCAGCGCGCACAGAATTCGAGCAGTGCTTTGCGTCGCTCGGGGGTCTCAATCAGTCCTGAGTGCAGTGCGTGCACGTGTTGCACGGTGATGATGCCCTCGTGGGGAGGCTGTGCAAATGCAAGCAGTGCTGTCCAGTCCTGCAGCAGCTTGTCCAGTGGTCGCTCGTAAATGCGATTGAACACTATCTTGCGCGAGGACTCGGACTCTGTGGGGAAGAGCAGCGTGTTGATCAGTCGCAGTGCTGCACCGTGTTGCCAGTATTCGCCGTTGTGGTCACTCGGTGCACTGTTCGTACTCGCTTTGCGTGTCATGTCCGCGCTGTTGCTCCGATCACGTGCTCGGCGTGGAGAATTGTTGGGCGAGTTAGTATCCGCGGCACGTTTATTTCCCGAACGTGATCCCCCTCGCTGATGTCGCGGTGTGAGTGCTGCATCTTTGAAGGTGAGCAGACCAGTGCCGTGCGCGAGATCGTGCTCCCACTGACCGCGATACATTGCCCCGCCACAGAATCGGAACGAACCCTCGCCGTGCCGTCTGTCCAGCCACCACTGCCCCTCGTAGCTGTCCTCGCGCACGCTCGCACTCTCGTCAGTGTCGAGCGGCTGTTTGAGTTGTTGACGCGCCACACGGTACTTGAGCGTGCCCCAGCCGTGCTTGAGTGTGCCCTGCGGTGCTTTGATAAACTCGCCTTGATACTCGTACTCGTCCGTCTTCACATTGCCCTCGCTCTGTTGCTTCTCGAGCTTGTGCAGTTCCTCTTCGCTCTTGATCCCGAGCTCGCTCAGTCGTTTATTCTTGTTCACTGTGTTGTTCGTGTTACTCGATGCACCGAGTACTGCATTTTCGCCCAACATTTTCAACGTGTCTTGGCTCTTCTTTGGATCCTTTGACGTGCCAGGCGCCGGAGATCGGCCTTCACCTCCACTCGATCTACTTGCCATTCTCTAATCTAAAATATTTTGTTAATAACGTAAATAATTAATATCAACTCCAAATGATGATTACCAACAAAAATCGCGAAATTTATTATTTTAGTTATTAAATTGAAAACTCAGTCGGTAGTCGGTAATTAATGCTGCAATATATATCTTGACTATCGATGCACATTAATTGATAAAGAGTATTGAATGTTGCAAATCGACTTACTCGGATCCGCTTTAATTCAATTAAATATTGACAAGCGTCTTCGATACATGGAAGCAACGACAATAAGCCACACTACGAAAGAATAAACCCCCAGATATCACAATATTCGAGTATTAATAATACTGCGCGTGTGTTGTTGACACAGTTGCGAATAACAAAATTCACTATTGTGCACTGCGCTCATTAAATAATTAGATCGACACCACGACCAGAACCAGACACACAATTTTCATTAGTGCTCTCAAATACGTACTTAATTAATTTGTCTGTAGTATCCACGCGCTCATATTATGTCAAACAATAAAACAGTGACGCGTCTGCCATCTACCGCCCAGCTGTTAGACAGCACTCGTCGTATGCACTCATCGCATGTGTATTAATAGAGTTGTTAATCAATTTCATTAGCGGTGTTCGTATGGGGCGACAGTGAGTTTGGCAAACTCGGATACGGTCAAGAAGCGCCGTGCAAAGTGCCAGAGAAATTGAAGACAATACGCGGAGATAAAGTGATACATGTCGTCTGTGGTGCACACAATACCGCATTTATTGGAGGTAAATCGCGATTAACGTTTAAATTGAATTAAAAATAATAATAATAATGTAATTACCGTTTAATTGTTACGCTAATGCATCAAATTTCATGCGTCATCTGAAACTATCAATCCCAATTATTTAAAAATAACCTCAAACATAAATGGCCGATATTGTCGTACGAAACTCATCTCGAATACTCTGGGTAGAATCAGGAGCAATATACATCGCTGGCCGTGGCAAGTCAATGCATCGGCAAGAATCGAGTGTATTAGGTTTAGACGTGCTAGATCCGTTCATGGCCAGTCCCAAGAAATTAGGATTCAACTTTCCAAATACGGTAAGATCGCTCACGTGACCGCTATCAATGTTATGCTGATCTCTATGCTACGCAGATAAAGCAAATACAACTCGGCAACTACCACGCGATGGCACTGACCAATCAAGGCGAAGTATTCACGTGGGGCTGGGGCGAGCAAGGTCAGCTCGGACATGGCGATGACAGCAATCAACCACTGCCCAAATTAGTCGAAACTCTGCGCGAAGTCCTATATATAGGAGCAGGTACGCAGTTCTCGATGGCTCTGACGTACTACGGTGAGTTGTACGCGTGGGGTCACAACGACATGGGTCAGCTGGGCATTGGTAACACGACCATGCAGAAGGCACCCGTGCGCGTCAAGAAGGTTCAAAATGTGCTGCACTTTGCGTGTGGTACCTCGCATGCTGTAGCAGTCACGTGGGAGGGTGCGGGCATGCAGAGTGTCGTGTGGCAGTGGGGACAGCAGAACACGCACGGCAAGGTGCAAACATTGCCGCTACAAGTGAACGAACTCGCGCACAAGGGCATCCATCGCGTAGCATGTGGCGAGTGGCACAGTCTCGCCCTCAGTCTCGCCGGTGAGGTGTACACCTGGACTCTCGGTCAGACTCCGACGCGTGTCAAAGATCTGAGTGGCGTGTGTGTGAAACAAGTGGCATGTGGTTCGCATCATTCCCTCGCCCTTGATGATCACGGTGTGGTCTGGTCGTGGGGCAGCAGAAATCACTCTGGACAGCTTGGCAGACTCACCGCACCCTCGTCATCCACTGCACAATCCACTGTCAGTCCTGGCACGTTGCGCAGTGCTCCTCCAACCGGCGGTGTGGATCCGAGTGCAGCAGACTTGATTGCTGATCTGCTCACAGTGACAGGCCCGCAGGACGATGCCAAACCAGCACTAACTTCCTCGGGAGAGAACAAGCCCATCCCACTCTTGCCCGTCAGTGCCATTAGCTGTGGTGCCTATCACTCAGTGGCCTTGACAGAGTCAGAGCCGTACAAGCTCGCACAGTATCGACTGTTGCGCATTGAACGCAGTTATGCACTCAAGTTGCACGTGCTGGTTGAACACTACATGCCAGCACTATTGCAGCTCGATTGGGCGAGTTTCGATGCACTACCCCTGCACGCACGATCACGCCGTTCAGTACCCAGTCCACTCTCACCGCGACGTGAACTATTGGTAGAAGATGGTGCTTCGTTGTGCCGCTCAATGTTCGGCAACATCACTCAAGTGCACGAACTGAATCAGCGCATGTTAAAAGAGATGCACAGTGTCATTGAGGGATGGGACAATGTGGGCAGTGTGGGACAGATATTTGTGACGTATTTAAAAAGTTTCAGCATCTACCTCGCCTACGCAGATAACTACAATACTGCTGCTACCAATTTGCACGTGCTTGTCAACTCGTCAGATTTGTTTGCGCAAGCTGTCAAGGTAAGCGATCATTCTGTTGACACATGGTCTGACACGTGTCACCTTGTCAGAAAAAGCTCGAAGAAGCGACCAGCCTCTATCAACGACGTGACAATCGCGTTCGACCTCGCAATTTATCACTCAAAAATCTGCTCATCGAACCCATCAAGCAGATAGCTCGTTATGTTAAAACACTCCGGGTGCGTAGTGCTATATAAATAACCTCTCAGACATTTACTGACACGTGCATAGCAATTGTACATGTCCTATTCAACTGACGGCACTGATCATGCCAATCTCAACTACGCACTGGCACGCACTTACGGGCTGTTAGAGCGCGTGTGCAAGAATTTCTCGCTGGTAGAGCCCATTGAAATTCTCAAGTGCAGCTTGGACGACTACGGTCATCCTCAGATTGGTGGTGGCACTGTAGAATTGTTGATTGAACGCTTGACGCACCACGCGTTCATTGATCTCGAGTTCAGCAATGCATTTTTGCTCACTTATCGCGCATTTGTCAAGCCAGTCAAGTTCTTAGAGCTCTTAATCCGCCGCTACAATGCATCACTGCCTCCTGGTGTCAATGCACAACAGTACACGAGTGAGGTGTTGAAACCAGTGCGACAGCAAGTGATTCGCGTGATTAAGAACTGGCTGGACAGCAAGTTGTCGAGTTACGACTTTGATGACAAGCAGAGCGAACTCTCTAACAAATTGCTCGAATTCGCGGAACAAGTTCTGGCGCGTGATGAGGAGTACAAGCGACACGCAGAACAGATCAAAACTTCGCTGAAAGGCGGCATTAAAGTGTTGCAGCTCGGAGGTCGCACCTCCTCGGCGAGTATCAGTGCGGGCAGTCCACCTACATCGCCATCGAGCGGCAAGAGCGTGGACACACTCAAAGACAAGAGCAAGAAGTCTGCTGCACGGCTTTCAGTAGGCAGCAAGGGCAAGAACGACTCGCTAAGACAAGGACTCGTGCAGCCTGAATCGGCCGTGCTCGAGGACCTCACCGTGGCTAGTGTCGCACTCGAAATAGCGCTGGAAGATCACGAGATCTATCGCAAGATTTTGCCGCGCGAATTGATTCAAAAGGCCTGGACTCGCGAGAATGCAAAAGATCTCGCCCCCAACGTAACACTGCTGTCATCACGATTTAATTTGGTAAGTGACATGTTTGCACAAGTGCATTGCTGATTGACACGTGTGACAGCTGGGTCTGTGGGTTGTATACGAAGTGACGCGACACGAGAACATCAAAGACCGAGTGACGTCACTCGCGATGATTATTGACGTGGCGGAGGAGTTGTTGGCGCTCAAAGACTTCAGCTCGGTGCTGGCCATTGCGAGCGGCTTGAACAATGCCTCACTCACCCGACTCAAGAAGACGTTCGCGGTACGTGTCTGAGGACAGCACTGTGACGTACTGACCATATTTGGCTGCAGAAATTATCGGAGAAGTCGTTGGAGAGCTTGGAACGGTTGAATAAGTTGGCGAGCGGTGAAGGCAACTACAAACAGCTGCGCAATATGGTATCGAATGCTGAACCTCCTGTAGTGCCCTGCATTGGTGAGTACTCGCCGATGACATGTGTCAAAATATCAATCACTTGGCTAACCCTGTACCGGCAGTGTTCACACT
>Ga0209960_1004539_pt1 | contig 10526 bp, 16 predicted proteins | sample ThiBiot_500_plan_2_FD_183947 | JGI IMG/M metagenome (GOLD analysis project Ga0209960, IMG submission 183947) | Wastewater bioreactor microbial communities from Cape Town, South Africa - Thiocy_expt_500_plan (SPAdes) | ecosystem: Engineered > Bioreactor > Thiocyanate-remediating >... | reverse complement strand
AGGCGCGAGACCTTTTCGTACTGGTGACGAAGTGAAGCGCATTACCGAAGACAACAATACCACTCAAAATAATACCAATGTCATCACTAATACCAATGTAGACAGTACTGATACGAACAACAACAATAACAACAACAATAATAATAACAATGTCACGTACTCAGATATTGACGAATTGACCGCGCCCCCGCCTCCAGCTTATATTCCGCCACCCCCACTCCCACCTCCAGGTCAAGTTCCTCCACCTCCTCCACCTCCACCTCCACCTCCAGGTCTCCCGCGTGCCCTACCAACCGTCGCAATGGGCGCGCTGATCACTGAATTGAATGCGCCGAAGAGAGCACCCATTGGCCAGCCTAAGCGCCGCAGCAGTTTGACGCTCTTTCGAACTCCCGCTGCGAAGAAGGCACCGCCCGTTGCAAACCTCAAATTCAATAAGACGCAATACGTCAAATTGTTAACGCCACAACGTATCACCATGCAAAACTGCAACTCGTATCAATCCAAATTAGTCTATTTAGTGCAGAACGGACGCATGACGTAAGTTCAAGACGTAATTTAGTACATTGAGCCAGGTCAAATCTCATGTTCTTGTTATTAGCGCTACGTGCGAGGACAGGAACAACCTGAAAATCATCACGCCCGAGATGAGTTTGAGCGATGTCATGGACGCGAGTGTTGTGTTGGACGTCGAGAACAAATTCTTTCACGTGGTCAATGCGAACTTTGAATGGGACTCGTACAAACTCGACGACATTGAAGTTTACGCCAGCACTAGCGGTACGTAATTGTTGTTCATTATTAATAAGCATTGGTCTAACGAGTTGAATTGTTTTTCAGAATATCAGATCCGTTGTTTAGTCTTATTAATGGCAGATCCAGCCAACCAATGGATCGTCGAAGTAGTGAAAAGCTGTTATCGTGAGTAATCGTAATATAAATGTATTATATGATCGAGTAGCTAACAGAGCGCGGCAGAAATTGACCCTGAGTACACGATACTTCAACTGCAAGCTGCATATCAAGACGACAGCTTGCCGAACGACGCGCGCAACAGTTTGGAGGCTTTTATTAGCACGCAGTTGCACATTGATTTGACCACTTGGACACGCGAAGCAGAACATCCACTGATCAGTTCAGTTGTGGAAGACCCCGATAGTCTCGCTGTATTTGAAGAACCGGAAAGGGGAGATCAGTCGGAGGCACGTCCTATATTTGTAAATACTGTCGCGCCTCCTCGTCGGCCTGTACAGTCTAATCCTGCACCAAGCAACTTGAAATCAGCTGTCAGTGTGCGAGGTAAGCTTCTTATCCCCGCGTAGCAACAGACTCACTTTGGCACAGATCGTGTTAACATAGCTAATCGCGTGCACGGGAGATTACAAGACGCCATTAATGCACTCACCCCCGAAGAAAATGAACTGGATCAACTGTTCAATGAATTAGGTGTCACACTAACCCCGCCTGCCGAGAATAATGACTTTACATATACGGAAGAAATTGAACGGTTAATGCGCGCACTAGAGCCAGATCAATCGGGTCACGAAACTGGTTCATCATCAGACACGAAAGACGAGGACAGTGGGTCAGATTCATCATCTGAATCACTTCCAGTGCGACGAGTGCCTCGATTGCCCCGTGTAGTGGCCGACATTACTCCACCACCACCACCGCCACAACCCCAAGGCAATAGAGTACCGTGCCCGGTGTGCGGTGCAATGGTGTTACAAAACACTATCAACGATCACTTGGATGAATGTTTAACCATGCAAGCAATTAACTAACAGCAAAGAGTGTATTATTAAAATAATTGTTTAATTTTTGTACAAAAAAATCTACGATTGCCGTGTTATTCTACATGGAAGATTCGTCCAGTTGCACGGCGTACGGATTGTGTGCGCCCTCTTGGTTTGAAGACACTCTGGGCTTAACACCACTCGGTGTTGCAGCATTAGGTGCAGCCACGCGTCTTTTGCGACGAACGAAGAAGACAACTGCCAGCGCTACACCGATCAAGAAGATAGTACCACCAATGACTATGAAGATAATGGCAATAATATCTCCTGCGGCACGTTCACCGGTAATTTTAGGATCTCCAAAGCCAGAAGGCTGCACTGTCGGACATTGAACAGGAGCGGCGTTAGGTCCCGGCAGCAAGTTCAGTCCGTTTTTACATTGAGTGGCCGCATTCAGTGAATAGCCGTAGGTAGAGGGAACATAAGTACTTTTGCAATCAGAAGGAATGTAAGGATTAACGGTGCAGTACATTTCACAGGTCTGGCTCGACTGCACCCATCTGTAACAAGGATCGCTGTGAACGACATCAGTCACCAACGGCTCGTTCCTAATGTCAAAGTACTTACCAAACATAATCGGCCATCGAACAGTTACAAATGCGTTGTTGAGTGATGACTTGTTCCGTCTGGGGCACGAAGCAGGCTGTGCCGGCCTTTCGACGAATGTACGTGACGTCCAAGCCCAGAATACAACTGTCTGAAGGACCAGAGGGATTGAACGTCTCGTAATCACTCGCGGGTTTATCAGGATATTCGATACCAACGCATTGACGTGTGAAATAAGTTGTAAAATTGAAACCAAACAGCGAGTAGCTCGATTTGCCGTTGATGTCAGCGAACGAAGTCAACAACAAGAAGTGAGTTTGAGTCGTGGTTGGCTCGGTGTAAATGCGCTCGGCGTGCACACTAGAAGTCGCGCCTGCAATATTCTCCACTAAACTACAAGTCTGAATGGTGTTGCCTTGATCAACGGAAAATCTGATCAAAAAAAAAGTTAATTCCATTCTTCTTAAGTTCAATTCACATACTGTACACTGTCAATCGCAGCCATATCATCTACCATCAAAATTAAAGATCCAAAGTTGGAAAAGCCAACGAGGTGACTGCCAGCAGCCAACAATTTCCAAGTCAAGCCAGCATCGCGCGACAAGTATGTATTGGCGGCTGATTGTTCTTTGTTCAGACTGAGTCCGACATTGCCCGTGGCGATGATGAGACCAGGAGCAGTGTGACGCGAATAGAAATGATCTTTTAGGTCACTGGAGGGCGAGTACAAGTTGAGAGTGCAGTCCGCGCACGAATCATTAATGAGGAGCGGAGACCACGAGCCACCTTGATTGAAGGTGATCAACGATTGTTTGACGCCATTTTGAAGTCTGTTTGCAATGTACAAGCCATCGATGCCAGACACTTTGCCAAACTCCACATCGTTGTCCCTGCACAGTCATATTTGTCAGTATGGTCCGATGAGAACGTATTCAATGCGCTCACCAAACAATATTTTCGAGTACGAGCCGGAAGGAGCCCGAGAATTGATCGGCACCATAAAGATCCGCTGTCAAAGAATTAATGACACGTGTCAAAGAATTTGGCGTTACACGTCAATGACACTTACTTCTGCCACCTCCAGCAGTGTATCCCAATACTCCAATAAACAAGGTGCCCTTTTCATTGTCCAAGAACGCGTAACCCTGAGAGAGGTTCGTTATTGACTGCAGATGTTTGTCCAAGTCCTGACGAGTACTTACACTCTCAGCAATGGTAGTCACACCGAGAGCATTGGGGAAGTCAATGGCAGTGACTGTCGCCAAGTTATCTGATGAAGTCACCAAGCGTGCGCCATTGTCGGTGTACTGCAATGTACGGGGGGTCAGAATTATGAATATTTCTTTGTTAATTACGTACTTGTCCCGCAACTATAGTGTTAGTTTCATTGACGAAGACAAAACCAAAAATTGAGTCGATTTGGTAAGTTCGTGAACTGGGATCCAAAGAGTCCGACATGAATTCGAGCACGTACTGGTCTGCCTTGACAGTACTCTGAGATATATATTATTAAGCAGGGTAGATTCGCCCCTCAAATATGCTTTCCGTCAATATTCGCCTTAAAAATGTTGAAATTTCGGGAAGATATTAGATATTAATCGGCAGCATTTCTGCCACCAAAATTTATCCTGATACGCTATAATGCGCAAAAATGTTACGCTATATACGCAACCTAAAGATTCCTTAGGAGTGCAGAAATTAAGTACGCGAAATACGTACCTGATCTTGATTCGAGACAGGAGCATAGACGACATAAAGTGAATTGTCGCTGTAGCCGTCATAACCAGCCTTGCCCCAGCTGACCGTGATATCTGGTCGCGTACTCACGTATTTTCTCACCGTAGTGCCGTGGGTGAGTCCGTAGCCCTCGAATACCACCAGCTAAATCAAATGATTAATACTCATTGGTTGCATGTAAAGGGCATCGAATGTAGTGCGTTATGACGTACATTCGAAGAGCAGTACCCCGAGCAGGGGTAATAACAGCAGTTCGAAGAGAGAATACCAAGAAAAAGGTCTTCGCGTCTCGGGTGCGGAAAGACGTATTCAATTGCGAATTCTTGGCCAATATAGACCTGGTTGTACGTTGCACCAAAATCCGTTGTTACCCACATTCGAGGTCCCCAGCCTTCAAAGTAGAACTGCGTAACGCTCAGTATTAATCATTAAAATAAAAAATATATACTAAGCCGTCTAGTGTACAAAATAATGATCGGAGTGAATAATTTCAACTCTCAATGCGTCGCAAAATTACTTTTAATAATAATTATCTGACATCACACAACGAAAGCTAATTAATGTCATTGTACTTACGACGTTAGGTGTCGCAGCACGATGAATGGCATAGACACCAGATGCTGCGCCGCGACCGTCGAGGTTCCAGATTATATCTGCCCCAACAAGCTTGGAGTTTTCACTGCACGAAAAAAATTAATAGCCGATTCAATTTCCATTGCTCTAGACTGACAAAAATAAATATAAAAACTTTATCTTACTTGGCCCACGTGAGGCCGCCATCTATACTGCGCCAAAGAGAACCATTGCGACCATCAGAAAAAGTTGTCGAAAAGAAAGCGATCTGGATAAATTTCTGATTAGACCACAAGCCAGGAACGGTAATTAATTGTATCGTAATTCCAGTTGCTCGTTTGAGAGATAACGGAGGCAACAAGGTTGTCAAAGAGAATGAAATTTACGAATCCGCATTTCCGTTTTTTAAGGTAAACTCGAGTACATTACAATAAATATACTAAATCATGATATGCCAAGCTAATATGATTATACGTACTTGTTTATCTTCGCTCCACATAACATCATTTTTAATTTTTCCATCCAATTCGGTCTATAAAGGGGGGTACGATTGGAATTTGCATCAACTATTTATGTTACCTATTCTATGTACGTACAATGGTCATAGGAATCAGGGAAGAGCACGAAGGAGTTTGAGATCGCACTAGATGTGAGAGTACAAAAAAACTCCATAGAACAATGTAGAAGCGCATTCTTTGAAATATTTACAGCTGGTTGTTCTTCTAACTCAAAATTAAACTTAGAATGAATGGCGAAAGATGAAAAAATTTTTTAGTTCAAAGGGAGCGCGAGACAAAGTTAAGTGGGGAGGATAAATTAAGTTTCAAGTGCCAAATATAGCGCGAAAAAATTCTAAACGTGCAGATAATTTCAGTGACAGGTCATCGAAACCACCTCGCGCGTTATTGTCGTTAAGAACTAGGGAAAATTTCAATTTTCTCATGAGAGCTGCTCTTTCGAAAGGGTACGACGTTACGCCCGCTTTACAACCACCTGATATTTCACTCTTTGTTAATAGAACAATCTGGAGTACTGTCAATGCCGGTCCAGCAATTTTTCATCGATTTTCCAAACAGCGGATGCATGCAACTCTTTATGATGCAAGTAAATATGAGGAGCTAACGAGTATAATGAGTATATTAATGAAGAGTTTATTCTTTACTTTGTTCTTCAAGTTTGACATTGTATTTTAGTGTCAAATTTGTTGTTCGATTATTTATTATTGATGGGCAATCATAACGCTACGCAAGCGTATAATAACAACGAAACCGACAGCGCCACTTCAATTGGCAGTGCGTCAGTACGCATCTACGGTGTTCTCCGCCATGTTCTTGTTGGGGCGAGTATCAAGCCGCGGATGTCGAGTGACTGCAAAGCAATTTATCGCTGGTTTCGAGGCACAAAGATAGATAGTGTATTAGAAGCTACTGAACGAGTTGAAGACCCACTTGCCCAATGTAATGACTGGAAGTTTCTCCAAGAGGGCAGGTAATAGTTAATTTACATTTAAATGCAATATATATATCAAATTCATCTTTTCATAATTATAACACTTTAAAAATGAAATAACTGAAAATATTGTATTTTTTTAAACTGAATGTATTTTATCTTAGCGACTACGTGACTAACGATGATGACCTTATGCACATGATGAAAGTCGAGGCGTGGAGTACCACAATGAATACTGATACACCGCTGTGCATTGCACCGTTCTATGTCTTGTCTCGCTTGCCTGCACCGCCCACTCGCCAAATGCTGCCCATAAGCAATAATAACAATCCTACTACGACCACCGAATTTAGTAAGATTCCTACATTAAATTATAATAATTTGCATGCTAATCGTGGAGGCAGCATTCTCGCTCATGTCGTACAATATTTTAGCGCCCTGTTATTGCGACACTACGCGCTATTATCATTGTCCCGAATACGCTTTGTTATGGAACTATAGGCAAAATTTGTTATATGAGGAGATTGAAACGCTCAAACCTGACATTTTATGTCTCCAAGTACGTGCTCGTCTTGCAATATTTCTCATTAAAACGGCAATATAAGAATGTATAATTGAATACACTAATCGTTTGTTATTAATTTAGTTGTTTAGGAACTCGAAGAAAATCAATTCCCCAAGTTCGCAGCGCATTTCGCGACAAAAGATTATCAAGGAGAATTCGTCCAACGAACGTCACTGAAGAGCGATGGTTGTGGCACATTTTTCAATAACAAGAAGTAATTGTACAATCTAAATACTATGGACATGTATTAATTCAGCGAAATAGATTCAAATTGGTGAAAAAATTCGACGTGAATATGGATCTACTTGTGAATGACACGCCGGAGTTGCAATCATTCCCAGACCTCGAATTTAAAACAAAGCGCAACAACGTTGCCATAATATTGCTTCTGCAGGCTCTGACAGACACGGAACAACTCAAGTATGTCTGGGTGTCAAACTGTCACCTCTTCTGGGACCCGAAAGTACCCGAGGTCAAACTGATGCAAGCTTGGTACCTGTTGCGCAAATTACACGAATTTCAGCAAACAATGTGCAAGGAGATGAATTTAACGGCAGATCAGTTCACAACACTGGCCTGCGGTGATTTCAACAGCCTGCCCGATTCGATGGTGTACGAGCTGCACGCCATGCAGTGCATTAAAGAGACCATTGTGCCCCAAATAGTACGCTACAGTTCTATAGTCGAATTTACAAGCCCAGTGAGATTTGAAAGTAGTTACAAAACACTTGGCGAACCTGTGTCGAATTACTCGCTGCCATTCAAAGGTAAGAGTTCGCTCGAATCGTTGTGATTGGACATTACATTGACAGTATTGACATGCAATAGGTTGTCTCGATTACATTTGGTACCAACCTGCAACATGCACGCTGCTCGAGGTACTTGAAAATCCCACGTGTTCGAAGAATGCTGCGCTCGTGCAATCTGTGGACACGTACACTGCACTGCCCAGTCCATTTTATCCCAGCGACCACTTGCCTTTAATGGCGAAATACGCGTTGAAATAGTGTCACGCGATTAGTCTCTGAGCAACATCATGGTGCCAACTTGTTTTGTGCCTATCAATACCCTTGTTAATAATATACATGTAAATCACGTAAAGACTGCAACCTAACAAGTTGTGCCTAGACTCGGGATTCATTGAGCTGCAAAAATAGATGCGAACATGAGGCACAGCTACCACGATATTAACAGCCGCTTTGATCTTGCCGAGTATGCCGCCAGTCACATCGCAGTCGTGCAGCGATGTCTCGAGCCGGATTTCATAGCGCCCGGCACCTGTGACATCTATTTGCCGTATCAATTTGCTTTGCGGTTCTGTTGGCGGGGCGGTGCAAATGCCCTGGAAACAAGTTCAATATCACTCGCACCATGCATCGTCACTACGAACCTCGACATCTGACACAAACACAATGCGGGTGCAGTTGAATTTGGTGGCCAAGTGACGCACGATAACATCGCCCGAGAGAATAGTGGCCATTTGATTTGGGTTCGAGTCGAGCATTGCATCACCGTGCAGCACTGGAATGAAACCACTTTGCAGCAGTGACTCGATTTCATTCGCGTTATCGTTCAACACGGTTACTTTCTTGCCATCTTCATCGTCTGACAACAAAATATTACTTTAAGAGCGAAACAAACAAACTGGATTTAGTCCCCATAGTCGTACTTACATTGCGTCTCAATGCGCCAATTCGCACACGGTGATATTCCAATTACATGCAAGCCCTAGGAATTCAATGTTATGAATTAGATACTCTATAATTGTAACAAATAACAATGCCCAATATACTTTTTGTGCAAGCGCGGTTACTACGATATGATTGAGCTTTGTTACTGATATGCGTGTTTCAACAACGCCTCGTTTGAGCTTCGCTATTCTACTCTCACGAATATTATTGTTGATATCTTTAATCCCCTCGGTTACTGCAAATTGCTTTGCTTGAAAATGGCCAAACGAGCCTATTTAGCGAGGATCACGTTAAACTGCGCCATGCTAGTATTTTTAAAAATAATTAAATATTGTTACCCGCGCCGTGAATGATAATTAACCTCATTTCTCGCCCATGTTGATTTTTAAATTCCGAAATTGCATGTTGAAGCATGGATCCGAGTCTATCGTAACAAATAAAGTTACATACACGACCAAAGTACAACTTTTAATTAATCTTACGCATCAATGCTCGCAAAATTCAGCGTTTCGAACTGATTTTTAAATGTTAACGCGCTACCTCCAAGCTTTACAATGCAATCAACAGGAACTGACGAGGACATTATTTTAACAATATGTTATACTGTTTGAGACTTGCTCGATTGTGTTATATCAATGAGCCACACATAATGTAATTAATTTAAATTCAGTTGCGTTTTGGCTGCCGTGTGGATTTTCTTCGTTAATTTCCCTGCACGCGTGTTATACACATTAATATACATCCACAACGCTTAGCACCAAACACTACGCACATAACTTGTGCTCACCGCTGACCGCGAGCGGCATGGGCAGTACGCGCGGATTGGTACAAATGTAGAGCCACTCGGACTCGTTCTCATCGTTCAACCAATCATGTTCTGGCATCAACAACTCTAAGGTACCGTCAGTCAAGGGCGTTATAACGTAACACTCACCTTCAGGGGTCTTGCTGTTCTTAATAGCGTAGAACTGCTCCTGATTGATGCAATCAATAAGATCCACACAACCGAGTAGAACTGATGAGGGATAATGCGGCGGAAATACAGCTGTGCCGCGTGATATTCCTAAGACTCGTTCGTTAGAAACACAATCGGAATGGCTTGTCATACTTTTGTATTGTTCTTCAACGTGTTCTAAGACTTCTGGTTGTAGTTGTTTGCTGGCTGAGTGGATCCACAGTCGACCGCGATAATCAGTAGGCCTATATACAATTACAATATGTCACACCCCATGTAGTGAGCACCTACCAACTCCTTCCTTCGACCTTTTTGATGCCGTGGACGACTAACGAGGCCCATGGTTGCCACTACCAATTATTTCAATTTACAATGAATTTTGTAAATATTTCTGAATATTTTACCATGCTCAAACAAGTCCCTGTATCAATCCATTGAAATACTGGTTTTGTTTGAATTTCTGTATGATTTTTGGAGCTATTTTCGCCAGTCTTCGATTGTTTTGTCTTGTTAGGATGCTCAACTGGCTGAATCTTCACTGCATTCAAAGGGTAATGTATTTTTGTTACACTATCATTTTTATTGGCCTTACGCTCTTCAGGCTCTTCGAGCTGAAATCCAATCGGGGTACCTCTCTTTCCCCCTTTAACGTTGTTTTTCTTCTTGCTCATATTACTTATCGTAGAGAATTACAATAAAGTAATCCTCTAGTATTCCAGTTATTGCGTCAATGACACGTGTCGCAAATTTGGTACATTTACAACTAACACGCGCGTTGTGTTTTAATGCAATTGCAAACATTATTTTATATCACAAATTTATACAAAATAACTTGATAAGCAGTCCAAGACTCAGCACTTAAACTGGATCTACAGAAACTAATCGGGTTAATACTCATTCTACACTGTGCGCGCTACTCTCATTTAAAAGTCGTCAATAGCGTCCTCTTCGCCGTGATCGGCACCCACTTCAATGTAATCACGCTCCAAGGCAGCCAAGTCCTCGCGGGCCTCGGTGAACTCGCCTTCTTCCATGCCCTCGCCGACAAACCAGTGAACGAATGCACGCTTGGCGAACATAAGATCAAACTTGTGATCTGCAACATTATGTAAGTTCATTAATGGATAAATGCACTTTATTAGTGCGCTAGATACATACCTAATCGGGAGAACACTTCGGCAATGGCGGTAGTGTTCGACAGCATGCACACTGCA
>Ga0209960_1004536_pt1 | contig 10532 bp, 8 predicted proteins | sample ThiBiot_500_plan_2_FD_183947 | JGI IMG/M metagenome (GOLD analysis project Ga0209960, IMG submission 183947) | Wastewater bioreactor microbial communities from Cape Town, South Africa - Thiocy_expt_500_plan (SPAdes) | ecosystem: Engineered > Bioreactor > Thiocyanate-remediating >... | reverse complement strand
GTCAAGAGAAATTCAAACAATTAAACATGTTAATAAACCTTTAGAGTTGATATTAAACATTACTTCTTATTGCCTTTAATTTGAACTTTTATTTCATAGTTTATTTGAGTTCAATTCAATCAGAATTCCAAAGAATAATCAAGGTGAATCAAAAGGAAAGGAAAGAAAGCAATTCAAGAGGAACAACAAGCATTCAAAAATAATCTTCACTTCATTGAAATAATCAAGATTCAAAATAAATAGAAAATAAATAATCAACAAATAATTCTTTTATTTCTTATTTATTTTAAAACAGTTATAAAGATTGAGGAGTAATTGATTGTTGGGTGGAGAATCTTTTGGAAGTAGAAAGTCTTTGAGATTCATTTTGATGTTTTTCTTCTTTTGAATTGTTGTTTGCTTGTTTGTTTTCTCAAACGAATAAATCCAATATCAGTAATCAATAAACTAAGAGCATCTACGAGATAGTATCCTGACAATAATGTACAATATAAAAGTAATTAAGTTTTGAAATAACAATGTAAAATAACAGCATTGATTGATTGAATCCAATTGTTTCCTTTTGGTTATCTCATTTGATTTCTTTTTTATTTAATTTTATTGTTAGAATTTAATCAAACAAAAAAAGAAATAAATTAAAACAAAAATAAAATTGAAATAAATCAATACTTGTAATTATTTGAACAGTCTGAAGGTAATTTCAATCCACAAAGAATTATGAGGTTTAACATTTTAAATTTGCACAATGAAAGTGAATAATTATTTCTTCATCAAAATCTATTTTATTTTATTTAATTATTTAATTGGATTAAACAAAAGGTAAAATAAAAAAAAAAAAAAGAGAATGTAATATAATTAAAATTGAATCTGGAATAAAAAGATACATTAATAAGTTAAATGTCTCTTGTTGTTTTCATTTCTTGATTTGTTGCAAAGTATCTTGTATTGAGGAGTATTCTTTGTATCTTGTATTGAACTTGAATTGTATTTCAAACTTGAATATCTATTGTTTGGTTCATTTATTTCTTTGTTTGCTTTTGAGTTGAAAAGAACATAAAATAAAATCAAAATGGAAAAAAAAAAAAAAAAAGGAAATTAAAATAGAAATAAACCAAATAGAAATAAATTTTACTTTTGTCATCTGAAGAGCACCAAGTGAAAAGTGTGTATTCTTTTTTCCAATTACAAGTATTTGATTGTCATTCTTATTTTGTTGAAAAGTTTCCCGAATTGAAAATGATTCATTTCTTCACTCTTGTTCTCATTTATATTGTTGTTGTTGTTATTGTTATTGGAATAACTATTATTGTGGATTATTATATCAAAAAATAATTCAATAACATAAAATTGTAAAAAAAAAAAAAAAAAAAAAAAAAAAAAAAAAAGAAAGAAAATTTACTTAAATTCAATCTTTTTTGTTTTCTTTCATTTCTTGGTTGAGTCATTCAATTCTAACCCTTCTTTCTTTCTTGTGTCTGTTTATTTCTTTTGTTTACAAGAATCTTTGTTTTACATTGTTGTATTTCAAACTTAAGTATCTATTATTATTTTTTTAATTTCAATTTAATTTCAAATCAAAAGTTCAAAAAAGAAATGAATAAAAGAAATGAATAAAAGAAATTGAATAAACTTTACTTTTTGAGCCTTTTGAAATAACAACAGAGTGAATTGAATTACAATTACTTTACTTCATCTTTCTTTCTTTCTCTCTCTCTCATTTTAATTCTTTATCTGTTGATTTTGTGGGTTATTAATCGTTTGTTTACAAGAATTCTTATTTTACATTGTTGTATTTCAAATTTGGGTATCTATTGTTCATTTGTTTGTTAAATTTATTTTTGAAATATAAAAAACGAACGAAGATTGAAATCAAAATAACTTTAAAATAAAAATTAAAAATGAAATAAAATAATGCAAAGAGAAATGAAGATATTACTCTGAATCCATAAAAAAAAAACAACACTTTGAACTGAAATGTGTATGATGTTTGTCTTTGACTTTTTTCCAATTGCAATTCATTTCTTTCTCTGTTTGAATATACTTGTGTTGAGCAATATTAATTGTTTTTGTTTCAGTTCTTGTTTATATTGTTAGTTAAACTTGGATATCTATTTTATATATATATATATTTTTTGAAATTCAAATTAAAAAAAAGAAGAAAAAAAAAAAAAAAAAAAAAAAAAAAAAAAAAAAAAAAAAAAAAAAAAAAAAAAAGAAACAAAAATGAATAAATTTTACTTTTTGAATCTTCATAGACATATATTGAGTTCAAAGTTATTGTTATTTCTACTTTTATAATTGCAAATGACTTCATTTCATCTCTCTTTTTTTAATTCTTGATCTATTAAATGTATACTGTGTTGAGCAATAGTGATTGTTTCGAGTATTCTTGTTTTCTTTGTTTGCATTGTTGTATTTCAAACTTGGAATATCTATTGTTTGTTTGTTTGTTTGGTTGTTTTAGTTTTCAAATTATTTTCCAAAAATACAAAATGAAAATGAAATGAAATAATAAAATAACCATTTCTTTGAATCCAAAAACAGATTGAACTGAATATGTTTGCCTTTTCCAAATCCAAATATTCTACTCCACTACAGTTGCACTTAAACTTAAACTTGGATATCTATTCATTTTTTTTTATCAATTATTTTTGAAATAGAAATTAACATTAAAATAGAAATAAATAAATTGTTTGAAACAAAAATCAAAAAAATAAACCTCCCTCTTTAAATCAATACTTCTTGAAGTGAATGTATTAATCCTTTCTCTCTAACTTTATTTTGCATTCTTGATCTGTTGAAAAAGTATCTTGTATCTTGTATGGATTGTTTTCATTGTTAGACTTGAATATCGAGTATTATTATTCTTATTGTTGTTCTAGTTTTGTTTCTTTTTTCTTTGAATTAATTATTGTTGAAATAGAAATTCAAATAGTTCAAAAAGGAAAAGAAACTTTTACTTTTTTTTTTTTTTTTCTGATTCAGAATATTATATTTTGAAGATTCAATCTTTGCTTTCCTTTCATTTTTGGATTGAGTTATTCAATTCTAACTAACTTTGTATCTTGTTTGTTTGTTTGTTTGTTTGTTTATTCCCAATTTTTGTTTGCATTGTTGTATTTCAAACTTGATTATCTATTTTAATTGTTGTTTTTTGTTAAATTAATTATTTTTGAATGAGTATTTCAAATTGGAATCAAAAATCAAAATAAAATAGAATCAAAATTGTTTGGAAGTGAAATAAACCTTAATTTTTTGTTTTCCAATTGAAATAAATTACAACATGAATTTGATACTTTGAATATGATTCTCCAAATATAATTATTTTCAATTCATCTGATTTTTTATTCTTCATTTGTTCAATACTTCTTTATAATATTGAGGGATCATTGGTTTCTTAAATTGAGTTCTTGTTGTTTTTGGTGTCTTTCAACTTGAGTATCTATTTTGTTTTTTTCCAATTATTTTTGAAATAAAATAAAAATGAAAATGAAAATGAAAATGTTTGTTTGAAGATAAATAAATTTTACTTTTAGATTGAAATAACAACATGAAATTAAAGGTTTTCAAAATTCAATTCAATTCATTTCATTTCATTTTGATTCTTGATCTGTTAAAAGTAACTCTAAATGTCCAAGACTATTCATTTCTTAACTTTGGTTCTTGTTTTTATTGTTATTGTATTTTTAACTTGAATTACTATTTTTTTTTTTTTTTTTTTTTTTTTTTTGAAATGGAAATAGAAATAATTAAAATAATTGAACAAGATAAATAATCTTTTTACCTTTTGATTGCAGAATAGTTTGTCCCTTGAGTATTCATTTTTTTTTTTCTTTGTCTTCATCTTTTTTTGAAAGTACTTGATTCAAATATATATGGTTCAAGATTTTTGATAACTCGGCTTCAGTTCATTTGTTTGCATTGTTTTATTATATTACATTTCAACTTGAATATCTATTTTTTTTTAAAAAAAAAATAGAAAAATTAAGATTCAAATAATTCAAAAAAAAAAAAGAAAAAGAAAAAAACAAAAAAAAAAGAAAAGAAAAAGAAAAAGAAAAGAAAAAGAAAAGAAAAAGAAAAGAAAAAGAAAAAGAAAGGTTACTTTGAATGAAAAACAATTTGGAACTGAAATATGTTTGGAAATGCTTTTTGACATGCAATTAATTGATTGTATCTCTTATTTTTGATTCTCCATTTATTGAAAAGTATCTTGTTGTTAAAGTGGATTGTTAAAAATTGAATATCTATTATTTTATTTTATTTTATTTTATTTTATTTTATTTTATTTTATTTTTTGAAATAGAAATTAAGCATTAAAATCAAAATTAAAAATAAAATTGGTTTGAAATAAAAAAAAAAAATAAACTTGTACTCTTTGATTAAAGCTTGTTGAATTGAATGTAGATAATCCAATGTCTACTTTATCTAACTTTGATTGTTTTGATTTATTTTCATTCTTGATCTCTTTTGAAAGTAACTTGATGATCAGGTACTTGCTTCACTTCTTTCTTTTTTGCGTTGATTTGAACTTGAATGTCTATCATTCATTTTTATAAATTACTTTTTGAATATTTGGAATTGAAATTAGGATTGAAAGTCAAAAAAGAAATAAACTTTCCTTTTCAATTTATAATATTCATATTGGTGTTCCTCTCTTTTTTTTTTCTTCAAGTTGATGTTCAATTCTTGAATATTATTTGATGCCTTTTCCTTCTTTTATTCTAAAGTTGAGTTGTCTCATTTGAATTGTTTCTTCCTTACATTTAAACTTGAATATTTCCGATTCTTTTTTTTTTTTTTTCAATTAATTCAATATATTTTGATTGTCAAATTTTAAAATAAAATAAAGTTTACTTTCAATTGAACTGAATATTGTTTGTGTATGTTTGTGTCTTGCTGATCAAACTGTCAATTATTTGAAATTATCTTGTGTTAAAGAGTATTCATTCACTTCACTTCAGTTCTGATCTTCTTCTTTTGTCAGTTTTAAACTTGAACAATTTTTTTTTTTCAAAAATAATTATTTGTTTGAAATAAAAATAAAAATAAAATCAAAATCAAAATCAAAAAGAAATAAAATAAAATTTTTTGAAGAGCAAATAAAGTTTACTTTTTTTTTTTGTGATAGAAATAACGGTATCAATTCAAATAGGTTCATTTCATTTCATTTTCATTTTGATTCTTGATAGTTTTTGTTTTTTGAAAGTAACTTTGATGATTGGAGATAATTCAGAGATTGTCTTTCATTCATTTGATATCTTCATTTGTTGCTTCAATTAATGTTGTCAACATCTATTTTTTTTTTCTTTTTTAGTTTATTTTGAAATAGAAAGAGAAAGTAAAAAAAAAACAAAAAAATGTAAAAAGGGAAATAAATGTTACTCTTGATTCAATAACGCAATTGTTTTCAATTCATCCTAATTTTTTGTTTTTTGTTTTTTGATTCTTGATTTATTGAAATTATCAATGCATTTGAAAAGTATTCATTTCTTGTTTTTTTTTTTTCCATTTCTTGTTGCACTGTCATTGTATTTCAACTTGAATAACTATTATTTTTCTTTTTTTTTGTTCGTTAAACAAAAACAAAAGAATTAATTGAAAAATAAACTTATACTTTTTCTTCAATAATTTTCTGTCTTCAGTCTCCAATTATTTGTTTTTCTGTTCATTTTTCTTCGAGTTGTCTTCGACATCAAAGGCGTTAATATTGAGGATAATGAATTCATAGCTTAACATTCAGTTCATGACTTGAGTTTACATTATTGTATTGAAACTTGAATATATTATTTATTTTTTATAAATTATTTTTTGAATGATATTAGGAATTAAAATAAAAATAAAAACATAAGAGGTAAAAAAAAAGAGAAATAACCTTTTGTTATATTTTGATTAAATTGAATAACAACATAAAGTGAAAAAATCATGCATGTATGTATGTGTGAGAGAGGACTTTTCCAACTTCAAACTTTATTTTTGATCTTATTTTTCATTCTTGATTTGTTATCTAAAGAACTTTTATGGGTTGCAGCATTATTGTTTCCAATTCTTGTTTTCATTTGAATTTGAATTTGATGTTGAATTTGAAATATCTATTGTTATTTGTTTTGAATTAATTATTTTTGAAATTCACATAAAAAATACAATTGAAAATGGGAAATGCAAACTTTACTTTTAATCTCATTCTAATTTTAATTGTGATTCCAATTTTTTTGATTTCATTTGCAGAATAATTTGATTTATCTTGTAATTTTGTTTGGTTTCTTCCATGTTGTTAAATTTCAACTTGATTTTCTAATTTTTTTTTATTTTTTTTTTAAATTTTTTGGTGAATAAAATTTGAAATGTAAATAGAAAGTAATTCAAAGAGAAATAAACATTACGATTTCAAGATATTTTTTGATTCAAAGATGTCTGTGTGTATATGTGGTTGTGCTTTTCCAAATATCATCATTTCAATTCATCTCTCTCTCATTCTGATGTTTGATTATACAAATAACTTTAAAATAATTTGATTTATCTTTTGTTGTCTTCTTGCTTCTCCTTTTTCTTCTATATGTATTTCTTTTTTTTTTAAAATAAAACAAAAAATAATTGTTAGTATATAAAGTATTTACGAATTGATAAAAATAAAGAAAAAGAGAAAAAAAAAGGAAATAATTACATTGTGAGAAGAATTAAAAATGTTTGAATGGAATCACACTTGAGTTGGTAGTGCTTGTAAATATCATTCTTTTTCTCGTCAACATCATTATTTATCAATTCAAAATCCTTTATGCTATCTATTTTATTTTAATTTTTTGTTATTATTTTATTTATTTTTTCGAATGTTTTGTAAATTAATGTCAAACAGAAAAAAAAAAAAAAAAGAGATACATTTTTTTGTATATTACGAATTTCAATTTGATCAAAAAGGTTTGAATGTAATCTCAAATTCCTTTTCCTTTTTTTTTGATTGATTGTTTGTTTGATCTCATTTAAATATCTATTATTTTATTTTTTGTGATGTGTTAAACTATTTCAATAACTTTTTGGTTTGAAAATTTAGTTGTTATGAATAATAAAAATAATAATTACTTTCTTTACGATATGTCCCCTCTTTGAATTATTTTATCCAACTTGTTGTCATCTTTATTTCGAATCTACTATGTTTTGTTGTTTAATGTCATGGTTAATGATTATTTAAGAGAACATTCAAATGAAATAGGCAACAAAAAGAATAAAAATACCCAATACAAATATTTCCAATCATAAATAATGATAGTAATGTTAATAATAAATAGAAAGTATTACCCTTCCATAAAACTATCAGTTATTAGATCTTTGGTTCATTCTTGTAATTGAATCCTCTTTCAAGAAATACATTTCCTTCACTTATTAATATTCCTCAATTTCTCAATTTCATATTTGTAATTTAAATACTTGAACTAAGTTTGTTGAACTATTGATATAAAAAGAATAATTGAAAATAGAGTTAGAAAGAAATAAAATCAATCAAAATACAAATAATAAAAACAATAAGAGTTAATTGTAAAAACTTTAAAGAATATAAAATAATATAAAATAATTACCAATTCTCAACAAAGAATAAGAAATACATCATAGGCTCCTATTACTCTCTCTTTTCAATGTGTTTTGATTCTATCAAATTCAATTCATATATCAGATCCTATCCAATCGCTTCTCCTTTCCCAAAATAAACTCTTGTATTCAAGTACATTTTCTCCAAGATATCTAGAATTAAAGAGAAACAAATATGTTTAGTTCATTGAATGAAGAAGAATACTAAAAACATATAAATTAATTAATGATCCACTTTTTTTTCCAAAGACTTTAAATTGAGTACCAAATTGTTTATAAAAGAAAAATAAAAAAGAAAATAAAATTAAAAAAAGATAACAAAATAAATAATTCAAATTGAATATCTTTATGTATGTTTTGCTTTGTTTCGTTTTGTTCTTATTTCAATAAGGGAGGTAGTGTTTAATGAAATTAGAATTCGAATTATAAAGAAAAAAAGAAAAAAAGAATGAGAGAATTGTTTGAAATAAAATAAAATAACCATGTTAAAATAAACAATAATTTAATTTGAAAAGAAATAAAGCACCTTTTATTTCAATAGACTTTGAATGATATACAAGCAATAGAACAAGAATAGGCGTGAAAGTGTTAATTAGTTTGGCTTATGCAACAAAAGGAATTTTTTTTTTCCAACTTTTTTTGGCTCTTTTTTTTTCTCAAAATTTTTTTTTTCTTTTTTTTTTTGAACTTTTTCAATTCAATTTTATTGAGATACTCTTATTTTCTTGTTATTACCAAAAGAAAACTATATAATATCATATCCAATCTTGTAGTTCAAATAATTTGGAGTAAAATGATACTAAAATCATAATTGTTGGATGCCTTTTGAAGAAATTAAGATTGAGTTGAAAATAATTTACTCTTTTTTTTTTTTTTTCTCTTCTCAAAGTTGTCGAAATCAAAACAATTTTAAGTTTGTTTTGATTCTTTTCAAAAAATAAACTCAACTTAAAATTAAAAAAGGGATCAAAATCATAAAAATAAAGTTCTTTAAATAAATTTTGTTTTATTTCAATTTGTCTAAAACTTCAAAGCGCTTCAAAGTTTCTCAACTTTATAATTCAGGTGTTAATGAAGAAGCCAAATCAAATCCATAATATGTATATCCATGCTCACTGACAAACTTATGATATTTAAACATTATTTACATGATTCCTTTCCTTTACTTTTTGATTTTGATTTTTGATTTTGATGGGGCATTGTTTGACATTATGCTTTTTTGCTTTGAATTCCTTTTGTTTTTTGAATAGAATTAACTAACATTTGAAACAAAGAGAAAAACACACAAGCAGTTAGTAGTCAGCAATAGTAAAGGATAAGCAAGCAGAACAAAGGGTAAAACAAACCAATAAATTGTAAATATCAATTCATATCTATGCTTTTAAATTTAATTGTTATTTCGTTTTTGTTTTTTTTAAAAAAATAATTAAAACAAAATGCAAAAAATGAAACAAAATAAAACAAAGTAAAGTAAAATAAAAAATAAAAATTACAAAGGAAGGACACTTTAAAGTAAAATATTCAGAACATCTAACAACAATAATTTTTGATCATTAACATTTCAATTGATTTCATTGTATCTATGTTATTTTATTTTAATTGGTTCATTAATATTTAATGCAAGTTATGAATGTAAAGAACAAAGAGAAATAAACTTATACATTGAAACCAGTAAATCGTTTTTTGGATGCTAATTCTCATTTTTCATTCCCATCTGCTCATCCTTTTTAGTTCAATTGATTCTCTTGATGTTGTACGATTTTATATTTTATTTATTTTTCTTTTATAATTGATTCATTAAAAATGAATTAAGAGAAGAAAAGAAAAATATAATCCTTACCAAATGTTTGAGAAGAAATGATACTTTGTGGGGATGGTTTATATGGATTGCAAATGTTCTGAATTTTTTGAAACATCATTCTATTTTTTATTTTTTATTATTTTGAGGATTTTTATATTCATTCTTATTTTAGAAAGAAAAGAAAAATGATAAAAGGTAGAGTATACCTTCAAGTTCAATGGTTTTAAATGTGAATTTAATACTATGATTTCTTTCCTGTTTCTTTTTGATCTTCACACTTTTGCTTGTGTTCTTGTTAATCTATTTTATTATTTATTTTTATTTTTAATTCAGATAAAATATTTTTTTTTCTTTCTGTTCTTACAAAAAAAAAAAAAAATAAATAAATAAATAAAATCTTACTTCCTTTGATCCAAGTTATCAACTCCTTTTTTGTTAAACAATTCACAACTTAAAAAGTTGAAGGAGATATTTAATTATCTAACAAAGCAATGATCAATGATACATCTTCATTAATTCCAAATATGAAATATAAATTCCAATTATTCCTTCTTCTTTTTTTTGATTATATTTCAACAAGGTTTTTCCCATTTTCCATGGATTTAAAGTGTTTCATCTAAATTAGTTTGTAAATGTATTGTTAAAGAACCGATAAATGGGGGAACATAAAATAGAATAGATACGAAAAAAAATAAACAATAGAATAATTGAATAAATAAATGAATAAATCGCAACTTAGAAAGATAAATTACCAAAGCATTATTCTCTATTAATTTGAATTTTGGGTTTCTTATTTGTTTCAGTCTTTTCCAAAATCTATTGTTTGAAACGTTTATTGGTTTGTTTTTATTTGTTTGTTTTTATTATTCTTTTCAAATGAATAAATAAATCAATAAAATCAATAAAATTACTTTTTCTTTTTCCAAAAAGTACTCCTTGTTTCTTTTTTTTGTATCAAGCACTTACAATCTACTTTTTATTTATTTAATTAAACATTAAAGAAAGAAAAAAAAGAATGAATAAAAATGAAAAGTAAATCATAAAAATAGGATAAATAAAATAAATCAAGAAAAATAGCAAGAAAAAGTAGTACATCTTCCAGAGCAAAAATATCAATCAGATGATTTGAATGAGTTGTTAAACTGTTGAT
>Ga0209960_1004533_pt1 | contig 10536 bp, 5 predicted proteins | sample ThiBiot_500_plan_2_FD_183947 | JGI IMG/M metagenome (GOLD analysis project Ga0209960, IMG submission 183947) | Wastewater bioreactor microbial communities from Cape Town, South Africa - Thiocy_expt_500_plan (SPAdes) | ecosystem: Engineered > Bioreactor > Thiocyanate-remediating >... | reverse complement strand
ATTCACAAACAATATGGTCAATGGGGTTAATGTTTGATTTAATGGAAGTAGTAATGTTAGAACTAGTGGTATCGGCAACATGGATTTGTGATGGACAATATGAATTTACACTATTATGTTCGACGTTGGGGTTAAAGAAAGAGTTTAGATTTGATTCAATAGAAGGGGTGTAAACATGTGTATCGAATCTTACTGATTTGTCCATTTGATAGTTTGGTGCTACAGTAAGTTTTAAAATGGTTTTAAAATTCTGTTGGACAGGAGAATGGTTATGGTTACTTCATTGACGAATGAACGATAATCTTGATTAATTCATCCTTATGAAAGAGCACTATATACTTCTCAATCTCAACGTCATGTAAATGTCATATCTTTGATTCGAGCTTGGAATTGGTATTGATTGGTGGTCATGAAAACGGTTTTGATTGGATTGTTAGTCATATGATTAGTCATGCTTTTTTTTTATTCTTTATGTGTCAAATATTCTACATCATGTCTTGAAAATGGAGTGTTTACTCCGAAACGTCGACTCGTTAAAAAAAAAAAAAAAATTATTTATTATTATTTTTATTATTATTATTATTATTATTTTGTAATAAATAAAAATAAATTAAGATGAAAGCTGCTGTAAATGCTATTGTCTTTATTCTCAAATGTATGCCCATTCGAAAATCTAATTTTAAGGTTCAATTTCGAGATGAATTGAAATCGAAAGACTACTCGTTAAATTAACATAATGCAAATTAAATAATTGTTGATGAGGAGTCGAATCATTTGAACTGGCCCCGCAGCGATACTTTATGAAAATATAGGAATTTAAGGTCGTTTTTTTTATAGGATACTCTGCACATATATAGGAAATGTATAGGATACAATTTTAGTGACAAAACTTCGTAGTTTAAATTTCGCAGCGCATTTTTTAGTGTTATAAATAGCGGATAGTTCTGATATTGGTACGATAAACAAAAAAAATTTGTTGGAATTTTCGACAAATAATAATAGAAAAAGAAACATGACTCAATATTCTATTTATTGTGACTCTTTGTGCATATTTATATGTTTAAATTTAACAAAAACCGAATAGAAGATACAAGATTTTGTCAGAAAATAAGCAATTTCGTTTTTTCGTATATAGTCTTCTATCATACAGTAAAAAAAACGTTCGAAATCTTTGATTTCAAACAAAGATAGAGGGTGAGGGTATTGATCAATGTAGAAAACAATGCTTTTTCTTTTCAGAAAAACTCGAACTTCGAATACTTTATATCCATACAAAGAATGATTAACTTTAAACGCAATTGTCAATTGATGATATACAATTAGAAAATCAAACTATCTTTTCAGTCCAATATTTGTAACTACAAAGAATCAACATCAAATAAAATGAGATAGTTCCATCAATTTTAATCGGAAAACGAATGAAGAAATAACCATTAGTTGTCGCCAATACACATTCGGTTGCATATTGAAATGGTTTTTCATGACATGAAACAGATGTGCTTACAGAGTAAAGAATTTTTCAAAAAATATAGGAAATATAGGACTGCTGCGAGGTCAGTATATATTTCGCAGATTCTGCTGCTATATACAAGCAACTCGACATAATTGAATGCTTTGGAATATTCTCCCATGTTAAAACTGAGCTCAACTGTAGATTGGTATGTTAGAATGAATTCACTTTTATTTTGAGGCACAGCTTTTTCTTGAATTTCGACTGCTTTTTCGTAGTTGCCTGCCTGCATAGAAAGTGCGGCCATATTACCATCGGCAGACGTCGAAAGTTTTTTCAAGACATTATCAATTTTTTGTTGATAATGCAATGCTTTGGCGTATTGTTTCATTTCGTTGAAAAGCATCATCACGTAATTATAACTCGGAAGTAAATCATTGAGGGTGTACGTGGAAGAAAATTTAAAATCCAGCTTTAGAAATAAAATTGAATTCAACTTTCAAATCGGACACTACTGATCATTTGTTGTAGTAAAAGGAAAAAAGTAAGACTCATTTTGTCTCTTTCGGCGAAAAATATGTCAATCTTAATTACTGCTGTTTGATCTAGTTCACAGAGGGTGGTCATATGAAAAGAAGGAAAAAGATGCAATTCATTGAATGTCACTGAGTTATAACGATGAGCAACATTTATGTTAAATTTCGACTTCATCGTACCAAGCTCGGTATTCTACTTCTATTTCATATTATTGCGATCGTACTTTCATTAAATATATTTGTGTATTTTATTAAACATAGAACTTCTGTCAAAAATCTCCAAAACCATGGAATATTGATTTTACTCACAGTCAATTTCATTCAACTCGTATTCGATATGCCAAATGCACTTGCATTCTATAGTCGCGGTTATATACATATATATGAACACAAATATTCTTCAAATCGATATCAAGTAATTGATTTATTTGATTTTAGAGAGAACATTATATTCATAAAAAAAAACGTTTTCAGGTTAATGAAACATATCAATGCTATTATTATGCTAAAAGTGTATATTTACTTGAATGGAAACGTCTTAATACTCAAAAATATTTAATCGTATTAGTAATGAGTTGCATTTTATTCGTCGGTATAATAATTGGACTTTTGATTTATGATTGTGCACATAGTTTTAAATGTTTTAAATTATGTTCTGAATGTTGTTGTTGTTGTAAACACATTTAGATTTTTATCGAAAAACAAACTATTGAAATCAATATACTATGAGGAATAAAATCGACAAGGTTTTTTGCACAATTAACATATTTTTAAATAGAATGTTTCTTTGTTTTAGTATATTTAAAAAATATTTTTACTTGCAAAGAATAAATAGATGGTTAAAACTTGTGTCGGCATATGTTTTATAGCTGTATGTATATTTTCTTGTGGTGTCATATTTGGAGGAATCTTTGGCCTAATATTTGCTCCACAATATGTGCAGAATAAAGATGCTCAATCTGTTTTCAAACCGACGAATTGTTTTGGAATAAGAACGGAATATTCCGAATCGTGTTCAAGGTATAACAGGGACTCTTGTACTACTGAATCGGTATATGTTTTTCAATACAATATATCAGACGGGCGAACGCTCGAGTCAAAGATGGACAGTCATCTGGGTATTATGCAAACAGTAGGTGATTTATTGTTCAAAAGAATCGATTTTTTATCAAATATATTTCAGGGTAATAAAACGTACAAATGTTTTTACGATTTTACAGACGTTGAATCAGTTCGTTGGGATTGGCCTGATACAAATTCATATGAGGTTTGTGTATACGCAACATGGATAGGATTCAGTGTTTCATCACTGATATTTGTATGTTCATGTTATTCGATATTTAAAATACTTGATTGTTGTTAGTTCCTGAAGTATGTGTGTTGAATACAAGTTTCAGTTTATTTGTTTCAAATAAACAACACTACAGGACTATACATACATGTCGAATTTGAAACCTCAAATTAGAGAAACAGATATTTGAATTTGAATTCAAGTTACAAGTTCGACACTACTGTTGCCATGTTGCTCTTTAAACAATTAGCTTGTGATACTGAAACTAAAGGAAATCGGTAATCATTATCCAATAGAATTTGTTCTGATCGTCGCAAAACAGAAATAACATTCTATAATCAAGTCTGAGATGGTAGATCAAGTGTGTTTTTTGAACAGAAGATAATTAAAAGAAACTATACTTTCATAATCAAATAAAACAAAGATATTATAATCTTGAACTGAAATACTTAAGCTGTTTCTCGATATTTCTCAACGAATAATATCCACTAATCTTAGTTTATGCCAAAATTTATCAAAAAACAAGTAGATAATTACGCAAGTATTGTATAAGCCTCATTCTCAACACCCCCAAGTTGCAGCGATATTTTCTTTAGTGATATCACCTTTCCGCGAAAAGTCCTGTATTATGTCAGAACGAAGATAACGCATAGAGATATAGATGAAAGTTTTTTTCTTTTTGTCTTCTATTATCATAGTTGGTAGAAAAATAATGAAGTGTCAAGCATTTTTTTACAAATCATTACCATTACTACATGTTGTCGTGCACATTTTAGAATTTAGTTGCACAGTTACACTGTTGTATAAGGTGTTCAAGTATCCGGATTTTTTCTTCTCAGATCCTGCAAGCGGCAGCTCAAATACGACGTCGGAAAAAACGACTCTAACAGAAATTATTTTTGGTGGTTTATTTTTCATTAGTGAATTTCTACCATTTATCACATTTCTTTTTTTGATCTTCATCATACCATTTGCTTTATTGGTCAGTGTTGCGAGAATATGTAAAGGAGGCTGTTGTTTTATTTGTCTATGTTTGATCCGTACGAAATGGTTACATCGCTGTATGTCCTTGAATTGTAATTGTCCGTGTTACCGAGCGAGACCACAGTTTCGTTTTGGATTTCGTTTAGGATTTTTATTCATATGTTTCTGCTTACGGATAGCTGTCATTATCGGATGTTTGATATTTTCGTCTGATATCATATTGAAAAAGCTCGGCATTATTTGTGCTATATCATGTGGTTTCTTGTTTTTACAATTTCTGTTAGATATTTATCAATATTGCGTTCTCTGGCATTATGTACCTGACGAAGATACTCTACCAAAACGAACGCTTTCATCAAAACATAAGCGTTATCTGCCATTTCATTTACTCGGACATACTCGTACAAAAAACATCGGTAATTATCCATGTAAAAGACAGATGCATTGTCGAGATCGTCGATTGGAACATATTATGATTTTTCATGCAACCGATTATCAACCACAGCCACGTTGGTGTGAGGTACAATCTGTCACAAGAGGTGGCATCTACATTGGATTTCATCAAACCAAACCTGAGTATGCAATGAATATTGCTCATAGTGATTTTCAACCAAGTATGAATCCACCGCAAATGCTTGGTTTTGGTATTTATTTTGCTCGCTCACTCGCAAATACGTTTGGTAAAGCTCGAAATCAAGGTGCTTTCATATGTGCAGAAATAAGAATGGGAAAAGTGAAAGAAATCAAGCGTAGTCAGTTGGACGAAGTAAGAAATTCGAATACATGGTGGGATGAATATGATACTGTTTATTTAAATCATGATGATGAAACGAGAGATGAATTTTGTATCAAAAGTTCCAAACAAATCGTCAGATGGGTTATTGCAGTTCATGATCAATATGATCGAAAAATACACGACTATGGCATGTATGATGAATTTGACGATACAAAATGTTTTTGCTGCTAAATGATAGTTTTATTGACTTTTTTTAAATTTCTTATCCAAGTCTTACGAGTGTTGAGTTTTCAATAAAGGATAATTCCGAGTTAGTCACGACCGGCTTCGACTGTTGCTCAAGCAGTCATCATCAGATAAAATTCGGAATTGTCATTCATTATAATTGGGAATCCAAATCTGCTGTTAGAATTGAAAAATTTTGAAATATGATTTCTATATTTGAACATAGGTTAATGAGATGATCAACAGTTGCCAATTTTGTGGTACTGAGAGCTAAACGATGTTAAGAATTTCATGAAGTAATGACTGCCACGAAAACAATGATAAACATTCGAATAAAATCTATTCTCTATCGCGCTTTTATTTAGATAGGTTTGATTTTGTGCAACAAGAGACAGGTAGGAAAAAAGAAAAAGAGTTTTACTCTTCACATTGAAAAATCTTCGAAAATTTCTCCAAATAAATTCAATCGAATAATCAAATCAATGTACAAACAGACATTGAAAATAAACTTTTATATTAAAAAAAACAAAGAAATTTATTTTAAGCATAAAACCCTTGAAAAACGAATTTTTGCTGTTTCCCGATTTCAGGAGACATCAGTGTGAAATTAGCACGACGAAACGAAAGTTTATAGAAACATTTTTACATACTCCGAAAGAAAATTTTCGTTTCGTCGTGCTAACTTCACATCGATATACAAATTGCTGATCTATTTTTTGATGCATGATTCAATTACATTTAATGATAAACTTTGTAAAGCTTCGTCGACAATATTCTCGAATTCATCTTGTCATTGACGAATTTTTACTCTTTACCTTTTGTTTGACAATGTTAGTTTCTACTTTAGCCAAACAATTATCGATCAGCAAAATATACGATGAATACAAAAAAATATATGACCGACAAAAATTCTTCTTATGATTAGCTCTTTATTTGATATAAACAAAAAGTGTGACCTTCATTGTGTCCTCGGTAGAGACAATTTTTAAACGATTGTTTTCTCATTAGATAGAGGACATTTTGCTCTATCTATGATCAACGAATCATATCTCCATCACTTCAAATAAGAAGAAGCGAAGCGAAATAAAACGAAAATTTTAATTTCTAATCAGAATGGAATCTCTTCGGTGATCCTATGATATGCATTCGAATAAAATATCAATTGATTATACGAAAAATCAGAAAACGAATCTCGTTTTTTCTCATTTATTATTTTCTTGATGAACATCCGATTAAAATAGTTCTTCAAGGTTATTTTCAATAAATCTATTTTTTATTCAGAAAAGAAAAAGAAAAACAATCGTCGAAATCGATTCTAATCTTTGACTTTAACTTATTTCCTTCGAATGGTTAATAGAATCTTCGAATTTTCAAGAATCAATCAATAGTTTTTTTTTCTTTTCTCCAATAAATACTGATTATTAATGATTTAGTTCGGGAAATATTATTTCAATTTAGCAGATACACGTTGAATGTGTGCTTTAACTTCAAGTACATCTGGATGTTGCGAAGCGAATGCATGCTGAAAGATATTCAGTGCCTTTTCAAATAGTTCTAATGCTTGTTTCCATTCACGTTTTTCTTCATGTATCAAGGCAATATTATTATAACTTCTAGCAATATCAGGATGATCACCAGGAAGTGATTTTAAGTTCATTTCGAGTGACCGTTGATGATGTTTCATTGCACGATCATATTTATTCAGATAATAATAAACAAGACCAATATTATTGTGAGAACCAGCAATATCTGAATGATTCGAAGGCAAATGTTGTTTCTTAATAGCTAATGATTTCTTGTAAAAATCTAACGCTTCTATGTATTTTTTCTGGTCATCATATACAATAGCAATGTTATTGTAGAAACCAGCCATATTTGGATGATCTTCATCATTTGCATTTCGAAATAATTCGATCGCTTTCTTATAATTTTCTAATGCTCTCTCCAACTCAAGCTTGCGCCAATAAACAGTACCTATCAAATTATATAAATAACCGATGTTTTGATAATTAGATGATCCTTTTTTTTCATGAATCATCAGCGATTTTTGATACCATTCAAGACTAGAGCCATAGGCAGCTTTATCATCAGTCACTATGCCAAGACTCCAATATAAATCACCAAGCGAAGGATCATTTGGTGGTAACTCTGATAACAATCGATGATAAATCTTCTCTGCTAAATCATATTTACCCATATCACGCAATACTTGGCCAAACGAATGAAGATTAACTTCCTCATTCCCACCATCTAATTCATTTTTCATATGATCGAATAATTCTTTCAAATCATGTTCATCATCGTCACATAGTTCCATATGAATCATTAGAATTTCTTTATGTTTCATTTCTTCAATTTTAATTAATCGAAAAATAGATCCAACCATGAATAATACTTCACATTCATTACTAAAAGCACTCAACGAATTAATATCAGCAAATGGTTTTGATTTTACCACTTGAGGATCGGCATCAATAATAAATAGTACACGACATAAATCACTTGTAATTTTACTGCTATTTAAGAAACCTAATGCTTTATCAGGGTTAGTACTCGTTGAAAAGAAGGAATTTATCGAAATGAGATTATCAACCGATTGTTGAAGAGTATTGAATTCATTAATCGACATAACCTGACCACGAAAGACACAAATGGATGATTCGCATTGATATTGTTTTAGTTGTTGATAAATATCACCAATAACAAAGCGAAATAAAAATAAAAGATCAATATTTTGTACTCTTAATGCTTTGTTCAACATTTTATATAGAAATGTATCACGAGTATACCACCAAAGCGCTTTATCTGATCGATAATCTTTTTCAAATTCAGCGACGAATACTAATTCCTTCTGATTGTTTTGATATTCTTTTTTACATAACTGAATCAATTGTGTTTTATCACTTTCGATCGATTTCATTCGAATAAGAACATCGATTAAGAGAAGAGAATGAACAAAATTACCATTTAATCCAGTAGTCGATTGATCTGCTTTGTTGGTACCTGTCTTAAATATATTTATAGATAATGGTTCTTCGGTTTTAACTCGACTTTTTTGATCTTGTTTAATAACATAAAGAAGATCTTTCAATTTAACAATAACACTTTTAATCTTAATAAAATCTTTTGCCCATTGTTCATTCGCTTTCTTATCCGTACAATAGACATAAATCGATGAAATTTGTCTAAGATAATGTATTTGAGGGACTAATTGTCGACCACATCGACCACTCACTATAAGAACCAGTGGATCTTCTTGTGAAAGTGAAAGAATCCTCTGATGACATTCACCTTGATCATCAAATGTTTTCAAATGATTAATAATTTCTCGAAGTTTTAATTGAGTATTTCGATTATCTTCAGTTTTATTAACTTGTGCATCAAGCCAAAAGATTGAAAATGTTTCAAGATTATCACCAGATACTTGTAACGATTTACTGTTTACATCGGCCATAACTATACGCTCGGTATTTGCAACAACGCTACTTATATAGAACACGTAGAAGGACTCTTTTTGTCGGAAGAAGGAGCACATGATTTGTTTTATCAGTTATCTTTCTGTTTATCTCATCTTAGTAGCATAAGTGTGATGCGAGAACGCTAAAAGGTAAACTTTTTCTTCATATTTCGCAAAACAACAGCTATTTAAAACAAAAAAAAATCCGTGTATATTGTTTTCTCATATCATTCTTTATCCACTTTTTCTATGAGTGAAAACAAGGAAAGATATGATTCATTTTTGTTTTCTGGTATATTCGTTAGATATGCATCTGTGCAAGGAAAAAAAATATACGTTTGAGATGTTGCTAGTCGTACTTAAAATCCATTTTGGTTAATAAACTACTTATTTCTCATTCGAAGAAAAATAACTTTGACTGATAAAACGTATTCCGAATAATCTAAACAAAACATCAAGTGAAAAGTATAGTTGAAATTGAGCACAATGAAATCATCTCAACTTAATCTATCTTATTCTTGCGAAATATTTGTAAGTTTAACTTCATAATATTGTAAAAAGGAATGTATATAGAATTAGAATTCGAATATCTTCAATCGATATATTCCGAATTATTAGTCTGCTTATCCTTAATATTCAATAGGAAACAATTCAACATCGATACATTTCGAAAAATAATTGAATCAAAACGACTCTGACTGATATTGACATTCGAAACAGAAATAAATAGATTTGCATTTAACATTGATATTTCATTGAATGAACATAAAAGACAAAGTTTATTGCTTTCAAATCAAATACTATAGTTACTTCAAGCAATTATTAGAAAAAGTAAAATAGCATTCGGAGAAAATATCGATTGATTATACGAGAAATTCGAAAGAGATAAATTTTAACTAAATGAATTTTTTATTCAGAAACAAAAGAAAAACAATCGTTGAGATTGATTCTACTGTTTAGTGGTTGTAATCTTTTCTGTCAGACTTATGCTGATTATTAATGATTTAATTCGAGAAATATTATTTCAATTGAGAGGATACACGTTCAATGTCTGCTTTAACGTTAAGTGCATTTTCAAATAGTTTTAATGCTTGTTGAAGATTGGTACTCGTGGAAAAGAAAGAATTTATCGATGATATTTAATGACGTGACAAAACCAATTTGTTTTAAAAACATGTCGATAATAAAAAGAATCTTTTATGTTGTAGATTCTCACAATCATCGAATTAGAAGTTCTACCAACAGGTGAATTCAATTATTTTTGGAAGAAAAAATAAACATCAATTCATTTTTTAGAAAATCTTTACGAAAGTACAAACAGGTAGCAAATCACTTTATGTATCGATCTTATGTTTTGTTTTTCTCTTCACCTGCTTATCTAATTTGAATCTGAGATAAATACCAAATAAAAATAAAGATTCAAGTTCTTAGAATTTTCGACATGTCAAAATTGAATTTTGTTGAAATGCCTGTAGAAATCAATGAGGATTGTGAAACAAAAAATTTAATTCGAAGTACATAGGAATTACTCTCAGCGCACTAATGTGCCTATGTTTAATTCAAAAAAACACTAAATTTTCAGTAAAAAAACTAAACGAGCAAGTTAAGTTAAGGACAATAACTAATGACATTTAGTTTTTCTAAATTTGAATTGCTGATTTGATTAGGAAAAGAAAAGGTTCTGTAGAGAGAAACAGTTAGAAATAAAAATGATATTTTAGTCAATCTCTAATTAATCAATAATTGTCGATGGATATTCTTGAGAAAATGTCTAATCAACTGTTTAATTACATAAATATTTCAAATAGATTATTCGACGTGTTCAAATAATAGACAAATCAAATTCATCAAACTCAA
>Ga0209960_1004531_pt1 | contig 10543 bp, 11 predicted proteins | sample ThiBiot_500_plan_2_FD_183947 | JGI IMG/M metagenome (GOLD analysis project Ga0209960, IMG submission 183947) | Wastewater bioreactor microbial communities from Cape Town, South Africa - Thiocy_expt_500_plan (SPAdes) | ecosystem: Engineered > Bioreactor > Thiocyanate-remediating >... | reverse complement strand
TAAACTGGGCAGCGATAATATTCCCTTTCCTATGAATTTCAGAAAGAAGCTTAAATTTCTACTACTGATTGGCTTTGGCAGCCGCTTGGTTGTATTTCGGTACCGAACTGAAACTGGGTTCTTCTCCGCTTACTCCCACAATAAAGGCAACAGATTTTGTCAATACGGTACAAAGACCATTGCGTTATCATTTCTAAATCACGGTTGTCATAAGGTATGAGGGCGAGGGGTGTGGTTGTGCCCATACTTAATACGATACATCAAATTTGATGCCATTAGGAGCACGACTCATGGACAAAGCCTGAAGTTGACCAGTCCTCGCTTAGTGGGTTCGATTCCCATCAGCCGTATCTCTTTTTGCCTCGCTTGTCGAGTCTTTAAAAAAGGACTCCACCATTGATTCGCCTGTTGGCCGCCAAGCTCTGTCTTTAAATTACCGATTTAAATCAAAATTGAAACTTTTTTATTTTATTATCTCTTTCTCATTCCGCTATGAGGACAACAACAAAACTATTATCTATATTCGTCATTTTTGTCGTATTATCTTCGGCGTTCAATGCAGGTATGTATTTTAACACGTCATCCTTCCTTCGGGATTATTAAGCTAACATAAATTAATTTCTTAGTCCGATCCAAGAGAACGGATGAGGTAATATTGTCGTGTCATTTTTATTTCTCTGATATAAAGAAATGATGATCCATACCTGATCTTCGCTCCTAGTGCCATTCTTTTCCTTAACAAAAATTTCTAAAAATAGGACGATGATAATTACGACGATGATGAATTTGTTGGAGTAGAAGAGGTCAAACAAAAGCCTGCTAAACCTTCTACCCCTCCCAAGCCCGAGATCACAGTTAGTAAGTTGTGCCTTCAAACGAAAGTCGTGTGGAATATTTCCAATAATATTGTAATCTAGATGAAGTGTTCCAAAACGAGTCCAAAGGTCCTTCAAATTATTACCTGGAGATCGGTATTATTGCCTTTACACTCATTTACATTATGTACTCTTTTATTGGCAAGAACCAAAATGAAGCTTACGCTCTTGCATGGTGAGTTTATTGTAATACTACTAAGACAAGGCGCGTTAACAAGGACAACATTGCAGGGCCAAGACTTATCGTTCCACGCTCGAGGAGCAATTCACTAAAGTTGGAGAGGCCACGAACACACTCTTGGTCAAAGAAAGTCAAGCTCGCTTTGTCGCTCATTGCACTGGCCGAGCAAACTGCGTTGGTGCACAGTTTACTCTGAAGGTAATTCGACGGATGACTGCATATGACACATGTACTCAGTGCCCATTTTAGATGCACAAACGACACGACTTGCTGAGTGGATTGTACAGCATCATTAGCAGATCACAAGATGAAGTTGTGGTTGATATTCCTATGAACGACGATGCGATGGAGCCCTTCGTGTTCGCACTCGTGCCCAAGAACGAGAAGCGACAATATCAAAAGGATTACAGCGACTTGGTACGCTTCCACTCACTTACTTTTGGCTGTTTGTTCATCGTGTGTATTGCAGGAATCCCTAGCGACTATGACTCACGATGGGGTGCCTAAGAGTAAAGTGTTGCTGTCTGACTGCAGCGAAATGGTCTCGACGCTATTGGTAGGAGACATCGCCAAGACCCTTCAAACTTACGACAAGGACATTGTTTACGTGCACTTCACCGATCAGTTCAGCGTTGATCCTAGGCAGTATGTAATCGTGCTTCTATCATTAGCCAAATATTAACTCTATCAACTACAGCAAAAAGATTTTGAGATTCGTGTTGCGCATGCCGCCGTTGAGCGATATGGGCCGACAAATTACGGTCCTCAAGATGATCTTCTTTATTGTTGATTTGATTGGCAGAACTAAATTGTCCGAGAGAGTAAGTTAAATCGACTGTTATTCGACGAGATCCAGTAGCTAATGTTCGAGCCAGGCTAAACAAGCCGCTATGCAAAAGAGACAAAAAATTGTCGAAAAGAGCTTGAAAGAGACCCGTCAACAACGCGAGGAGGTAGGGCGAGCTGGAGAAATTGTATATGGATACGAGTTATTAATATCGGATCCAGGCTGCCCAACAGCGAAGACTCGAAAAGGAGCGTGCTGAAAAGGAAAAAGTGGAGAAGCGCATGGAAAGTATGACTCCCGAGCAACAGAAAAAGTTTGAGGCCAAGCTGAAGCGAAGAGAAGTCAAAAAGGTAAGTTTTATATGGCTCGTGTCATTGCGGTGGCTAATCTACCCTCTTCCCCCTAGAGTAAAGTCTAAATGATACCACCAGTACGCAAATAAACGTAATAAGCTTTCAATGATGTTCAGTTATGAAAAAAGGTCAATATTGAGGTGTTATTCCTCGTTGATTAATGAAACAGAGTTGTATAACAGCCAGTACTGCATTTATTGGTATTGCTTGCATGTAGTCTATCCGTTAAAGTACCGGCTTAAGATCGCAAATGAATTTTGTGTGGAATCGCGCAATTGCCATTGTAATTGGTTTATTCAATGATTGGTCAAATTCCGCAAAAATGATTTTATTTGCAGAATAATTTACATTGGTCAAATAACAACTTTGATTTAACGTTATTTCTTTTTGTCCCAATCACCCCAATCATCCCAATTCTCTTCCCATCCTTGCTGTTTCACTGAACCATTGCCATTTTGTGCTCCGGCCACGTGATTGTTATCTGCTGGCGCAACGTTTTCTTGAGTTGAATTGACCGAAGAAAAGTCCCACAATTCTTCTTGAGGCTTGTTATTCGCTGCCTTGGTATTATTCTTGCTATTGTCACTCATTGTCACCTTCTTATCGAATTCGTCCCAGAACGAATCTTCTTCTTTAGTTTCGGTTCTCTGCGGCGGCTGTTTTTCTTCGACATCAAAGCCCATAAAATTAGCATCATCGACGCGGGTAACATTATTTTTCTTATTATTTGGTTGCTGGTGATTGCTGCTGCTTTCATTTGCTAAAAAGTTATCCAAATCTTCCTTATCCTTCTTCGGATCAGATCTGACATGTCCATTGTTGGATTGCTGTTCACCCTGGCTGCTCCAGCTATCCCAAATATCATCCTTCTTGTTGCTTTGATAAGATTGTTGGTTCTGTCGTGAATTCGTATCCTTGTGTTGGAAGTGCGAATCTTGATCCAACAACGAACTGTCCTCTTCGTGGTAATGATATTGATTGTGACCTTGACGACTGTGAGGACTTTGATGTTGTGGCTGCGAAGTAGTACCGTCTTTGTTGACCACTGAATTAATGAAGTTCATGCCCTTGTGTTTCAGTTCCTGCGACGAGCAACAGCATATTAATATCGAATTTCTAAATATGGTAATAGAAAGTAGGTCTCGGTCTTATAATTAAAATTGATAAAATTGTTTTCAGGAGGTTTTATGTTCTGATCACTGACAGTCATAAATTAAGCCTCCTAATTTCATCATTAAACAAATTGTATCATCTGGACCGCAAACCCGTTATGATATATGAACACCATATTATATGCCATGACTATTACATACCTCGAACTTATCATCGATTTGATACTCGTGTACTTTTTGTTTGGCAGTTTGAGCAAGTTTTTCAACCCCCGACGACAATTTGCTCCAGCCAGTGAACAGCGCGTTCATGCTGTTTTCGAGGAAATCTGATTGGCCGTTTCTTATTACCATAACGTATGATTAGTTCGTGCTTCGGTTAATCAAAAGAAATACAACGAAGAATTGTTCATTTTGACACGTGTCACAGAGGACTGTTTGACACCTGTCATACTTGCAACTCCGTTTAAGATCGTGTCAGTGCGTGCGACGTACCTGTTCGTCGGCTGGGAGTTGCCAAAATAAGCCTCGCTGGACACGCTCACCTTGTACTTGTCGTTCGTCGTTGGTTGCAAGCCCCGTCGTTCGCCAGTGGGGGTATTGCCTACACCCGAGCTCGAACCAGTATTGTAGCCGCCCCCGCTGTTATAGCTTGAGTTGTTGTAGCCGCCACTCTGACTCGAACCGTTGTAACCACCGCTGTTGTAGCTGCTGTTGTTGTAACTGCTGCTGTTGTTGCCATAGCCGCCACTGCTGGACATGTTGCGGCCGCTAATGTAAATATTAATATCATAAGTAAAATTAAACTACTGCGCTACATTTAGAGATTACGAGTCTCAAAGTTGATTTTTAGCAACGATTTTCGGGTTGAACAAAAATTGTTCGGAGATATTCTCAATTCTAAATATAGTAACTTACCCATAGTCACTTGAACCAGTATTCGCAGTGCGTCGTGTCGGCGGTGTTGCATCCGAGTTCAATCGATAGTCCGATGATGACGGACTCTTCAGCGACGCGCTTTGACTACCACTCACTAATTTTTTAATTTGCTCGGGTGATGGTTCAGTCCATTCATTGCCCTAAAATGGAAATTATTATTACGATTCAAAGGGCATAGAAATATTTTCTTGCAGATCCACAATGGCCAAATTTAATTGATATTCAAGTCTTAAAATTTTATTATTACCTGGCTGATAGTTTTTAATTTTTCGCGATAAATTATCGCTGCTGGCATACTATATTTTGTTGTTAGGTCCATTGAGCTGCTGACGCCTTGAGAAGCCATAAAAGCTTTGTAATTCTTATTTCCTCCGTACTAAGGGTAAGTTATTAATACTTATAGTCAACTGTAACGATATTGAATCATTTTTCGAGTTTTCCAGTTGGATCTGATATTATTTGAAGAAAGCATGAATTGAACTTACTTCCATCAAAGCTAATTGGAAATCGGTCCAACTATCCATATTAAGACTTCTTACGGTGCTAAATAAGAATTTTTTAAACAAATCTGAAATAATACGAAAAACGAAATAGATCAACCGCCGATAGTTACCTCAAATGCGTTCCTAAGCTTCTATGCTTTCCGGAGCAGTTTAAACATATATAAATCCCGTAAGTTGCTATAATAATAATAACGAATATTACCGTTAGAATTGCAAAACTGAATATTTTATTATTGAAAAAATAATTACTTGACGCCCATTGAGGATTACTAGCTCCACACTCAGCACAGTACTATCAATCAATGCCCAATTAATATTATTTAAAAAAAATATTGTAAATAGATCTACGTGGCTTATTTTTTTTTTTTTTTTGGATGCAGCTTACGTTGTTTTCAGGGTCTTTCTTCAACCGACGAAACACTTCATCAGGGTCTCTGGTCGATGCTTTGAACGAGTTTAAGTGCGACATGAACAATTACGTTGTGTTCTATTGAGCATTAAAAAAATAATAAACTAGAAATCTGGATCGCATATCCTGTAGCACACGAATGATAAAATAGTTCATTTTTGGGCATCCCAATGAATTATTCTATTATTCTATTAAGATCAGTCCAAGTTGACAAAAAGAGGGATCCAACGATCTGAATAGTGATCTTTATCCGTTCTATATAACAAAATCATTTATAACGTTTGAGGTCCACGAATAACAAGATCAAAAGGTTAGTGAAATTTGAAATTCGGTTGGAAGTTCCTCAACCAACAAGTTTTCGAAGTCTGTACTGACTGGGACGATCAAATTCAATTTCTTATTCAAGATGATAATTTCCATCAATTAATTAATTGATGCGGTCTATCATTTGAGGAATCGGGAAGATCTTTTGTTCAGTTGAGGGGTTAACGGAAGCTTACAGTTACTTGACTGACAATACATGCCTCTTGTGCTGTCGTGATATTACTTCATATGTGGGTGTCAGTTGCAAAGCGTCTGATTTATTTTTGACTATTAAGTTTCGGACGCACAACACTGATGCGAGAGAATTGATTTAAATGGAATATCGACGTATCAAAGAACACTACATATTAGGCAAAGAACTGGGCAAGTAAGTAATAATCCGATTAATCGGATTTGCCTATTTTTTATTGTTCTTTGACCTGAGAGTTTGGACATTCAATTTACAACCAAAAATTTCTCAGCAAAAATATGAACATTCTCAGTATTAATTAATTAGTAGCTAATTTATTTGCACCAAAAAATATCTCATTTGCCTGTCATCTTTATCTCTATTAAATACACATCAATAGAACATTCTTTATCAAATCTACTTGGTGCATAAGACCAATTGACTTAGCAGTTTTATTCTGTCGGAGATCGTGTTCCTAAGTTTACTAAAATTTATCTGTCATTCTAGAGGCTCATTCTCAGTGGTCGTGCATGGTACACGACTCCAAGATGGGCTCAATGTGGCAGTTAAAATCATTAAGAAAGTCCCAGGCAAAGATCTGTCGTTGTTACACAGAGAAATCCAGATCATGCGCCAATTAGTCCATCCCACGATAGTTTCATTGATAGACGTATTCGAGGATGAAGAACATATATATATGGCCATAGAACTAGTTACTGGCGGCATGTTATTTGATCATATTGTAGCAAAAGGATCATACAGCGAACAAGATGCGGCCAACATTGTGCGGCAAATAGCCTTAGCCGTGAATTATATGCACGACAACGGAATTGCTCATCGAGACTTGAAACCAGAGAATTTATTGTGCTCTGGAGATAACCCAAATATCATCAAAGTAACAGATTTCGGGTTGGCGAAAAACTTTGGAGAAGCAACAATGGTAACCAAATGTGGTACACCTGATTACGTCTGTAAGTACTTAGTATGAGAATATAATTAATAACGAATTATATTGGGCTTATTTTGGATCATTCGAACCCTTTTTGTGGATTTTATTCGAATTTATCAATTAGATGCATTTTAAAGTACTTTTACTTATACAATGTAGCTCCTGAAGTACTTACTGGAACAAAAAGCGCGTATAGTCCAGCAGTGGATGTTTGGAGCATCGGCGTTGTAACTTACATTCTGTAAGTCTTTATTCGATTGAAATTTTAATACCCTACAATGAATCGCGCTGCATTATTATAATATTTGACGAAAATAATAACCGTAACAAGCGGTGAATATCCAGACCGAACCCAAAATAGTTTTTCCTAATTTGGAAATTTCGATGCACACTACTGGCGTCTACACGATGAAGATACTAATAATATTTGATGTATTATCAGACTTTGTGGTAGTCCTCCTTTCTTTGCCCCGAACAGACCACAATTATTTGAGAGGATCCGACGCATTGATTATTGCTTCCATTCTCCTGGTAAGTTACCAAAACAGTAAATTACTACTCGCGAAATATTGGTTACTTTAGTGTATTAAACTACATAGTTGCGATATGCGAAATAATGATTTAATGACAAAATTTTCGAAATCAGATCTATCCCTTTAGTTTATAGCGCTAATACTAATATTTTGATTACTATTTGCAGAATGGGATATTATATCGGAAGATGGTAAGTTCTATTAAATATCGTGTGGTAAAGCTCACGTCCTGCTCTTTCATACGGATTCCAGCGTTCTCTTTCATTTTTTGCTAATTTGTTGTACACATTTTTTCTAGCATGACGTAAGCTACATGTCATTATTACATTTATTAATTATTACTTATGATTAGCGAAAGACTTTATTCGACGCATATTGGTAGCGGATCCGACGCTCCGCCTAACGACAAAGCAGTGCTTAGAACACTCTTGGCTGACGAACAACAACCCCTCGCAAGAGCGCACGATACCGCGCATCGATTCAGGCAAGATGAAGCTGTATTTGGAAGATAGACGCGGCAACACAGTGTAATATATAACTCTACATCAAACCTAAACCTGGCTTGATTTTGTGCAATGTTAAATCTTTTATTTAATTAAGCTATTATTCTCCAGCAAGAGCGTTTGTTTGTTTTAGATTTTTTTCTCTGCGGATCCACCTCCAATACCAAGACTTTTCCAACTTAATTTGTTGTTATAATTACATATGGTTGAGTAGCATTAATGATTATTTTAAACGTTTTATTGTACAGCACAAGGCAGATCCAATCGTTACAACTAAGAATTTCGATCTTGTCGCCTTGATTTTGTTCTTTCTTTTTCATTTTGTTTTCTCGATCGCTTTTTCTCTTTATTCTCTTCGACTTCTCGATTTTTTTCTTCAGCAAACTTGGCTTTTTCGATCGGCTCTTGCAGTTGTTTGGCTTCTTTCTCTAAAAAACATAATTATAAGTACTTTTAGAATAAATAATTGGCTACATTTAAATTGCAATCGTACCTCTTTGTTCTTTGATAATAAAGTGATCTTTAGCCCTTTCTGGTTGGTCGTTTGCTAATTGAGGTGAAATTTCAAGCTCCTCGTTGCCGCGAAGATTAATTTTCGATTGATGGAAGGTTCTATTATAATACGTCCAACCATTGCGATAAATGTATGCTTTTTGGTAGACAAACAGCTTTTGAAAAGTTGCAGGCAAAGTTTTCAATCTATTGAATGACGCATCGCACGACTCCAAGTGCGCAAGCTCTCCTAATGCTTCGGGCAATGTTTCCAATAAATTATTGCTGATGTCAATCTCTTTCAGATCCGGGTTATCTGTAATCGAGAAAATTGTAAGATAATTGCTCAAGACAATCACTAAACTATTTGATATAGGTATTATATGTATGTCAGGTTTTTTTAGACAGAAAGAGCAGGACTATTTTTAAAACAAAGTATCTGTCATACTTTAAATTAATTATGAAAGCAATTACTTACTTTCAATTAACTTGTCAGGGAGTTCTCTAAGCCGATTGTTATTCAAGATCAATTTTTCCAAGTTATGTACGTTGATAACTTCGTCAGGTACCTCCTCCAAATCATGATGGCTTAGATCCAGCCGTTTAGTCTTCTTTGCATCCTTGATAAGCAATCTTAATGATTCTGAATTCATCTTGGTTGTGGTAGAGAGCTCGTGGGATTTAAAAAATTAAAATAACAATTGTTGCAAGCGTCTTCACCATAATTTTTGGCGAAGAACACAAGAATTCAGCTAATAATAACTTCATTTCTTTCTAATATCGCAAAATAATAATTCCAAAGTTATTGCTAACGCCTAACCTTTCAAATCTGCAATTTAAAATGGAAAGTTCAGAAAAACCTGCCGACAAGAAATTCGAATGCTTCCATTCAAACTGCAAAAAAATGTAAGGTTCATAGTATATAAAAATAACCACAAGCGATGTTATCATTTAAATACGTAATTTTGAATATAATTTCTCTAGTTTCCCTACGTATATGCAGCTAGTAACACATTTAAGTCGTCATCGAGGCTCCAAGTTATTTAAATGCGATATTTGCAACAAACACTTTTCGTCGCAAAAGAATCTGCAGCTTCACGAGCTGGATCACAACAGTACGCCATTAAAACTTCAATCACCTACATAAATACTAATTTTTAACTAGATGAACTATTACCTTACAAATGCACTGTCCCTAATTGCGGCAGTTCCTTCAAAACAATCGAGACTTTTCGATATCACACTAGATCTGCCCACCTAAGTGAGACTTATTGCTCATTTATCAATACAATACCAGTATTAAGTATATTTAACGTACAGAAGTATCACCGTTCGTGTGTGCTCAGTGTGGCAGATCCATGAGCACCAAACAAAAGTTGATCCAACACACTGGCAGTACAGCCTGTGCCAAAAATAAGTGCGTGAAGCAATTCAACACTTCGTTGAGCTAGAGAGAATATATCTACTTTTGCACCAAACTATACATAACACTGGATAGTACAGTCAGTGTCACCTATTGATAACAAACAATCAAATTGCACGTCGCGGCTTAATCCTCAGTTAAACACCGCACATAGCGAGAGAACTGAAGAAAATAATAGCCCGTGACGAGTGGGCAAGCGTCATACATGGTACAAGATGAATATTTGACATCTACTTATGCAAATTGTTGAAGAGACGTGAGTACGTTGATATTATTCTACAGTACGTTAAGAATTTGGAAACGGATCTGCAACACCAGCGAAGTATAATATAGTACTCTGACTCAATATAACTTCGAAGATTTGCTGTGAAGTGCGTTTGACAAACCTGCTCTTACGAGCTACTGCTTCATTCAAAAAAACTTGTAGATGGGTCGAATCGCCCTAATTCCAATCAATAAGTGTACCGTTGTTTGACATGTGTCAATAATAAAATTTATGGCTCGATCTCAATTTTTATGTTGGTAGCCACTATTTACGCACGGGAGCATGAACAAATTATTATTTTCTCTGTTCGTTGCTTTGATTATAGGCAGTTCCTCCGCTGCAGAGATCAGATTCAACGAAGCTTCATTAAATCAAACAGATTGCAGTCTGGGTGGCTGTTCATTCGAATGGAACGATAAAAATTCGTGGATTGGAGGACGTGTTCCAAGTAAATATTCAAAAATAATTTGTTTAATAACTTTATTGCAATATTGCTAAAATATCATGCAGTATTTTAACTGAAATGTTATTATAGACCGTAACGATGATGTATATATTAGCGATGCTCCTTATCAAATTGAATTAAACTGCCCTTATTACTGCGAAGCCAGATCGATCTCGGGCAATAACTTGTTTGTGAACATGACCAAGATGAATGCCCTCGTTAACGTTACAACCTTCAATTGTAACTCGATCTCATTCGCCAACGGTGTTTTGCGTTCTTCAAGT
>Ga0209960_1004529_pt1 | contig 10546 bp, 14 predicted proteins | sample ThiBiot_500_plan_2_FD_183947 | JGI IMG/M metagenome (GOLD analysis project Ga0209960, IMG submission 183947) | Wastewater bioreactor microbial communities from Cape Town, South Africa - Thiocy_expt_500_plan (SPAdes) | ecosystem: Engineered > Bioreactor > Thiocyanate-remediating >... | reverse complement strand
CCGCGATATCGCTCATTTATTCTGTTATTCAAAAAAAAAAAAAATGAATAAATGATCTTTTAAAGCAAACGATATTATATAAAAAAATGATGGCACCATGCAGGAAAAAAAATAATGACTATTTTTAGAAGCGGAGCGAGATCCATCCAATCTCGCTGCAACTGACATCGATGTTAGTTTGTGCATTGGAACAACTGTCAAAGATACCAATGCAATAGGTGAATGTATAACAGGCAAATTAAAAACAAAAAAGTTATGATCAAGCAAAGAATCGAGAAAGATTCGGCCGAAGGGAACTAAAGGTCTTGTTCCGAACAACGGACATCGTTGGATGGCAACGACGTTAAGGAAGAGTAACCAAAAATCAGTTACGCTCCGAATCTTTCGCAATCCGCGCGATTAGAAAAAAAAAGCGGAAGTTCATTCAACAGAAGCAGATCAGCTTACCTCCGAAAAAAAAAAAAACAAAAAGTTGAATAAAAGCAGCAAATAACCGTAGAGAGTCTAATAAGGCTTTGTTCTACTCTCGTCACGGTTGTAACTAAAATTAATAAAACGTGGACTACCAATAAAGTTCATAAAAATTTCGGTCAATGTTCAGTCAAAACTGATCTGCCCCGAACACACACCACAAGCGAATTTTAGCCCCCTCCCCTCCCCTCCTGAACAATTAACTCCTTTCTGCAATTTATTTTTAGTTAACGTACACCATTTGTTATATAAACTTTTTTTGACGATGGGAAATGAAGTCTCCCGGACGGCTGCCCTCAAGCGAGCGTTCCAGAAGCTCGATGCCGGTACGTTGTATTCCCTTATTTGCAATTTATCGATTCCCCTATACGTATATATCATATACATTCTTGCATAATGCCTCCTATTCACTTTGTGACCTAATTTCTTTGCTGATCGCCTTTTTTTTTTCCATCCAGATCAACAGGGAGTGCTTACCCTCGATCAAATTTTATCTGTAAAAAAGGTACCTGGCGTAACGCACCCAATTAGCAATTCTGCTCTGCTATTGCTTCGCGTAAGTGTTGCTAAAGCCTGAAAAAAATTACCCTCATTTTTTTTTTTTTGTATTACCAATAATTAACTAATTTTATCTTTGTGATGCTTAGTTTGATGAATCATTAGAAGGAACTATTAACTTTAAAGAGTTCAAAAACTTATTGGAGCATATACGTAATGCAGAATTGAAGGCAAAGGGCAGAAAAAAGAAAAAGAGGTATTTATTTACAGCAACAGATGAGAAACAACAAATATTGTCCTACACACAGCATACACGATTAAATTAATCATGGACGATGATAGACATTCATAATCTAAATTTACTCGTATCAAAAAAAAAAAAAAAAAAAAAACCGATCACTCGGGTGGAGGCGGACGTTTATTATCTCACGAATTTTCCACGAGTTCTTAAATACTAACTACCTTTTTCTATAGAAATAAGCTTAAAGTATGGAGTGCTGTCAGTAGAGATACAGGTAATTTCCATATCCTGACAGGTTCTTTGCGATCTGATCATTATAAAACTGCCCCTCCCCCCCCGTTTTAGTATCATACTAATCATGCATTGAATAGTCACGAAATCAGAGCTATCAAGAAACAGTGAGACTCCTGCTTGGACAGGAAGGAAGCCTGCCTGTGGTCATGGCAAGTGTCACTTTTAGTACCGGAAATTTCTGCGCCGTTCGCTTTATTATTATCCACGTAATAGTACGACGCTTTTTACTAATTGCAATGGGGGGGGGGGTTAGGATCTGACAGCGAGGAATCGGACGAGGGCTCAAATAATAGCTCAGACAACGATTCCAGTCAAATAACAGAAGACATTGAAGAGACCCTTAAACACGAAGCAAAATCTTTTTTCGATAAAATGATTAAAAGCGAAGAGGGACGTGAAAAGTTTATTCAATGGCTTTGGAGATTGGTATGTTATTAAATTTTTACCATTTTTGTAACAGTTAGATCTTACTCTGTTTTTCAGGCTGATACTGATAAGAACAATCTCGTGGCCGCTGACGAGCTAACGTGCGTCCTAAAAGCACTTCGAGCTGATGGAATCAACCCTGAGAACTTAGTATACGAAAATGATAACCATATTAAAGTAAGTCGGATTTGTTTGCCGCGAACTTTTTTCAATTTATTTATTGTTTGTGTATAAGACAACGGATTTATCTAAGAAAGATCAAACCATTGCGAAGAAATTGCTAGAAGAATTTGATAAAGGACAGACTGGCTTCCTTACGCAAGAAGAATTTACGATTTTGGCCGATCTTATTTTAAAGAATTACGAAATCAAATCAGAATATGAAGTAAGCGATCCGTTTAGTCGTAGTTTAATGGATTTAGCCCTAGATACTCCACGAAGTTCGGATAAATTCAAATTAGATAGAATTGATTTTCTTCTCGTTCAATATTTTCTGTGAAATTTCATCAAATTGCCACCGCATTCTTCTGTCGGCGAACACATTTATTTAAACTGGGCTTCTTATTACGTTGGACTGACTTAAGTACATTCGTCTAAAATTTCATTTCATATTGGATCTAACTCTAATACTTACGAGAACAATTCTCATCGAATTTCGTGGCAAAATTCGTTCGATACCTTCGACGACATGGTTTTGATTCAAACATTTATGCAACTAATGAACTTTTTAAAATCAATCAATCATTTATTATCAAAATAGTTCGCGTTTGGGTATTTGGTTTCTCGACCCTTTAACTTTTCATCTGGGCTTTATATAGCAGTTTATTCTTAATTACAAAACCCACTTACCCCCTGGATCTTATTTAGTCTGGCGACATTTTGGGAGATTACGAACTCAAGCGCCGATTGGGTCGTGGTGCGAGCGGCGAAGTTCGCCTTGCCGTTCACCACATCACTGGCGATCGAAGAGCTATCAAGATTTGTCCCAAAGGAAATATTGCCTCGTTGGCTAGGCTAGACACTGAAATCAAAGTACGTCCTGACCATACGCACACAGCGAGTTTAAAAAAGGGGGGTGATTATTGACGTAACTTATTCTCTTTAGGCAATGTTGATGTTACAACACAAGCACATTGTCTCGCTCTACGAAGTGCTCGAGTCTGAAGACAACGTGTTTTTCGTTATGGAACTGTGCGGAGGTGGCAGTCTCTACGAGTACATGGGCAACAAACCTCTTAGCGAAGACACTGCACGATATTATTTCTCACAAATCATCGAGGGGGTCAGCTACTCTCATGCAATGGTAAGCCCTTACCGCTTGGCCAAAATAATCACGCATAAAGTCGATGTAATGACCATGCTAACTCACATATTTCGTAGGGGGTTGTGCACCGTGACTTGAAGCTCGACAACTTGTTGTTAGACAACAACGCCAACATTAAGATTACGGACTTTGGTCATGCGGGCATTTTCCAGAAAGGCTGGGACTTGTTTTGCACCCCAACTGTAGGTGGTTTATGTCACGTGGCCCCTGAACAATTGCTTGGTCAGCCATACAGCGGTGAAAAGAATGACATATGGGGTCTCGGTGTCATTCTATACATTCTACTTGTTGGCTCGTTGCCGTTCAAGGGTCAAGCTTATTTAGATAATATTCGCAATGGTCGATATACCATTCCCGAGCACTTGTCCCCGGAAGTGCGTGACCTTATTTCGAGTATGCTTGTTACCGATCCGAACGGTCGAATCGGCTGCAAGAAGATTGTGAAACATCCTTGGTTGATTATGGGCAAGAAGGACTCGCCGAATTTGGATCGATTCCAGTTGCCAATTCAGCCAGAAAAGGCTATTTGGAATTTGCCTGGCGGCAAGATATGCGCTCTGTGTAATGTTTTGCGTGACTTGGAGATTGTTACTTTACATCTGAATGACAAGCCTCTAGCTGAAAAAGATAGTAAGTGTCTGCAATAGCACTTAAGTTAGCGTTAATACTTATCGTTCAACAGAAATTCGGTGTCATTATCCAGAGAAAGAATTGAAGTTTTATTTCAAGCTCAAACGAGATCCTCAAACTAACGAACAAGTACGCGACTTACAATATAATACGAATTAAAGATTACTGATACATAATTTAGTTTTTCCGATTCAAATTGGCTGAAGGCGAAAGCCGAGACTTTTTAGGCATAATGCCCAAGATAAGAATGGCCATCGAAGATGCTGAAAGAAATTTACAATCGGGCGCTTTACCTTCTAATAAGAATATTATTCAAATGCGACTTGGCACGAAGAAGTCCACAAAGAAGAACCTGGCTGAGACCGACAAGGACAAAGAGACAAGCGGAACTAGCAAAGACGACAAAGAGAGACCGTCATCAAAACGCGACCTTCGAGATGAAGACAAGGATGAGAAAGATCGACGCGAGAGTAAACGAAACTTGCATGATAAAGAAGACAAAGATCACCATGACAAAGATAAAAAGGATAGCAAGCGGATATTGGATACTAAACACGATAAAGAACGAGATGCGGAATTACCGGACGACACCCGAAGTGGCAAGGGAGTGCGCGCGGATAAAGAAAAAGATCAGCACGACCGTGAAGTTCAGAGCGAAAAGATTTCCAAGCGAGCGACAATGGACGAGCGGTTATTGGATAAAGGCCGCGAAGTTGAAAAATTAAAGGAGCTGCCTGAAGACAAGCCTCTATCCACCGTCATTTCGAAGAGCCGCGACCACGAGAATGGCGCTAGCACCAGTAAACGGGTTATGGAACGCAGCCGCGAAATTGAACGACCCAAGGACAAGCAGCACCGCGACGATGAGCTCAGAGGCAGCAAATCTGACAAGCCTCGACGTCGTAAAGTAAAGCGTGCTTCGAAGCGATCGGTCAGCTCTGAGAGTTCCGAGGCGCACTCCACTTCTGAGTCTGTTAGCTCTAGTAGCTCACGAAGGGATGGTGACCGCGACTAAGGTCTTCGTTGTAAATGTGCTTTGTGATTAGCAGAGTTCGTGTGTAATAATTAAAACTCTGTAATTATCTTAAACCACTATCCTCATATTTCTTGTTAAACATATTGTTAAGCAAACAAAATAATTTCTTTGTTGCTGAGAATCACACACTTCTACCACCAAAGAATAGCGAAGATGAAATAAAGCAAACTTTATGTAGTCGATAATTAATCGACTAACAGTGTCAGTCCTAAGAATATTCGCAGAACCAGAGTGTCTAAACAGTCATCGGAATTCGAGTTTTTACTTTTAAATATCAATGGAGCACAACATCGGACCAGCGAATGCATTATTAATTGGCTCTCGCGCGTGGACAAAAGATTTTGATGCCGCAAACAACGGCAGTGCGGATTGGGATCTTATTGTGAGTTTTCAGCGGTTACAAGATTTAATAAGTGAGTCGTTGCGAAAATTACAAGTCAGCTTTAATAGCGAATATATCACAGCAAAAATTAAGTAGTTTCTTTGTTATGTCAAATTTATTTTTAATTAATAAAGTAATTTCATTAATTCATTTGAATCGTTGCATATAGTACGCCTTTAACGAAGTTGTTTATCAGGTCCGAGACAATTTTATCACTACCACTCGCAGTTGGATCACGGAAAGCTATCGGTCGTTCACAAAAGTGGAGCCAAATTAGAAATTGAGATTATGGAAAAGTTTGAAAGCGCTAAAATTCTCAAAGCATTATCGAAAGAAAAGAAAGTAGCAGCTAAGATCCAAAATCAACAAGTAAAAGTTTACGAAACCAGCAACGTTGTTAGCAAAGTGTGGACTGTCGACTGTCTCGTCCCTTCAAAAGAAGCTCTATTGGTGCTTAAAGCGAGTCATATCTATTTCCCTGTGAACTGGCGCAAAAACTGTAAGCGAAAACCTCATCCAATCAAAAAACTTACTTCTTGTAGTTATGCAATTAGTCTCAATGATGTCTTCATTCTCGAAGAACTTTAGCAAAATCATAAAAGAAGATCCAAACACTGCACTATTAAAAGAATTGTTTCAAACTCGTGCGCGCGAAACCCTTTACAGGATCAAGTCTCAAGTTAATCTCTCGCCTCAAAGAATATTAGCCCCGACGAAAGAGGATTTAAAAAGAATGACGTGCGGCATTTATGATCGAACTGAATTCATTTTTAACGATCTTTTGCAAACAAAAGAAGATCCAATTGACACATTCTATTTGCCGACCTTGGGACTCAAGCTCAGCAAGTCTGTGTGGGCTAAATATGGTAAAGATAAGTGTGGGTGTGACAGTGATGAAGATTCATCCAAGCTTTTGGTTATTTACGAACACCTAATCCTATTGGCGTTGCATTATTACTTGCCTCAACAACGCGAGTTTGGATTTGTATCGTAAGTCTACAAAACTTTTATTCGGAGAATCCCAATTATATTAATAGAACACATTTATGCTCATAGTAAAATGAAGAAGATTGATCAAATTAAAGAGTTATTTTTGATCTGTCTCGAAACTTTTGTCACTCAACAAATGGTGCCGGTCACACGCAATCCAGAACTACATCCAGAATACAAATCTTGTAAGTGTCACTGCGTGTGATATTTAAAGTAATATCGAATATTATAAGGTTTTCCCACGAGTGGATTTGAGATTATGGCGGACTTTTACGAAATTGAACTGAATAGTAAGTCATTTTTGTTATAATGATCCCCCAATATAACACTTTCAATTCTCGACAGCTACTCTCCCGTTAGCATCGAATACAGAACTATCCAAATCGACTTTTGCTAATCCTATTGTAAATTGGTTCATCGACAACCTCGCATCTACCTACAACAAAATTAGAGAAGGATTTGAAACTTTTTTTAGCAAATCTCGCGGTGACTTATTTATTTACAAACCATCTCCAACTCCTTATCTACCATTCGAGATAATCGAATTGATTCAAAATTCAGCGCCTGAAGACCACGTGATTTTATCAAAGCTCTGTCGTATCTGCAGAGCTTGGAACCGATACTTCAGCGCTGACTACAAGTGGCAGGCACTATGCTATAATTTTGACACTAAAACGTTGGAGATGGCCCAACGACGTGTGGCAGCCCAGTACGCGCAACAACGCAGCAATTGGAAGGTGGTATTCCGCGCTGTATACGAGCTCGTACCTCAATCTTACAGCGTGCATTACTGCGAGCATTGTCACGACATGCACCCCATGCGCGATCAATATGTCCACGATCCGAAACTTGACGAAGCCTATTGGGCTTATTGTGCCTGTCCCGACTGCGACGCAGGCAGTTGGAATGTATGTCAATATTATAACGACTTCTTGTACGAGGATGGTTAGTCCCTAGCGTATTAAATGTCGTCACCCCTGCGTTCAGGTGATAAATTTCACTGATATTTCAGTTTTGATCGCTCGCTACAATCACATTTATTTCTTTTTGAGACTGTCATAGTACTCTGCCATGGACTGCGCTAATATCGCCTGTTCAATGTCCTGGTCATATTGCACGAGCTCAGTCTCGCGTTTGAGTTGTTCGATCAGGCTCAGTTCAATGGCCTCGTCGTCCAGTACGCGGTCGCTCTCCTCCTGCACTGTCTTCAGCACTTGTTCTTCGAGGACTTCGCGCTCTGATTCGTTGATCGCTGCATCGACTTGCATCTTATCAGCAAGCTAGACATGGGCGTTAATAGGGCGACTGAATATATGATGTTCTCTACTTACTCCTGGCTTGAGATCTGGCATTCCTAAACCGACTCCAAAAGCGGGATTGTTTGGATCGCGAACAGAGTTATAATGATTGCCTTGATGGTAACTCAATTTAATTGACGGGTTATCTGTCGAATAGTTTTCTTGGAAAATATTAAGCGGCTCTGCCAGTACAACAATAAGCCGATAGATCTCAACGTCAAACATTGGGCTTGACTTACGGGCATCTTCAGTGTATATTTCAAATGGCCTATTATACAGTTCAATCATTGCTTGAATCTCCAAGTGATTTCCAAATGTTCCTAGCTTTCTTTTGCGACGGATGTACTCGTCAAAATCTTCGGAAATAAACTGCGAATAGTACTCGCGATCCCTTTCCTATTTACTCGCCATTAGCATATATTAGTGTACAATCAATCATTACCATAAAGTCCAAACAATTTTTTCTGACAACGTCATGCATTTCCGCGTCGCCATACACTTGATCCGCTGCATTGAAGAGAAATTAGAGCTTATTTAAGTTTCATCAACGAATTTATGGTCATAGATGCGAGAAAATGCAATATTTAGCAGCCAAATAATTAAGGTTCTTAGAGATCTTACCAACAGCCCGAAACAAACAATTGCCATCACCGGCCACGGCATATACCTCCAGACTCGTTTGGTCTTTCAACATTTGTGCGAATGCTTCTTCATCAGCTGTCTGTTAAAAAAACGAAAATATTATTGGTAAATTTGAAATTGAATTGGATTTGACTCAAAACCCGCTAATTTGATTAATACTATTTCATTATATTCACATGTTATTTACCAATACTGGTCGTAGCTGATTGGTCATAGTTTGGCTGAAAGAATCTGAACTTGATTCTGTTGGGGTGTGCGCTTCGTTGCGCGATATTATAATACATCTCCTGTTATTTACACTATTTACATTATTATTATTTCTTGCTATTAAGCTAGTTGGACTTTCTGGAGAAATTTTCTGTTTTTTTCTCGGATGTGGATCCAAATCTTTCTCCCACACTGTGCCCGTATTGGAAGAAGTCCCCGTAATATCATCATCGTTAATATTATAATTTATTGTATTTTTGATGTTGGCATTTGCAGCGTCAGGTGGATTGGTCTTTTCCGTAGTCACCTCAATTGTATTATTTTGCTTATTTTTATCTTCATTATTATTGCTGGGGTTACTTGTCGTTGGTGTTTTATTTACAATGCGCACCATTTGTGGTTGTGGTGATCAGATCGTTGCGTAAAATAAAACTAAACAGGAGCTACAAACAATTAAAAAAAGGGAATACGAGGAGGCGAGCATAGGAGTGAATTTCAAGGCATTTCATTAACTGACTTTAAAGAAGTATACTCAAGCGTTGCCGGTGACATAAGTCTTATTATTATTATTATCTCCTTACAGGACATTCAGTACCGCTTGGTACAGGGCAATCAATGATTGTGACCGCATTACATTAAGGATATTCCTTCTTTTTCAGGGGGGTTGGGGACCTGATCTACACTCTCTGAAGTTCCAATTGGCCTCGTTAGTTTCCGAAATGTTCATTGACAGTCCATCGAGTTACCTGATCGAGTTTTGCCACAGCGGTACAAGTTAGTGGCCCAGTAGTGTAACCAAAGTAATTATAGAACTGAGCGGAATTTAAGTGAAATTTAAATTATGATTCCATTTTTCGCTTAGTTTCCTTTGGTTATTTTTCACTCTTCGGCACAACCACCCATATTTCATATTGTTGTGCCTGACAATAAATTCGTTATCAATCCAATACAATACAAGTTCAAAAAGGGTCATTTCCGCAGATCCATTTTTATCATTTCTCTTGGATCCAACGGAGGACACGAAACAAATTTGCCTGTCAATCAAAATACTTACTCTGTTATACATAATAAAGGTAAGCTTGACTTGTAACGCGGATTTATTGTGTCGAAAAGTTTGATTATTATTCTAACGGAATTGTACACCCGCCAAACTGATGTTAATTACTACAAATAATTTCAATAATATCCTGATTATTGTTTTATGTTAGAATGGCCTCTGCAGAGTTCGACGAAATCGCAAAAATAATTGCACTAACAAAATCATCCGAAGATCCTTTCGAAATCCTGGGCATAGATTACGATGCTACAGATACAGAAATTAAAAAGTCTTACAGGTATGTGATTGCACCTCAATACAACTAAAGTTATGTTAAGATAGTGAAAATTTGGTACTTTGGTCTGTATAACATAATCTATCTTTTGCCACGACCTGGAAATGTCAAAATTTATTAGATTACTATATCTTACACGCTAAATTTTATTACTATGCTATTACTGAATTCACCGTCCAGAAAACTCGCCGTTTTGCTACATCCGGACAAAAATAGTAACATGCAGCAAGCCGAAGAGGCCTTTAAATGCGTTACACAAGCATATGTAAGTATAATCAATAATTCTCATTGGTAACGTCTCGATACACGACCATCGCGACTCGAGCTGTCATTTCTGAATAATTGTTGAAACCGACAATTAATATTACTAAATTTACTCAATTATTCTTTTATACATTATTTTGATTATTAACAACAAATTCTTTGGATTTAGACTGTGCTGCTAGATCCTGCAAAGAGGCAACAACTTTTTTTTAACCGAGCTACGCCTGCCAGCCCTAATGAGCCGGTATGTATATTCGTGTACATGTTCGAAGCAGGCGATATCTTAGAATATTCATGACATTCCTACAATTAAACGCTATCCTATTTTTATTGGATTGTTTTCTTTAACGTAGATGGCGCATTTTCAGTTAGATATCATGCAATAACTCATCGCATATTGATTAGTGATTACAGACATAAATAGGGGGGTTTACTCTTTCAAATTTCTAATCTCAACTCACAGGAAATTCATTGAAATTTCAAATAATTGAAGCTTTTTACGGTTCAAAATA
>Ga0209960_1004528_pt1 | contig 10549 bp, 9 predicted proteins | sample ThiBiot_500_plan_2_FD_183947 | JGI IMG/M metagenome (GOLD analysis project Ga0209960, IMG submission 183947) | Wastewater bioreactor microbial communities from Cape Town, South Africa - Thiocy_expt_500_plan (SPAdes) | ecosystem: Engineered > Bioreactor > Thiocyanate-remediating >... | reverse complement strand
GATTTAGCTACTACTTACGGATGCATCGGTGGCATACAGAACAATATGGGAGAGTACTCTAAAGCACTCGAATACTATTACAAGAAACTTCAAATTGATCAAAAATCTCTTCTTGAAGATCATCCTAGTTTTGCTGCTACTTACAATAACATCGCTGCGGTGCATGGGAAAATGGGAGATCACTCGAAAGCACTTGAGTTATATCAAAAGTCGCTTGAAATCATTCAAAAATGTCATCCTTCAGATCATATCACTTCCGCTATTATCTACGACAATATCGGTCAGATTCATTATAATATGGGAATGTACTCAAGAGCACTAGAATTTTTTCAAAAGACACTTGAAATTCGAGAATTCTCACTTCCTTCAAATCATCCAGATTTAGCCATTACATATAATAACATTGCTGTAGTCTACGTAAGCATGGAAAAATACTCAACAGCATTAGAATTTTATGAAAAGACACTAAGCATATTGCTAACACTTCTCTCATCCAATCATCCTAATTTGGCTACTATGTATGAGAATATCGGTCAACTTCACAGCAAAATGGGACAATACTTAAAAGCATTCGACTGCTATCAAAAGGCACTTGGAATAAGACAAAATTCGCTTCCTTTAAATCATCCAGATTTCGCTATTACTTATAGTGGTATTGGTGCGCTCCATTTGAAGATGGCACAATATCCGAAAGCACTTGAGTTCTATCATAAGGCATTATATATCCGAGAAAAATCTCTTCCCCCAAATCATTATAATTTGGCTATTACCTATAATAACATTGGTGGAGTGCATGACAGTATGGGTGAATGCTTGAAAGCACTTAAATTTTATCAAAAAACATTAGAAATTCAACGAAATGTTCTTTCTGCCGATCATCCAGATTTAGCTGTTACCTACAATAATATTGGTCAGATATATGGTAAAATGGGGGAACACCAGAAAGCACTTAGATACCATCAAAATGCACTTACAATTCAACAGCATTCACCGTCCCAAAAACATTCAGATTTAATTCTTACGTATTGTTGCATTGGTAGGACATACGCAAATATGGGAGAATACTTGAAAGCATTTGATTTCTATCAAAATACACTAGAATTACAAAAGAATACATTCCCTTCAAATCATCCGTCTTTCGCTACTATCTACAACAACATTGGTGACATGCACAATAGTATGGGACAATACTTGAAGGCACTTGAATCCTATCAGAGAGTACTAGAAATTCAGGAAAAATGTTTTCCTCTAAATTATTCCGATGTAGCCAATGCTTATCAAAACGTCGGCTTGATGTATTACAATATGGGAGAATACTCAAAAGCACTAGAATTCTATAAAAAAACACTTGAAATCCAACAAAAGTTTCTCCCTCAAAATCATCCTAGTATATCTGTGACTTACAACTCTGTTGGTTTAGTCCATTTAAAATTGGGAGAATATTTGAAAGCACTAGAATTCTATCAAATGACACTTGAAATTATCCAAAAAATATTTCCTCCAAATCATCCGAGCTTCGCTAGTGTATACAACAATATCGGTTTAGTACATTTTAATTTGGGAGAGTATTTGAAAGCACTCGATTTTTATCAAAAGACGCTGGAAATTGAACGAAAATCTCTTATCTTAGATCATCCCAGTTTGGCTACTACATATAAGAATATTGGTTTGGCATATGATAATTTACGAGAATATTCAAAGGCATTAGAATTCCATAAAAAAGCACTTGAAATTCGAAAAAAATCGCTCCCATCCAATCATCCAGATTTGGCTCAAATCTATAATCACATAGGTCAGGTATATGACCACATGCAAGAATATTCAAAATCAATCTCGTTTTATGAACAGGCATTGGAAATTGGACAGAATTCATTGCCTCAAAATCATCCGGATCTCGAATTGTACCGCAAATGTCTCACTAGTGTAACGAAAAAGATTATTTCGATTTCTATAAGTTGAATTAAATGCTTGGAATCAGGGCTGCCAACTCAAAAAGTTGAAATGGGATACATTCATCACGCGATGATTTGACCAATCTGAGACATAAACTGTCTCTTGTTGATTGAGTTTATTTCCACAACCTTTTTCACTTTTTCTCCATTTTTTCACTTCATGTTTGTCCTTTGGATTTTCTAATGACCATTGAACCACCCGTCTATTTCCAAAGTCACAAATAATCAAAGATTTATTCCTTCGATCGAGAACGACACATGAAGTAAATTGAATTGCTGAATAGAGTTGCCAACAAACAGATCCTATGCCAAAGGACTTTTTGTCGCACAGTATATTATAGCAAAGAGCACCGTTCTATTTGTAGTCGCTCGAACAAATCATGAGAAAATCAGCCTCGTGACCGTAACTCTTGCATATGAAAACCATCGTATACGAATACGTTGCAGAAAAATGATTTGTTTTATTGGCAATCTTTTAAAAAGGAACGAAAAATAAAAATCTAAATTTTTTTCCTTTTTCGGACATGAATAAACGAACATTTTCGCGGGATCAGTCGCAGTTTCTTTTTGAAGCTACATTCCCTTTTTAGTCATTTTTTTTGTTATGTGTTAACACTGCTATTTTCAAAGGCAATTATTCTTCTACAGTCTAAACAAAATGTCTTACAATGGTGATGAAGATGCACCACGTGCAGTCTTTCCAGCTACTGTTGGTCGATCACATTACACAGCAATTATGCCCGGAATGGGTAACAAAGATTCGTATATTGGCGATGAAGCTTTAGCTCGAAAAGGTATTCTAACAATTCGTTATCCGATTGAACATGGCATTGTAACAAATTGGGATGATATGGAGAAAATTTGGCATCACACATTTTACAATGAACTTCGTGTTGCTCCAGAAGAATATCCAGTTTTACTCACCGAAGCACCACTTAATCCAAAAGCTAATCGTGCAAAAATGACAAATTCTCTTCGAACAACTGGTACCACATGCTATCGGTCGATTAGATTTAGCTGGTCGAGATTTGACTGATTGGATGACTCGTTTATTAACCGAACGTGAAATTGTTCGAGATATGAAAGAAAAATTAGCTTATGTAGCTCTTGATTTCAAACAAGAACTTACATTAGCTACTAGTTCGAGCAGCATTGAAAAGAGTTATGAATTACCAGATGGTCAAATCATTACTTGGCAAAGAAGATGCCGGTATTGCTGACATGGTTTACAACACAGTTATGAAAGGTGATATCGATATTCGAAAAGAATTGTATCAAAATATCGTTTTATCAGGAGGTAATTATTTGACATTTATATGTTTAATATTTACGAATTTGTTTAGGTACAGCAATGTTTCCTGGTATTGCTGATCGAATGCAAAAAGAAATAACAGCTCTAGCCCCATCGGCAATGAAAGTTCGAATTGTTGCTCCACCAGAACGAAAATATGCAGTCTGGATTGGTGGTTCAATTCTTAGTTCATTACAAACATTTCAACAGATATGGATTTCAAAACAAGAGTACGATGAATCGTGTCCATCGATTGTGCACAGAAAATGTTTTTAGATTGACTTTTACTGTTGTATATTTGCGTTTCCTTTTATATTTTGAAAAATATCTCAAACAAAAACTTTCATTCTTGATTTCAGTTTATTAAAAACAAATGACACTGAGACTGGCTGATTGAAACACAAAATATTTAGTATTCATTAAACTATTCTAATCAAATTTCTTATAAATACAAATATACAGAATTTTGAATGATTAAATTTATTTCAAACCAAGTGATTATGAGTGATAGAATAAGAAGAAAACAGCTAAGGTTGTGTCATTGTAAATAGAAAAACAAAGCAGTGCATAATCAGTCTTGTCCGAATAAAATTCTCGACCTTGAAAATAGAAGAAAACCATTTTTTTCTCTGTATTTCATAATATCCATCAACAGTAGGATAACTTTCATAGTACATCCATGGTTTTGACAGATCCATTGATGGTCGTCCATTAGCATATTTCATTGTACCATTATCCAAACCAAGGCTTTCAAGTTTAACTAGCTTTGAACAACCTGGAATATGAAAACCACAAAAACTGTTGTTGAGATCATCCATAGGTGTATTTCGCATTGCTGTAAGAAGATTTTCTGAACATTCTTTTCCCCAAAGTACATCATATTGACCCCAAAGACTGAATGCGTTACCAAAAGTAATGCAACGATCAGTTGAATTGACAGGAATGGAAATTGACGCATAAAATAAACCGAATACATATTAATTGCATTTGAAAATAAATAAGTTGTTCTCCGTTAGAATTGTTTTGCATAAATACATATGCAAACATAATAAATTTCGTTAACATAATAAAAGCAGTCTATCGTCCTACACAAAATTTTATCAAATCTTCACTTTAACCAAGAGAAGAGTAAATGAGTACATCATCGAAAAACGTCATTCACTATATAATGCGTATGCTTTATTTGCTCATGAGAAATCCATTAAAATCTGTTGCAAAATGAAAGGTGCGATGAGTATAATTATATGCTTTCTGTTTTTATCACATCCTGAGTCACTCTGCTTGCACATGAAATTTTTTGTTCTTACAAATTTGAAAATTGTGTTCTTATTTATTCGTTAAGTGTCCTCAGACTACTTCTATTGGTACCATAACTAACAGATTCATCAGAAGTTTTACTATTCTAAAGAAAAGCTCCATTATGTATACTACTAGCGAGAACCTGCGCATACTGCGCAATTCGCATCCCTTTTAAAATGTAGCCTATTTTGCATTTTTTACGCAATTTCAGTGCTCCATACGTATGCTGTCATTTCGTATGCTTTAGCATTAATATCTCGAATAGCTAACTCAAGTAGAACTCAGTATTAAATTCTGCATTCACTCACCTTTGACCTAATCAATAGAAAAATGGTGAGTTTTCTAAAACATTCGAGAATGACAATAACGTATCTTGAACATTCTAGAAAGTAAATATCCTTCAACCTAGCTGTCGATTTTCCTATTGAGCAGCACTGTTTTTCAATTGTTCTAGATTTTTTTAGAAAGTTCTCGAACATTCTATGGAAATCTAGTATTTCTATGACACTGGTATGTTCTAGAAAACTCGATCCTCACTCCTCTCTGATCTTTTGTTATCTTTAATTTCATGAAACAAAGTGTACAGACAGACACACACTGAACATTTTAATATAGATACTAAATGAAGAAAACAATATAGTAGCAATGTGTTGAGTAATACAAATGATACATTTGATTCTATGACATTTTTTTCTTCCTTTTTCTGCATGCTTTTTATTAAAAGAATTGAAACGGAACAAACGACAATTTTTATTGAATCATATATTCACAACATGTTCGCAATTTCAAACAAATTAGTCCGTTTTCGCCGAAGAATGAACAGGTATGTTGCTGTCCATATCAGTTAGTAATGAAGAGCTCGAGTTATAAAATAATGGTGCTCTGGATTTTATCACAAAGCTGAATAGTAACATGTTTGATTATCCTTCGGCGAAAACAGACGAATTCTCATTATTTTGTTTCATCGTAATACAAATTTATCCGAGGGGAAGTGTCGTATTCACTTTCTTGAATATAAACACTTACTCATTTTACAGTGCATAAAAACTGATCGAAATTTTCAGTTTTTGACTGTACTTTTTTGCATATTCGATCAACATCCACAGATCATATTAAAATGGATGCATGGAGCTTCAACAGATTAATCGACGAACTGAAAAAAACTTTGGCTGCTGCTGGTTCTGTATGGTCGACACAAGTAGCTGAAATAATGAAACTACTTGCTTTTGACAGTAGCCAGTTGCAAGTTGCAAAAATGGCCTTTAGATATGCCCAAGATAAAGGTGCTTATGCATCGGTCGTCGGTGGTGCATTGAATAAATTTATTCAAAATTTCTAAATATTTTCATCTTAATCCATAATTTTTCATATTATTTGTGTAATCTGGAATAATACTTAATATTCCTTTTATAATCAATTAAATATATACGTATTTATTTTTTCGCCTCTAGTTAAGAAAACCTAACATGTTTATACATCGAAATGTTGAGCATATGAACATCAATCTCTCACATCAAAGCACTTGTAATCAACAATAGATTGTTAATCTGCAAAATGCGTTGTGGTGTTCTTTCTGTTTTTGACCTCCCTGCAGTGAACATCAATGGGACCGTAAAAAAAGTGTTTTACCGTTTATTTTACGTCTTTATTCTGTTGCCATAAAACAATATGACAAGAAAAATATTTTCTTTATGCGTACGTGATCCTATCAAAGAGTATTTGTTGCTGTTGTTCTTTTTGCTGCATACGCGTGACAGATCAATAAGTATCGGTTAATTTGGAAGATTGCAAAAAACAATGGCGCTTAACAGTCATTTAAAATCTCATTGAATCCGACATTAATTCTTTGCCGGTTGGGAAAAGTTTCAAAATTTCAATTTTTTAAAATTCGAATTCTATGACGATAGAAAGATTCTGTTATTTGATTTTTATGATTTGGAAAATGTTTGTCAATCTCAAAACAGAATTGACGGCAATGTTTTATGTTTATTCGAATCAAATCGCACGTTTTCTTATTTGATCAGATCCAATTCTTCAAAAGCAAATTAAAACTTGTTTTTTTTTCTTTTTTTTGAACATTTTGCTGAAAACTTAAAAAAGATAAAGAAAAATTCAATAGAAAATTTCTTCGTTTATTTGTTCGCGAATTTTGAATGAAAATGTTTTTACAAATTTGGATTTTATCAGTTTTATTCGTTGATCTTTTCCAAGGATCAAGTTAGTCAACTAAAGCATGTTTTCATTACGCTTTTAAACAGAAATAAAAACGTTTTGCCACACTTTTTAGTCATTTCATTCAATCAACGGAAATTCTGTCCAAATGTCACATGGAATCCAAATGCAATTACATTCGCTAACATCAGTACAGTGGGCTCAACACCTTTTAGTTTATTCATCAATCGAAATAATACAATTTATGTTGCTAATCGAGAGAAAGGTCTCATTCAAATTTGGCAAAATTCCTCTGTTAATCCAACAAAAACAATTAATGGAAGTTGGTTAAATGTTTATTCATTTTTTGTCACAACTAATGAAGAGATTTATGTTTATAATTATAATGCAGGTTATCGAATTGATAAATGGACAAAAAATGAAAATACAAGTATTTCTGTTTTGTCTGTTGGATCTGATTGTTATGGTCTCTTTGTTGATATTAATGACAATTTGTATTGTTCGATGCGTGATCTTCATCAAGTTGTTGCAAAATACTTGAATACTGATGTGAATACGTTCACTGTTGTGGCGGGAACTGGTTATGAAGGATCAACTTCGCATACGCTTAAGTATCCACGGGGAATCTTTGTCGATACAAATTTAGATTTATATGTCGCAGATGCAAATAACAATCGAATTCAACTGTTTCGTCGTGGAGAATCCAATGCAACAACAGTTGTAGGAACTGGTTCATCAACAATTTCACTGTATGTTCCAAGTGGAATTATTTTAGATGCAGATAAATATCTTTATATTACAGATGCGTATAATAGTCGTATCGTTGGACAAGGACCAAATGGTTTTCGATGTTTAGTTGGAGATAATGGATATGGTTCAGCATCGAATCAATTAAGTTTTCCAAGATCACTTAGTTTTGATATTTACGGAAATTTATTTGTTGCTGATGAATGGAATCATCGAATTCAAAAGTTTGTTTTATCATCAAATTTTTGTGGTAAAAATCGTTGAAAATTTGAATTGAAAATAATTCAAATAAATTTAATTAAGATTCGACAACTGTTTTTCCACCGACGACACAAATTGAAAAAGGTAAATCGAATAAAATGAATTGAAAAAATGAATTGAAATTTTTCGTTAAGATTCGACCATAAATGTCGATGAAATGACGACAATGAAAAGCTTCGTCACAAATCAAAGTAAAAAGAAAAAAAAAGATTTGTGAAATTGAAATTTCGTTTGTATAAAATGAGGTCGTTCTGTTGGTTCGATAATTTTGATTCCAAGGCATGTCATGAAAATTGCGATGATTTTCGCGATTATCACCAAAAACTGATGATTAATCAGACAAAATCATTATTTAAGGCGGCTACTTATTGCTTTTCACTTGCTTGATTGCCTAGCAAAGTTCCTCTTCTTCTTCTTCTTTTCTTGAACACATGAGACACGCTTTAAGTCCTTATATGATCATTCACTAGTGAAAGTACTTGCATTAAGGTACCTAAAAAAGTATCCTGCTTGAAGTATTTCAGTACGTTATTTTTTGAGCGTGTAGAAAATTTTATTTAATATAAGTTAATGAAAGTTGCCCAAGATAAAATGAGGCCATTGGATCTTGTCAGAAAAGTTTCAAATTCGATGTAACAAGGATGACGGAGTTCTACTTGTGCACGTGTGTTCTCGTCAAATTGTTTAATAATTATATTTACAGTTGTCAGGAATTAAAATTAGGGATGCATGATTTACACTTCAAATACATTTTACTCAGTAATTCTCACAATATATACTCGGAAATAGTTATTATTGTTGTTTGCATATAATTATTTTTCTTTTCCTTTCTTTTTTTTTGGTTGCGCTGAAAATAGAAATATTGCTGTCACTTATCATTCTGTTATTTTAATGAATATCAAAGAATCGAAGCATTGTCTAACTACAATCTTTTTACACACGAAAGCGAATATGCTCATAGGAACGAACAAACACTTATCACATTTGAGTATTGATGAATAAATCATTTTTAATTTAGTGTCTATATATATCATTTCCTTTATTGTTCTTCTGAATCCACAAATTGAAGTAATTACTGTATCAAATATTACAGAAACACTTGTCCAACAACTGCGACATGAACATAGTGATTCACTTTCATGTCCATGTTCAAATGCGATCATATCCTATCAGACTTTCGTTTCAGTCAATTATACATATTTTTCTGACAAATACCCGATTTAACTTGCTCATATACGTATATTGACGTTTTTACTTTTCATTGCTTCATATGTGAATTTAATGTCAGAGTACTCGTTATGCAATTTATCTTTATTCAAACCATCTATTTTGATAAAACTAACAATTTCCAACAAGGATTGCCATGTTAAAAAACCAACTGATCGGAAATCGAAAACTTATAATTTTTTAAATAGATCTCGATCACCATCAATATAAGAATTAATATAATTAATTATAGTTCGAATAAATGATTCAAATGATTCTCGTAATTCTTCAGCTTTTTCTTTGTCGGAAATAGCTAATTGATTTAGTATTAAGTCGTTTTTAGCTCCAAAATATTTATCATTCAATCGTTGTTCTAACTTGCTAATCAGGTAAAGACGTGATAATATCATACAGATCAACAGCTGTAGTACAAACACCCTCACTCTCAATCACCACTATTTATTAGCACTACATGCAGTACTTTTGCGAATTTTGTGAGTTGAGTTTATCGTATACTCTGTGCGTCAATATCGAGAATCTAGCAGAAGTTTGAGTTTAAAATCTTGGGATAAGAGTTTTAAATATGAAGAATCTTGAAAAAACAACGAAACGTATCTTACCAGAAATTGATAAAGTATTGTATTATCTTCGACGTCTTTTTCAGATGACTCCATATCTGTCTACAAAATACAGGCAATATATGAACAGAATTGAAAATGAGAGCCCGTAAGTATACATTTTCAAAGATTGATTGTAGATATGCACCAGTCCCAGATCGAACTGATTTATATGAGAAAAGATTTCTATACACGTTCATTTTGTATCCTTGAATTCTTTGAGACCCATTCGGAATCTTTTGGATACTTGAGGGTGTTTTTTTTATCCAATAACTTATCTCTCAGGATCCAGCATCTGCTTTTCCTCCTAGTTCGAGAATTTTCAGTTCTGACTTTTTTATGGAGAAAGTAGTCTAATAAAGACTTATCAAAGGTTTTTAGGGTCTAGAAATCTTAGTCTACCATTAGTTGGTCAAAACATTTGAGGGTTGAGGGTGTTGAGTGTATAAAATTGAAAGTTGAATTCAAATTTTAAATCAAACATTATTGAACACAAAAAAAGCAGAAGATTATAAATAATTTGCAAAATATTGAGTTTGAAAAAGATTAGTCAAAGGTCCAACACGTAATCTATCGTCTTTCCATTCGAAATTCTCATCGAGAAAATAACAACCGGATAGATAAATTCTCAATTCATAATTTGAAGTAAAATTAAATCTTTGATTTGTAATCGGTGGATTTGTTTGTTCGGAATTTGAACAAAAAGTCAAAGATTCAGTCGAATTGAGTTCGCGTAAATCGAAAACAATCGATTGATGACCAGGATGGTCAAACCTCCTGATTTAGTCAGGAGTCTCCTGGTTTTCATCTTTTCTCCTGATCAAAATTCTCTTCTTTTTCTTCGTCGTAGAAGACAACAAGTAACGCGCCGTTAACATCGCTGACCCTCTACTGAAAGGAAATAGTCATGTGACCGAAATGTATTGTTGGCGCACTATGTAGATATTGATTCACTAACTAAACATCAACGATCTCAATCGATGTGTATTGATGAAGAATCAAAA
>Ga0209960_1004525_pt1 | contig 10567 bp, 15 predicted proteins | sample ThiBiot_500_plan_2_FD_183947 | JGI IMG/M metagenome (GOLD analysis project Ga0209960, IMG submission 183947) | Wastewater bioreactor microbial communities from Cape Town, South Africa - Thiocy_expt_500_plan (SPAdes) | ecosystem: Engineered > Bioreactor > Thiocyanate-remediating >... | reverse complement strand
TCTCCTAAATTCACTTTTATTCTAACATTGAAACGATCTCATCTTTTAACTTTAACTTAACTTCGTTCAATTTTGATTTATTTTTGATTTCAACATTTTTGTTCGATTTGAAAAAAAAAAAAAAAACAGGGTTTTTTTTATTTTTTTGAAATCGATTTCAGTCTTCTTTTTTTTTGACTTTTGAAAAATTTAAAATCTGAAATGTTTAAGGTTCTAATATTGATATTTCAATGATAAATTTCTTTTTTATTTTTAATGGTGTAATGAATGAATTGTTTTTTTTGATAAATTTGTGATGATTTTTTCGATTTGAATTTTTCGATTTGAACCAAAAAAAAATAAACAAACGCAAATAAACTAATTTCAAAATAATAATTAATAATTAATAGATGGCTTTCCAACAATTATTCAGTGATGTAGGTTCTGTTATTGGAGTAACATTGGTTGATCCAGTTCACACTTGTCCTTCCTGTCATTTTCAATTAAAATTTTCTATCAGAGTTTATGAATGGCAATGTGCTTGTGGTTGTAGAAACCCTTTTGATAGGCTAGGTTGTGGTAATACTTCTTGTAGACTCAGTCGTCCACCATCAGTTAATCCTTTGGCTATTTGCAGTAGATGTGGAGTTGGACTATGTCTTCCTGATTTAAGACATAGAGGAATTGCTACTATTATTCCAAACCCTCCTGTTAATGCATTTCGACCACTTTCAATGGAACCACCAAAAGTAATTATTCAAAACCCTCCAGTGATTGTTCAAAACCCACCTGTTCAAAATCCAACTGTCCAAAAAACTGTTGTCGTGACTCAAAATGGTCTTTTTGGTCCAACCACTACCACAACTACAACTTCAACTTCATCTACAACCATTATTGCACCTTATCCTGTTCAATGCCCTAGCTGTCGTTCTGTGATGCAGGTCCCTTACGGTTCAACAGGAAAAATTTTTAATTGTGCAACTTGTCGCAAACCTTTTGCTTCACCCTAATATTTTTTTTTTCACTGTAATTTTTTTTATTGTGATTGTGAATTGTAATAAATTTGAATTTTTTCCAGAAACTTCAGTGCTGGTGATTTTCTTGATTTTTTAAAAAATGAAGAAAATGAATGGAATTTGTTTTGACTTTTTTTTTTTCTTTCAACAAAGTTTTTCATTCAAAGCTTAGGAACATAGAGTTTTCCATCTTTGATAAGGTATTTTAGAATAAGATCCCAATAAAACTTTATGCTCTCTTCATCTGTTATGTTATAACGATTCAAAACTGTTTCTAAACCTTTGAAAGTGAGAGGTAATTCAAGGGATGTAAACTCTTCCTGGAGTTCTTGAATAATTTTTAGAGCTTGGCGTGAAAGAATATTTCTTATCTCTTTCTTCCATTCTATTTTTTTAAAAATCCAGCATTATGTTCATATTCCTCCTTTGTTATTGATTGAGTAATTGTGTCTTCTAAAGCTATCATTATTCTGCCAATAGCTATAGAGCTTTCTTCATTGAAATTCTCTTCCTTAAAAATTGGATCCAAAAGTATATTTTTTCTATTTTTCTTTTGCATCTTCATTGTTTTTGATCATTAGAAATTAAAGAATTGATTTTTTTTTAAAAAAAAAATTAAAATTAAATTGAAAAAGAAAAGAAGAAGATACAGAAGGTCCAGAAGAATAAACATAATTGCGAGTTATTTCCATTGAAAAAGGAGTTTGAAAGAGACTCAAATTGCCATTAATTCTTCTCAAAACTTGTTGTTTATTTCTACACAAGAAAAAATTAAATTATATAAAAGCAAAATCAAAAAAAAAAAAAAAAAAAAATAAAAAAAAAAAAAAAAAAAAAAAAAAAAAAAAGAAAAAAAAAGGATGACAGTGCTTTTTTTTTTCTTGCTCATTTTGGTTGAACAACTAGAATGAAAAACTCGTTTTATCATGTAGTTGAACTAATTCTTGTATAGAATCAAAGAGTTGTTTTTTTTTAAAAAAAAAGAAAGAAACAATGAAAAATGAATTCGAATAATTGTAATAAAAAAAAAAAGTTTTATTTTTGATTTTTGAAAGAAACAAGGGTCCTTTTAAAACTTAGGAATATAGAGTTTTCCATCTTTGATAAGATATTGTTGAATAAGATTCCAAAATACTGTTATTGTCTCGTCATTTATGTTATAACCATCACTCAAAATTTCTCTCAAGCCTTCGAAAGTAAGAGGCAATGGAAGGGATGTCAACTCTTCCTGGAGTTCCATAATAGTTGTTTGGTCTGAGCGTGGAATAATCTCATTTATCCGTTTCACCCATTCATCCTTTGCAAGTACCTGAAGAAAACCAACATTATGTTTATATTCCTCTTTTGTGACTGATTTAGTAACTATATCTTCTAACAGATTCATTATTCTGCCAAGGGATATGACGCTCGATTGATAGTAACCTCTCTTCTCTTTAATAAGTGAATCAGAATGTTGTGTATTTTTTCCATTTCCATTTTCCTCGTTTTTAATAACTTTGTTTTGCATCTTGTATAAACTTCTCTCTGGAATTGAATTCATTGTTTTTGACTATTACAAGAAATTAAAGAAAAGAAAAAAATTATTGAATAAAAAATTCAAGATTTAAGATAAAGAAAAAGAATAAAATACAGAAGGTCCAGAAGATGCAATCGAGCGTACATAATTGCGAGCTATGTTCATTGAAAATGAGGTTTGAAAGAAACTCAAATTGCCATCAACTCTTCTCAAAACTTGTTGTTTATTTCTACAATGATTAAAAAAAAAAAAAATTAAATTAAAATCAAGAGCAAAATCAAGAAAATCTCAACATTAAAGGTATTGTTCGAACTAAACCACTTGCTGAAAATCTTAATTTTATTAAATATGAAGCCATTCTTTGAGAACTTTGACTACTTATTGAAAGCTTGGAAAAAAGAAAAAAAAGAATGACAGAGTTTTTTTTTTTTTCTTCTTTCTTTTAGTTACCTTTTGTTTCTAAAAGTAACTTGTCCACTTCATCATTAATGCATTCGATACTATAAACATCCTTTTAAAAGTCAAGCTTTAATCCTTTTCTCCCAGCAGCAGTGCTAATTATGTGATTATGTTAGGCTGATTCAAAAAGATAATTAAAAAAAATAATTAATTAAATTTTCAACATTGTATTAAAAAAAAAATTCAATAGTAGATATTATTATTATTATTATTATTATTATTATTATTATTACCATATAATTCAACAAAAGGGAAAAATAGTAAAGAGAAAGAGAGTAAGAATTTGAAAGTGTTGGTGAATTTGTATTTAGAAGAAGATGTCTTGAAGAGAAATAACAATAACAATAATCAATCATTGAAGCAAAGCAAAGAGGTTTGAAGGTGACGGCATGCAAATAAATCAATCAAAAGAAAATTTATTTTTTTTTTAAATTCCAGCTTCGTATGTCTATTGTAAAGAATACAAGAGAAGAGAAGAGAAAAGATCATTTAAAACCTTTTCATTAGCTCTCAAGAATACAATATTCATTCATTCAACATCAACAACAATAATTGCAAATTTCATTGAGTGAAATAAGTTTATTCAAGAAAAAGAGAGTTTTTTTGAATTTTTTAAAACAAGAAATTGGACAATAATTTGGAATCATTTGAGATCTTTTTTTTTGTGAAATGTTAATATTGGATCTTGAAACATTCAATATTTTTTATTATTATTATTAGAGTTTTAATTTTTATATTTCTGAGTAGAATTGAAATTCTTTTTTCATTTCAATGAAGGAAATGTTTCATTGTGCACAATTAATTCATGACAATTAGTTTTGCATGATTGGAAACAATAGCAATAACTCAAAATGCTATCTATCTATCTTGACTCAATTTCATACACCATCATTGAAATATAAGCTTATCATTCAAAAATTCGTAAAGTCTACTAACTACTTGACAAAAACTCACTAAACTTCTTTTTTACTTTATAGATTTCAATAGAGAAACAAAGATGACTTACACATTGATTTTTCTTCTTCTTTTGATTGAGATGGTTCTCTTTCTATTATTATTGATCCCATTCCCACCTGCTACGTAAAAGAATTTTATTTACTTTGAATTTTTACAAATATTAATAGAAAAATAATAAAAATCATTTGAAAATATTGAAAAAATAGGAGAAGAAAAATTTTAAAAGGATTCAATGTTTTCACTGGTCGTGCTAATTTGAGAATTGCATATAATGTAATGTTGGCTTTAATCTTTGTTGTTTTCGTAGGTAAAAATTCAATAATGATTTCTAATCTTTCTTTTGATTGAACATTCAAAAAAAAAAAAAATTGTCAAATTTTAGATTCAGTCCTCAAAATTATGAAAGAGAAAGAAGAACATGAAGACCACAATCATGCATCTTATGATTATGCGAGAAGATTATCCTTATTTTATGCTCAAAGAAATTTTTACTTGACTTCATTCACTTTGTTCCTCTCATTGTACTATTTTTTTTTTTTCTTCTTTTTTTCAAGATTTTTTTAAAAAAAAATTTGTTGACATAGGGTATTAAATCGTTATTATCATATTGTCATGCAACTCACTGCTTCCGAATTGAATCGAGAAACTCTTGAAAAACAATCATTACAAAATTCAAAGGGATCAGCAGGTCTTCTTGAAGAAAATTTTAAACTCAAAAAACAAATGGGAAATTTGGAAACTCATCCAGGAGATGTATTTTTTTTTTCCCAAATTTTTCTTCTCTTATTAGTTCAATTAATTTAATTCAAAAAAAAAGGATGCACTCGAAAAAATTGATAAATTATCAACTAAAAATGATGAATTGAAATTTAGAGTCCAAGAAGTATTATTCTCTTATCTTCTCTTTTTCTCTGTTTCTCTTATTAATTGACAATATTAAAGCTTGAGAAAGAACTTGAAGAATTGAAAGGCTCAGAAACTAATCTCACAACTCTTCAAAAACAAGCATCATCACAATCTAAAGAATATGAAAGACTTCTTGATGAACACGCTGCTCTTCAAGTATTATTATTATTTTATTTATTTATTTTTTGCAAAAATTAATATTAACAAACAATTATTTTTTTCAAATAGAAAAAATATGATATTTTGGCAGGAACAGCAGAAAGCAAGAAAGATAAATAAATTATTGAAGAAAAAAATAAAAATAATAATCACAATATTTGTCACTCATAAAATAAATGAATAAGTTTTCAAAGTAAATATATTTGTCTAGCCTAATATTTATTATAAACAGGTTCAGGACGAATCTTGTCTTTCTTTTTTTTGAAAATTTCTGGATTTATGAAAGTATTTTTAAAGTTAGGGTTTATATATAAGATATTTGTCTCTGGATCAGTATATTTTGGAACCTCTTTGACAATTTCGATCACTTGAAAAGCTTGAAATAAAAAGAAAAAAGAAATTATTACTTTGAACAAAGAAAAGAAAAGAAAAGAAAAGAAATGAAATGAAACCTTTTCTTTTACTGAAAGGTTTTGATTCTTCTATTCTCACAATATCTCCATTCTTACAAACTTCTTTTTCATCATGGGCAAGCTTGTGCTTTCTTCTAACAATGCGCTAAAAAAAATAAAGAGAATGTCAAACAAAAAATAAAAGATAACAAAAAGTAATAATTTTCATTCCTATTGAATGATTGAGTGATCAAATTATTGAATTATTGAATTGTTGGAGTAATTTGGCAAAATAGAACTTCCATTAATTTTGAAAAATAAAGAAAATCCTCTTAATTCACAAAAAATGTCTTATATCTATTTAACAATACCAACAACATCACATTCATCTTCTCATTTCACATTTGATAATTGAGAAACCAAAGAAGAAGAAAAAAGAAAAATCAAAGGGAAGTATTAAATAAAAATCATACAGTTTTATATTTGGGATCTGTCCAAAAACGTTTAATTTCTACTTTGACTGTCTTTTGCATTGCAGTCGAAACCACTTTGCCTATTAATTGTTGTAACATCCTTTCTAGTTTATCTATATTAAATTCAAGAAAGAAAGAAATTGGAAGTCAGGATTGGTTGAGGGTTTATTCACAATTCAATAATGTTGAGAGTTATTAATTTGAGCTTTTGTTTCATTTTATAAAATACTTTTGAAACTATTTTTATATCAAGATAATACAATTTTCTCAATTAGTTTGGCTCGTTAGGTAATGAGTTATCAATGTAAGAATAAGAATAAGAACTTCTTGTTCATTTAGTATAAGTATTCCATATTCTTGCTTCCAATTTTTATATGAAAAAAAAAAATGTCCATGAAACTCTTTGAAATTGAAAATTGAAATAATAAAAATTGTATTTTATCAAAAGATTTTACAATATTTTGTCTATTATAACATACTATTGAATTTTATAGAATTTTAAATCAAAAATTGGATTATGAAAGTTTATGATCTTATATATATAAAATGATGTGGAGAGAAACGAAATTTTTTTTTTTTGATTTTTTTTTTTTTTTTTGATTTTTTTTTTTTTATTTTTTTTTTTTTTTTTGATTTTTTTTTTTCTCAAAACAATAATTAATTCAACAACAAAATCTTTGAAGAACTCTCAAAATTATTGATCTTGACCTTAAGCTCTCAAGTATTACATTTTATTTGAATTTATACTTTTTATTCTTTATTTTGTATTTATTGAAATACGTCTCTTTCTTTTTCTTTTTTTTCTTTCTTTCAACAATTCCATTCAATATTGAAATGTTTTTTTAATAGTTGACCTTTGGAACCATGGTTGAATTTGAAAGAGAAACTCATATAAAATTCTTTCTTCGATTCCTTAAAATGCTTCCTGCACCATACTTAAGTGTTGATACAAATAGGTATTCCTTAGTTTTTTTCATTTTCATTTTGTGAATATTAATTGTTTTCTTGTAGAATGACAATTGTATTCTTTTGTGTCTCAGCTTTAGATTTATTAAATGCATTGGATCAAATAACAAATAAACAAGAAATTATTGAATGGATATATTCTCTTCAAATTACTTCAAAAAATGGTGAGAAGGAGTTGTTTATAAATAATCTATAAATTGGAAAAAAAAACATCAAACAATGAAACAAAATAATAACATTAGATGAAGAAAAGCCTTATTGTGGATTTCGAGGATGTCCATTTCTTGGAGGTCCTGCCTCAGTATCTTTTTTTATTCACTTTTTATTTATTGATTTATTTATTGATTTATTTATTATTTTTATTCATTCAATTAGGATAAAGAACCACTTTTTGATTATGCAAATTCAGCAATGACTTATACAGCCTTAGCATCTTTAATCATTTTAGGTGATGATTTATCAAGAGTTGATAGAAAAGGGATTATTTCTTCAATAAAAAAACTTCAAAAAGAAGATGGAAGGTATGGTGACTCTTTTATTTCTTTATTGATTTCAATTAATTCGGAACTGTCTTCAAATAATAACAAAATAATCATAAAAAGTTTTTGTGCAATGTATAATGAAGGTGAAAGTGACATGAGATTTGTTTATTGTGCATCAATAATTGGTTATATTTTAAATGATTGGAGTGGAATGGACCTTGAAAAAACTGTTAATTTTATACGTCAAAGCACTGTAATTTTTTTTTTTTTTTGATTAAAATGTCCTAATCAATTCTAATTTTTCTTTTAAAAAAAATATGTTAATCCTAGGGATATGACCATGGAATTGCACAAGGACCATTTCTTGAAACTCATGGAGGTTCAACATTTTGTGGAATTGCATCATTAGCACTTATGGATCGTTTAGAAGATGGACTTAAATCTAAAGAATCAACTTTAAAATGGTGTTTAACAAGACAAGAAACTGGATTTAATGGAAGACCAAATAAGAAAGTTGATACATGTTATTCATTTTGGATTGGTGCTTCAATTTCAGTATTTTTTTTTTTTTTTAAAAAAAAAAGATCTTCATTTATTTGAATTGTTTCTTTTTTTTTAAAAAAAAACTAAAATAATCATAATAGTTACTTGATGGTTATTCATTTGTTGATACAGAATATAACATATCCTATATTATGAGTTGTCAAGGAAAAAGTGGAGGATTTGGGAAATGGCCTGATATATACTCTGATGTCCTCCATTCTTATATGGGAATTTGTGGACTTTCTTTAGCAAGTTATCCAAATATTGCTCCCCTTCATCCTGCATTAGATATCTCTCTTGAATCTTCAAAAAAAATCAAAGAAACAATATTTTGGCAACAATAAATAAATAAATAAATATGAAATATAGAAAAGAGAAAAAACAAGAAAATGTTGTTGATGAAAAATCTAATTTATTTTTTAAAATTTACAATCATATTTTTTATTTTGGAACTCTTGAAGAAGAGAGGTAAGCAGCAATATTTGGACGTTCTGCAACAGCTTTAACAAGTTTTCCAACATTTGGATATTTCTATTATTATTGTTGTTATTGTTATTGAATCAACCACAAAAGAAAAAAAATAAAATCAAAAGAAAGAAAAAAAAAAACCTCTTCAACATCAGGAATTCCAGCCTTATGTCTCTCACTAACTGCATAAACAAGTAAATCTCCCCATGAAAACTAAGAAAAGGAAAGAAAATGATTAGAATTTTTTGTTCTCATAATCTTTTTCTTCAAAAAAAAAATGTACAGTATTTCCTAAAATGAAGGGACCTTCATTTCTTTCTAATAATTTGTTGAGGATATTAAGATGTGAAACAGCTTTAACTGTCCAATAAGTATTCTTTGCTTCTTCATCTTGGCCAAACAACACAGCAGCATCTTTCATAATATCAACCAAGAACTCAGTGACAAGGTCAACTTCGTATGCATCTTCAGGAGTAGATCCATAGATATCTAAAAAAATAAAAATGTAAATCAATAAATATTGAAGACATACAATGAGATGAAATTTAAAAAAAAAATACCAAAAATTCTAGCAAAATATCTAGAGATAGCAAAACTTTGGAGGAGTGTTTTATCTCCAAGGGTCACAACAGGCAATTGTCCAAAAGGATTTTCTCCAGTTGAAACAAGGTTAGCTTTAGTTTGTGGCCAATCTTCACGTTGAACTCTAACATCTTCATATTCAATACCTTGGTCTTCGAACAACATTCTAATTAATTAATAAAAGGAAAGAATTAATTAAGAAATTTTGGTTTGGTTTGGGTTTGAAAGTAAAACAAAACAAACGAACAAAAAAAAAAAAATGATAATAAAATAAAAATAAAAACCTTAAAGGTTCTGCTCTTCCTTTAACACCAAAGTATTTAAGAACTGGTTTCTTTCCATTAAGCTTTTCGTTAACCATTGTTATTGAGAGTTGTTTTTAAGGAACTGATAATTGGAGATCTGATTGAAAAAAAAAAAAAAGAAGAAAAAAAGAAAAAGTTTGGCCTATTTATACATTTCCGAAAATTCGATGACCTTCGATTCTATTTTTTGAAAATTCAATTTCTCTTCATTTTTTTTGCCAATCGGCTTACATAAACTATCTCCCAAAACGAACCAAAACTCCTATCCCTGCTCCGAAATGCGAACTTTTTGAAAAAAAAAAATACACTTTATTTGATTATGAAATCTTTTGATGATAACTTCTCTTTAGAGTGCTTTAAATTTCATATTTTTTTTTTTCTTGAAGTTGTTGAAACGACAGATTTGAAATGAAAAAGTTTTTGATTCTTGTGGAAAGTTGATTTGAAGGAAATCGAAAAAAAGAAAAGAAGAAAAGCAGAAAGAAAAGAAGAAAAAAAACATGGCGAGAATTTTGATGAAAAAAATTCAAAAGAAAAAATGGCAAAGAAGGCATTGGTTTATGGTGGGAATGGTGCTTTAGGAGCAGCAATTGTTTCTGGGTTTAAAAGCAAAAACTGGGTGAATTTTTTTAAAAAATTCAAATCTATTTCTTGATTCTTTTGTTTCTTTTATACTTTATTTTAGTTGTGAACTCAAAAAATCTTTTATAATTTTAAAAAAAGAAAAGTCAAAAAAAAAATTCCTTTTTCTTTTTTACTTGATTTTACTTTATGCTTTTGTAACATTTATTCAATTTTTCTTTTTTTTTTAAAAAAAAACAAAAAAATAGGAAGTGTTTTCAATTGATCTTGTCCCAAACAAAGATGCAAATGCTAGTATCACTCTTTCTTTAAATGACTCCTGGGAAGAACAATCACAAAAGGTTTTTTTTTTTTTTTTTTTTTTTTTTCAATTAATAATTCACCCCTCCTTTTCATTAATTTGGTTATCTTAATTTTTTTCATTTTTATTGATTTATTTATTATTTTGATGATAGGCTTTGAATGAAATTGGTGAAGCTTTAAAAGGTGAAAAACTTTCATATGTTGTTTGTGTTGCTGGTGGTTGGGCAGGAGGAGGAATTAATGATCCAAGTAAGATTTTTGTGATTTTGAAGGATTTATTATTATTTTTTTTTTTTTGGAAGTTTGTTTTAGTTTTTTTAAAAAAAAATACCATAATAATATTAAAAGCTGTCGTCAAAAATGCTGAATTAATGTGGAAACAAAGTGTTCATTCATCTATAATTGCTTCACAAATTGCTGCTAAATATCTTGCAGAGTAGATTTCAATTCATTTTTTTTTTTTTTTTTTTTTTTTTTTT
>Ga0209960_1004524_pt1 | contig 10569 bp, 10 predicted proteins | sample ThiBiot_500_plan_2_FD_183947 | JGI IMG/M metagenome (GOLD analysis project Ga0209960, IMG submission 183947) | Wastewater bioreactor microbial communities from Cape Town, South Africa - Thiocy_expt_500_plan (SPAdes) | ecosystem: Engineered > Bioreactor > Thiocyanate-remediating >... | reverse complement strand
AGAGGGTGATCGATTCGCTGTTTTAACCGATATTTTAGGTGATGAAGATCATCTGGGAGATATGGACTTTAAAGTAGCGGGTACGGAAAAAGGGATCACTGCTTTGCAAATGGATATAAAGATAAGTGGAATTACCAATGAAATAATGGAGCAGGCATTAGAGCAAGCTTTGGAAGGTCGCATGCACATTCTGAATGTCATGAACAATGCCCTTGCAGAACACCGAGATGAGTTATCACAACATGCTCCGAGAATTACAACGATGAAAGTTGCTGAAGATAAAATTCGCACCATTATCGGAAAAGGTGGGGCTACTATTAAGGGCTTAATTGAGAGCACTGGAGTATCCATTGATATTGATGATACAGGAGTAGTACAGCTCTTTTCTCCAGATTTAGTTGCTCTTGAAGAAGCTCAAAAGCAAATTAAAGCATTAATAGCTGAAGTTGAAGTAGGGCAAACTTACCAAGGAAAAGTAAGCAAGATTGTTGATTTCGGTGCATTCATTAATTTATTGCCAGGCAAAGACGGTTTATTACATATATCGCAAATTTGTGCTGCTCGTGATCAAAAAGTGGATCAGGTATTAAGTGAAGGCCAGGAGATTGAAGTTTTTGTTGCGGGTGTAGATAAACAAGGAAGGGTCAAACTCGAGTGGAAAGACAAGCCTCAGGCGGCAGTTCCCGTAGAGGAAGTTGCTGCTGCACCGGCTGAAATGGAGCCAACAACAGAAAAACATTCTGAGGAAGAGGAATAGAATGATATCACGAGCGCTTCTTTTTAGAGGCGCTCTGTTATTTTATTAACAAGTGTAAAAATCGATAAATTGACGCACTTTGGGTTGTAAATAACGATCGGGTTGATAGTACAAAAAGACAGGTTGTACCTGTCGTTGGTATTCAGGCAGTATCTCTACTAAACGACCATCAGCGATCGCATCCGCAACGACATAATCATGTAAATTCACAATTCCCATACCCAGTAGAGCACATTGTTTCATTGCACCACTATCGTTCAACCATAAAATTGGTTTAATCTGTATAGAGCTTCCATCATTAAAATTAATTAAATCATTCGGATTCCTCATGCTGTGCGTTATAAACTGATGCTTGGTTAGTTCTGTCGGTCCTTTAGGCGTCCCAAAGTTCATAAGATATTGTGGTGATGCGCACAAAATGTAACGAGTATTAGCAATTCTTTTGCGTACTAATCCGGGAGGTCCATCCATGGATACACCAAAGATGATATCAATTTGTTCATTAATCATGTCTGGGAATCGCTCAGCAAGTTCGATTTTAACGTCCAATTCAGAATAATTAGATAGAAAATTGGATAACTTAGGTAAGAGGTAATTGAAAGCGAAATACCGATTGCTTGTAACGATTAAAGTACCAGTAACACGTTCCATGCTCAGATTTATCGCCTTTTCAGCTACTTGCAAATAATTTAATGCCTCTTGTGCCTTTTGAAAATAAAGCTTTCCAAGCTCCGTTAATTGAATATGGCGAGTTGTCCGTTGTAATAAAGTTGTATTTAAATTGCGCTCTAGCTGTTTAATATGTCGTGAAATCGCTGCAGTTGAACAATTTAATTTTTTAGCTGCGGCGGTAAAGCCTCCTTCATTAATAACCGTAATAAATGTCTCTATATGCGTTAATTTATTCATATTTTTGCAAAAAAAGTAACAATAGTTAACATTATTATCTATTGTTGACTCAAATTACAATAATTAAAATAAAGCATTACTACCGGAGATTTCTATGGAACAGCGTTTACCATTCATTACATTAATTTTAATGATTTCATTTGCTTCAGTTAATGCAGTCCTTTTTACCCCAGGGCTACCAAATATTGCTCAGTTCTTTGTTATAGATACCCTAACAGCTCAAAATACAATAACTGTGTATATGTTAGGCTATGCTTTAGGCCAACTTATTTATGGCCCTTTAGCCAATCGTTGGGGTAGAAAAGCCGCACTTTATATAGGAATTCTGATTCAAATTTTAAGTAGCATAGTCTGTATCAGTACGGGTTATTGGCATTATTATGCTTTATTTCCATGGGCGCGCTTTACTACAGCACTTGGCGCGGCAGTAGGTCTTAAAATGACTTATACATTAGTCAATGAAGTTTATGCACCAAAAAAAGCCAGCCAAGTAATTTCCTATTTGATGCTCGCCTTTGCGATTACTCCTGGATTAGGTATCGCTATAGGTGGTTACTTAAATGCTCATTGGGGATGGGTGAGTTGCTTCTATGCCACTGCTTTATATGGGGTGATTTTGCTTGTTTTAGTGACCAGATTACCAGAAACAAAAAAACAAGTAGATTCCGATTCATTGCATATAAGCAATTTATTGACAAAATATATGCAACAATTAAAAAACAGAACCTTAATGCTCTCCTCAATAATTATGGGCTTAGCGACCACCTATGTTTACCTTTTTGCGGCAGTAGCTCCATTTATAGCAATTGAGCTTTTGGATATGAGTAGCCAAAGTTATGGTATCGCTAATTGTATTCCTGCAATGGGGTTAATGTGCGGTTCCTTAGTAAATGCACGGTTAATCCAGAGAAATAGTTTATTAAAATCGATTATTATCGGTCTGTTAATAACAGCCTTAGGAAGTTTGAGTCTTTATTTTGGACTGTTTTTTAGCGATAACCCTGCCATTTATCTCTTTGTATCTATGGCGATTGTCTACTTTGGGCTAAGCCTAATTCTCCCAAATGTATCGGTCATTGCCGTACAAAGTGCGGAAGATAAATCTTACGGTGCGGGGGTTATGAGTTTTCTTAATATGGGATTAGCAACTCTTTTGGTAGCTACATTTTCTAAAATGACGCTCTCATTGAGTCTATTGCCTTTGTGCTATATAGCGCTGACAGTGGGCATTCTGACCGTTTTAAGTGGATTATTAAAAAATACGCTTATCTTAAGGGTTAATTAATAACTGAGTTTAATGAGAGCAGCTGTTCTAGCTGCTCTCATTAAAGGTGAACAAATTGCTTGAGGACGATAACTTAATTTTTTGATTGAATTAACGTTAAAAATTCTGCACGGGAAGTTGGATTCAATCGTAAATCACCTAATAAAACTGAAGTTGACATAATAGAATTCTGTTTTTCGACTCCACGCATCATCATACATAAATGCCTCGCCTCAATGACAACACCTACACCTTGTGCTTGGGTTGCATCTTCGATGCAGTGTGCAATTTCCGATGTGAGCCGCTCTTGAATCTGTAAACGTCGTGCAAAGAGGTCGACAATCCGTGCAATTTTGGATAAACCTAGAACCTTGCCATTTGGAATATAACCCACGTGGCATTTACCAAAAAAAGGTAGGAGGTGATGCTCACATAAGGAGTACAGTTCAATATCTTTTACAATAACAAGTTCACTCATTTCAGAGTCGAAGAGCGCATTGTTAATTATATCATGAATGTCTTCCTGGTACCCTTTAGTTAAATAGCGCATCGCATTGGCCGCCCGCTCGGGAGTATCGATCAAACCTTGCCGGTTTGGTTCTTCGCCAATTTCTAATAATATTTTTTTGTATAATTCGTGCATGTTTCGGTCCTAACCTGGAGGCCATGTCATTTGTCGACCGCCTAATAAATGTAGGTGAATATGATAAACAGTCTGTCCTCCGTTTGGATTAACGTTAAAAACGAGTCGATAACCATCCTCGGAAAATCCTTCTAATGCAGCGAGTTTTTGTGCTTGTAGAATCATTTTTCCCAGCACTAGCTGATCCGCCTCCACCGCATGGTTAACCGTAGCAATGTGTCGCTTTGGAATAATCAATAGGTGAGTAGGGGCTTGTGGACGGATATCATGAAAAGCCACCAGTTCATCATCTTCAAATACTTTATTTACTGATAATGAACCATTTGCAATGTTACAAAACAAGCATTCCATAGTTTTTCCTGTATTATCAAAATGAGATTAATCCCTTAAGGGTAAAGACTTTAACTTCAATTTTCTAGTGATCAACCCTAAGTTCCTAAGACAGCATACAATTATACATTTGTTACGGATATAGCAACAGGTACTCTTTGCCTTTTAATGGGTTTTTTCGCATAATAGCCGCTTTTAAGGTGGATGTTGTTAATAGGCCTCCGCTTTTCCAATATTTGTATAATGATCATGATGAGGGTAAACCAATGAGCTTAATGAGGATTAAAACTGGACGGGATGTACCTAATGAGGTAAATGTTATTATCGAGATTCCCATGCATAGTGAGCCTGTTAAGTATGAAGTGGACAAGGAGTCCGGTGTTTTGTTCGTCGATAGATTTTTGGCTACCCCGATGTTTTATCCAGTAAATTATGGATATATTCCCAATACATTATCTGAGGATGGTGATCCAGTTGATGTTTTAGTGGTTACGCCTGTTCCTTTAATCAATGGCTCAGTCATTCGTTGTCGTGTTGTTGGTATGTTAAAGATGACGGATGAATCCGGAGTTGATGCCAAATTATTGGCGGTTCCTGTAACTAAGTTGACCAAAATTTATGAGGGAATTAAAAGCTATGAAGATTTGCCCGAGCATTTATTGAACTCCTTGGAACATTTCTTTTCTCATTATAAAGATTTAGAACCTGGAAAATGGGTAAAAGTTGAAGGCTGGGAAGGTATAAACGCAGCGCATGATGAAATTATGGCAAGTATCGCTCGATATAATAACGAGGCTTAGTGGGATCTACTGCGCGTGCGTAGCGCAGTAACATTTAAAGTGAATATCGATTTATTTTATATCCTGTGTTAAGTTATTTTCTGGATTTTACTGTTTAAGGAAACAAGTGGATTTACATTTTTCAGGCTTGTTCTTGATATTAGTGGTGTTGGTATTCTTTGCTGCTTTCTTCTCCAGCGCTGAAATTGGCATGATGTCCTTAAATCGCTATAAATTAAAGCACTTGGTGAAAAAAAGAGACAAAAGAGCGTTGCGAGTAAATAAAATCCTTTCCCGACCAGATTTACTTCTCAGTGTGGTTCTTATCGGTAATACCCTTGCCAACATCGTTGCTTCCACAATAGCTACCCTTATAGGCCAAAAATTATATGGTGAGATGGGGGTCGCTATTGCAACCATCGTGCTCACCCTGATTATTTTAGTTTTTGCTGAGATGCTACCAAAAACATTTGCAGCAATTTACACTCAACAAGTTGCCTTTGCCGCATCTATTCCTTTAAATTTTTTTCTTAAATTCTTTGCGCCACTTGTATGGGCAACTACCAGGTTATCAAATAGCATATTACGTTTATTTGGTATTTCACTCGATAAAGCTCAAAAAGAAGCATTAACGGGAGAAGAGCTCCGCTCCGTTGTTCATGAGGCAGGAGGACTTATGCCTGTTGAGCATAAAAGTATGCTCATCAGTTTATTGGACTTGGAGTCAGCTACAGTTGAAGACATCATGATTCCCAAAAGTGAGATTGTAGGAATTAATGTTGAGCAACCCTGGTTTAATTTATTAGAACAACTCGAAACAGCACAACATACGCGACTTCCTTTATATAAAGATAATATCGACCATGTTATTGGATTGATTCATGTACGAGATGTAATGAATTTAGCATTAGAAAATAATTTACACTTGGAAACTTTATTGGATAGTGCGGATACACCGTATTATATACCTGAGGGAACTCCGTTAAATATCCAAATACTCAACTTTCGTAAAATGAAAAAACGAAGTTCTTTTGTAGTGGATGAATACGGAGATATTTTAGGTCTTGTGACCATGGAAGATATATTAGAAGAAATTGTTGGCGAATTTACTACGGATATAGCGACCTTAAGTCGGGATATTATTCCTCAAGATGATGACTCATTAATTCTTGATGCGACTCTAACGCTACGCCACTTAAATCGGTTACTTGGTTGGCAGCTGCCGATGATTGGGCCAAAAACACTAAGTGGATTAATTGTCGAGTATCTGGGATACATTCCGCCCGCAGAATCCTGTCTGTCTATCGATAACTACCGTATTGAGATCTTAAAAGTTAGTGATAATACAGTAAAAAGCGTCAAAATTTTCAAAGAGAACAAAAAGCGGAAATAACCATTACTCAGTATATTGACCTTATTGGTTTAATTAGGTGCATGTGGTATAATTTTCTCATGAAAAAAATTGCGATTTACATGATTTTAGCGACTCTCCTGAGTATCTTTTCATTTAAAGGGGCCTATCTACAGTCCGGTAAACCTTTTTATAATAAAGTCTATACTTCGTGTGCCAATAAAATTCCTCTTACCCTGACAGGTTGTCAACAGAATCAGCAAGCTCTGTTATCACAGAATGTACACGAAATTTCTCTGCTAGTTTTTCTTGGAATAATCATCTTTATCTACATTGGGTATAGCTCTTCTGTACTGATACATAAACCTTATAAACCACCACGATTTTAAAATTCATCCAAAAAATAAAATACCCTTTAATACGATGGCATTAGCTATTGAGCTAATGATATTGTCTAAATTATTAAGGAAAAAAGATGAAATTATTATTATCCACAGTGATGCTTATAAGCATGTTTTTCAGTACCCATATATATGCTCAAGAAACGTTACCTACGAAACACTACTTTCAATTCAAAGTAGCTTGTTATCATACATCGCGTCAGGCAGGACAAACGGTTAATGTTTATGTTCGTTATGCATATAAAAATGGAATTCAAGAGAGTGAATATCCTGACTATCGATTATTGCGTGAATCTGTTATGAATTATATGGAGCCTACAGAGCGTTTTCCAGAAGCAACTTTTTGGGAGATTTTAGCTAAAAACATGGCTGAAGAATTATTGCAGAAGTATTCATTGGCTGCTATTAGTGTGCAATTGGATGTTTTGGATAATACTTCTCCGCAAGCTTATGAGCCTGGAGATCATGGGCCTACCTATACCATTGGGGATATTCCACCCTTAGATATTCATCATTAAAATACTACTCCATGACCGATTCAAGTCATGGAGTATTTCCCCCGGCTCTATTTAGACTCACCTCAGCAGTAAACAGATAACCCCCGTTACGAATTGTTTTTATTAATTCAGGTTTTTTCGCATCCGGTTCTATTTTTTGCCTTAGTCTGCTTATCTGAACATCAATACGACGATCAAACGGATTAAGGTCACTATTCTTGGTCAGTTGTAGAAGATATTCGCGCGCTAGAATACGCTGAGGTTGCTGTACAAAAGCCAGTAATAAGTCATACTCACCCATACTTAAAAATAATTCTTTATCATTTGGATCAAACACCCTGCGCGCTGCGGGGTAAAGGCGCCAGCCATTAAAACAGTAAACATCTTTGTCAGCTTGTGAGTTATTTTTTGCAATCAAAACACGCCGATTGATCGCCGTAATTCGTGCATGTAATTCGCGCGGATAAATTGGATTAATGATGTAATCATCGGCTCCTGCCTCGAGTGCTTTTATGCATTCATCCTCATCCTTTCGATCACTTGTTATAATCAAGGGTGTTTGGTGGGTATGATAGAGTTTTTGAATATAATCAATTTCACCTTGTAGTAAAGTCCAGTGAATCAATATTGCAAGTGGTGGATGGGCTGCATCCGGTAGCGGATACAAACTGCTTCGATGTACGATATCTATATTAAACTGCACAAAATATTTTCTTATCTCTTCACGAACGGGATGCTCGTCAATAAATAGTAAATAACTGGATTCCGACATGGGAAAGTTCCTGGGAGTTTAAAATATAAAAGAGACGATTGTTACAAGTTTATACGTTTGTTGCAACTGCTTTTAGAAACTCAGCTAATTGATAAGAAAATTTCCTTAATGTTTATCCGCAGATGGTGAGATAATCCTGAAATGACGTTGGTCATAAAATTTATGTACTTGTTGAAACATGTTTTGCACGGGAGTAGTCGATGCAAAAAAATCCTGTAAATTATCGGACCAAAATTTGCTCTTTAAATTTAGGATTACAGGGACATAGCCCTTCTTTTCGGGATATAGTGCCAAAAGCCATGTTCCTTGGATAAGGCCATAAATTTTTTGCTGCTCTATCTCTTCCATATTTTTATGCTTAATTTCTAGTGCTCCATCTTCTGCATTAACCTTGTAAAATGCAATTCCGATATCCCTTGCTTTTGTTTTTGATAAGATTTGATTTGGGAACATACCGCTTTCAATAAAAAAAGAACGTTTTGGTAGCGGTTTATTCAACAAAATTTTTTGGAGTAAATTTATTCCATCCATAACGTGATGGGTACTTATGTGCAAAAAACTCATAATTGTTGGGGCTAAATCAATTAAGGCAACTTGGCTATTTATTTTTTTTGGCTGGAGGATTGAAAGCCCATTATGATAAATGCGAAATGCTAAAACATTATGATATTGCTCGGGGCTTAGTAAATCTGAGCCATGGCCGGCACTCTTGTTCAGCGAGGTGGCTGTGTATCGTGTTACATATTTGGTAAATAGATTTGCCTTACCCTTATAATTTTCCTGTGAAGTATAGCGGGAGCCTGGATAATACAATACCTCGCCATGATCGCTTAATAAAATAAGTAATGCATTATCTAAATAATGCTGTGCTCGTAAAAAATTAAATAGTTGCGCATATTGCATATCAACTCGATGTAATGCTTTTTGATAAAGACTATCTCGGCGCTCAATACTAAATTCATTATCGAGTTCCACCGGCGATGACTCAGCCCAAGCATAAGGCCAGTGCGGTAAAGCAAAATGTACAGCAAGAAAAACAGGAAATTGAGTTATATGCGTTTTTAACTCATATTCCAAATTGAATGAAAAGGTCTGGGGATAATAAGAAAAATAACTTGCTCGATTAATATAATTGAAAGGAAAGAGTATGCGACTTACCGATAAATTCATGAGTAAATTGCTAAGTGGGAAATCATTAAACGAACCAAGTATGACATCGTTAATACCGGTCTTGGGACCGATTATATGTTTGAATCCAAACTCATGACCCAGTGGATTAAAACGTCGATCATCGGTCGCAAATACAGTCTCATATCCCTGTCGTTGCAAGATCCAGCCAATACTCTTATCCGATTGCACTAGATTTTTTGCTACTAAATTTTCGGTTGCATGATGATGCTGTGCGTATAAACCCGTAAGAATACTGGTCCATGCCGGATAGGTTCGGGCAAGAGGACTGATTGAATGAGTAAATTGTACACTATGCGCGAGAAGATTACTGAGAAAGGGCATATTCTGTTCGTTAATGCTTATCGGGCTTAAGGAGTCTATGCCTAGCAGGATGATATTCGGTTGCTTAGCAGGAGCCCTGTTCATATTTTTAGAAGAATAGTTCGTGATTCCAAAATAATAAATAATGAAGAGTGTTGCGATACTAATGATCCATTTAATGCTTATTAGGGCATTCACACAGAATGCAAGTAATATCACACCTGAAAGGATGAAAATAAAAAATGTAAACTTTGATGCTATTGTGGGGCTCAATAGGGTGCTAAATACACTTAAAGGATAATAATAAGCATTTCCACTTAAAATGAATAACACACTCGTTCCCCAGATAATCATCAGCCAACTATCAGTAGAAAAGTATGTTTTTTTTGGTGGTATAGCTGTGAGTAAAAAGGTTTGGAGGATACTAAGAATTAAGTATAGTGTAAGATGCATTAGACCCGTGAATGCTATCTGATACCATACTATAGCTGGTAAGGGTATGGCTCCAACAAAATTGCCATTTTTACTTAGGATAAGTAATGCTTGTAAAAATAGAAAACAGAAATTACAAATTAAAAAATATTTGAAAAAATTCAGATATTTTTCGCTACTCATGTTGTGACGGATGCGGGGCTGTTTAGATGCCAGTTATAAATATAACTGTCGATAGTATTAATATGCTTGAGCTGACTCTTCAAAGGTTCATCTGCATATTGCTGCAGATGATTAATGACATCTTGCTTTGTCCCTCCAAAATCCTCTTCGTACCAATCGTAAAATTTAGAAATGATTAAGCGGCCCTCGATAACACTAACTCCTCTTAACGAATTAATATAATTTTTAGCCGCTTCATTTAACTGATTTTCAATTAGATTACCTTGATAGGCTACCTTGCTTAAATTCGCAGCGCCAATGCTGCCATTGTTTATGGCATAATGCACGCGAGGGTCGTTCCATATGGGTCTGATTATACGATGATAAATGTCATCCAAAGATATCGCGTTATTCTTAATGGTAATCAGATTCGCTCCCCACGGCCCAACACTAAAAAGACCTGGTGAGATATTAATTTCTTGAATTGAGGATACCGGGTAGTAACTCGCTATGGTTTTAACTGTTAGGGCGTTATATATGTTAATCCAATAAGCCAGTTGCTCCTGTCGATTGTAATTGTTGATGTTTACTGTTGCCATCAATTTGAGATATTCATTAAGCAGTGTCAGATCCTGTGCGGTTAGATGAGCATAATCAACCAGATTTATGTGCTCATCATTAGTTAATACGCGACGCGATAGAAATTCTTGCCATAATTCATGTGATATTGTTTCAGTAGACATTGGATAAGTTACAAGCCATTGAGGCCATAAATTTTTAT
>Ga0209960_1004520_pt1 | contig 10586 bp, 12 predicted proteins | sample ThiBiot_500_plan_2_FD_183947 | JGI IMG/M metagenome (GOLD analysis project Ga0209960, IMG submission 183947) | Wastewater bioreactor microbial communities from Cape Town, South Africa - Thiocy_expt_500_plan (SPAdes) | ecosystem: Engineered > Bioreactor > Thiocyanate-remediating >... | reverse complement strand
TTTTTTTTTTTTTTTTCCTTTTCTTACTTTTCCTCCTATATACTAATATTTCTTTTTTCTTTCTTTTTCTTAGATATTACTCAAAATAAAAGTATCCCTTCAAAGCCACCTCTCAATGTTAACAATAGCTTCAATTCATCAAAACCTCTAAATTCAAATGTAAAAACAACTCCACAACAACAGCAACAACAAAATTTTAACTCAAATAGAAATTTTTCTGCAAATTCAAATTCAAATTCAAATGGAAATATCAATTCAAATCCTCAACAACAACCTAAAATCCTTAATCACTTTCAAACAGTCTCAAAAAATCAACCACCAATCAACTCTTCTACAAATATTAATATACCAAAAAAAGTCATTTCTGTACATAATCAATTTTTTAATAAGAATGAACTTAACAAAGGGATAAATCCTCAACCCAATGTAATTCAAGGACAAAAACCAAAATTTCAATTTCAAAAGATCAATGAAAATAAAATTGGAAATGGAAATGGGAATATAAACACAAATGTAAATTCAAATTCAACCACAGTTTCAAAAACTTCAAATTCAAATTCAAATCAATTTGTAAAGCAAAATTCACCAACTATAATTCCTTTTCTTACAAATTCAAATACCAATAAGAAATCTCCAGATCTTCCACAATTATCAAATCTTAGAACTAATAAAGTTGAACCAAATTTAGAAAATCAAAGGAATGAAGCTGTTCCTTCTCATAAATCAAATTCAAACTCAAACTCAAGTCTAAATTATAATTCAAATTTAAATTCAAAAGTAACATCTTCACCTTTCTCTTCAAGAATCTCAAATAACCCTTCTCCTCCACCAATTCATCAAAGTACTAATAATTTATCAACTCCTAAAATACCAAATGCTAGTACTCATCAACAAATCAAAACAACAAATCAAATGAATCAAATAAAACAAGAAGATATCGAAATTAAAAAAATGGATTTTCAAGAGGAAAATTATAAAAAGGATTTAAGAGAGGATGCTAAAAAGAATGATTCAAATTCAGAGTCAAATGAAATGGAGATGGATGAATTTAGTGAAAATGATGAGTTTGATGAGTTTGATGATGAGTTTGACGAATTTGATGAAGAGTTTCAAGCTTTTTTGGAAAATTTTAATGATTTTAATGAAGATTATGAAGGAAACTCAGAAGAAAATTACGATAATGATGATTATGGCCTTGAAAATGAGGATTCCATGGATATGGATGATGAAAACATTGAACAGAATCAACATCAAAATCAAAATCAAAATCAAAACCAAAGAAAAGAATCAAATTTTCCAAAACCTTCTCCTTGGAATTCAAATGAAAATAAAAGGACAATCAATAATACTTTAAAGTATCCAAGTAACAACCCAAATGAGCCTCAAGAAAGTCCTTATAATACGATTGGAAACTCAACAATGGGTCCAAATTATCAACGAATTGCACTTTCAAGATTTCCTCCTCCACCTCCAAATCAACCAGATATTTCACTTAGTTTTGATTCAAGTAAAGGAGATGATTGGATTTATCCCATTAATATGCCAATTAGAGATTATCAATTTAATATTATTCAGAAAGGTTTGATTTTATTTTTTCTTTTCTTTTTCTTTTCTTTTTTATTTTTGTGTTTCCAATCCTATTTTTATGAATTAATAATTAGCATTATTTAATAATACAATTGTTTCACTTCCAACTGGTCTTGGAAAAACTTTCATTGCTGCTGTGGTGATGTACAATTTTTATAGATGGTTTCCAAAAGGAAAGGTAATTAATGAATTTTCTTTTCTTTTCAACTTTCAATTCCTTAATTGCATCTCCAAAATACATAAAATAATAATTTTTTTTTTTTTTTAAATAAAAAGCTTATTTTTATGGCTCCAACAAAGCCCTTGGTAACACAACAAGTTGAAGCATGTCGTCAAATTACTGGAATTCCTCTCCGTGATGTATGGATTTATAATTTATTATCTATTATTTTTGTTAAATCAAATTTTGAAAATAATAAAATAAAAAATAAAATAAAATATAGTTGTGTGAATTGACAGGACAAAACAAAACAGATTCAAGAGCTGGGATTTGGAATGAAAAAAGGGTTTTCTTTGTTACACCTCAAGTGATTAATAATGATTTACAAAGTGGAATTTGTCCTGCAAATTCGATTGTTTGTCTCGTAATTGATGAAGCTCATAGGTTCGAATCATTCATTTATTTTATTTTATTATTTATTTCTCCAAGAATAAGAAAATAGAATTTAATTTTTTTTTTTTTTGATTTTTTTAGAGCCCAAGGAAATCATGCATATTGTCAAGTTGTTCGTGAAATAAGGAGAAGCAATTCAAATTTTCGAATTTTAGCATTAAGTGCTACTCCAGGTTCAGGAGAAAAACAAATTCAAAGCGTTCAAATTTCTTTCTTTCTTTCTTTCTTTCTTTCTTTCTTTCTTTCTTTCTTTCTTTCTTTATTTTCTTCTCCTTTGGGTCAGTTTGAAATAACAAAATAAATAATTAAATATAGGTTATCGAAAACTTGTTAATTTCTCATCTTGAAGTTAGAACTGATGAAAGTATTGATATTAAATCTTACATATTTGGAAGAGATGTCGAAAAAATTGTTGTCTCATTGGGAAAAGATGAACAAGAACTTAAATACAGATTTTTTAGATTTATTGATAAATATGTTCATAAACTTCAAAGATTAAAAGCTGTTTATGGTGCAAATACGGAAAAAGTTTTTTTTTTTCTTTCTTAAAATAAAAATTAAAAAAATTTCAAAATAGCTTTCATCTTATGCACTTATCAATGCCCGAAATATGTTTCGAAAAATGTCTGGTCAAGGTGGACCTCCTTCTTCAATAGCTGAAGCAGATTTTGCAATTGCAATTGCACTTTATGGTTGTTATGATCGCTTTCTCAAACATGGAGTAGATTCTTTCCACAATAGTTTGCAAAAAGTGGATTTCTTTTTTTTTTTTTTTTTTTTTTTTTTAACTTTCCAAATTTTTATTCACCTTCTTTCTTATCTTAGTTTATCCAAAATGGAACAGGTCAGGTAAAAAGAGAACTTCTTGGAAGTGAGGAATTTGTTTCATTTATGAAAACTCTTAATCAAAAGGTCAAAATTAATTTGATTTTTTTTTTTTTTTTTTTTTTTTTTTTTCGAATTCCTTCCAATATATATATACATATTTCAATATTTTTTAGATGAAAGAAGAAGGATTCGTAAGTCATCCTAAATTATCAAAATTATCAGAAATAGTTCAGAAACACTTTGAGGTGAAAGGAGAAGAAACTAGGGTTATGATATTTTCTCAATTTAGAGATAGTGTTGAAGAAATAGTTGAATATCTAAAAAAGAATGGACAATTAATTAAACCTGCTGGTTTTGTTGGACAAGCAACAAGTACAGGAGTAAATAAAACAAAAGGATTGAATCAAAAAGCTCAACAAGAAATGATTGATCAATTTAAACAAGGTGAACTTAATACATTAGTTTGTACATCAATTGGAGAAGAAGGATTAGATATTGGAGAAGTAGATTTAATTGTTTGTTTTGATACCCAAAATTCTCCAACTAGAATGTTACAAAGGATGGGAAGAACTGGACGTAAAAGAAGGGTTCCTTTTCTTTTTTCTTTTCTTTTTTTTTTTTTTTTAATTCATCATATTCATATTCATATTATTTATTTATTTTTCATTTTTTTTTTTTTTTTTCAAAAATAATAGGGAAGAATTGTAATGCTTGTTACACAAGGAAAAGAGCAAGAACAACTTCTTGCAAGTACTCAACATTGTAAATTTATTGAAAAAATTGTCAAAAGAGGAAATTTTGCTTATTATCCATATAATCCAAGAATGGTTCCATCAAATTTTAAACCAAAGGTTAAACAAGTTCATATTGAAATTGAAGAGAATCCAATAAAAGGTCCCACTCAAAAATCTCGTTCCACAAAAAAAACCACAAATACTAGTGCATTTCTTGATGAGAAAGAAATTGAAGAATTGAAATCGGATTTCTCACTTGCTGAATATCATCCTTCACCTCAAAAATTATCTCTTGATCAATTTACTTCTTGGCATTCAAGATCTTCACCTATTTACAAAATATCACATTCTCTTAGGACAGAAAGTTTTATTAGGTTTTTTTTTTTTCTTTTCAGAATTTTAATTTTAAAAATAAGATTAAATTTCAAAAAAATTAAAAAAAGGCTTTCAAGGAAAATGGAATTTCCTTCTGAAATAGATGAAGAAGACATTGAGAAATATTTAGATCCTAATGATGTTATTACTTCCTCAGTAACAGAATTTCGTTCATTGAAACGTCAACAAATGGAAAGAAATTTTAAAAGATCAGACCTTTCTCATTTACAAAAAGATGACGATTTTAACTCTTCAAAAAAGAAATCAATTTCATCATTAGCAAGTTTGTATACTAGCCCACGTCAAACTAAGAGTCGTCTAATTCCTGTTCAATGTCCTTTAATTGAATCAGATAAAAGTGATGATGAGGATCTTTTACCTTCTTCTGTTCTGAATCAACCAACAACAACTACCCCTCTTCAAAAGAAAAAAGCCAATCCTTCTTCTAATTCTAATTCAAACACTTCTACTTCCAATGAAGATCTTATCGTTTTAAGTGACAATGAAGAGAGTACTTCTACTTTAGTTCAATCAAAAGGTATTTCAAATAAAAAAGTTAGAGAATTTGATGATCAAGATAATGAAAAATGTAAGAAGAAGGATCAAATTCAAGAAAAAGGAAAAGAATTTGAAAAAGTGAATAGAAACGAAAAAGGAAAAGAGAAAGAAAAAGAAAAAGAAATTGAGAAAGAAATGGAGAGTGACATTGAAAATTCTGTTGTTCAAGAATCTGATTCAAATCAAGATATAGAAAAAGGAATGGAAAAGAAATTTGAAGATGATAATGAAGATGAAGAAGATGAAGATGAAGAGGAATATAATGATGAGGATCTGGATGAACTTAATTTGATTTCACAAATGAATTTACCAAAGAATGAAATTCTTCCAATTGAGGAAAGTAAATTCCCTGAAACTGAACCAATGGAAATCACAAACCAGGAATCATTTAATACAGAAACTTACTTTGATAATTTATTAGGATCTGATGAAGATGAAGTTATTGTTCCTCAACAAAAGACTCTTCCATTTACTTCATTTTTTGATTTACCTGGTGTTCCATCTCCTCCTCCTTCTCCTTCTCCTTTACAAAAAGTATCAAAACCTTCTTTACAACTTGCTTCAAAACCACTTCCCTTTTCAAAGCCATCACCATTACCAAATTCAACTTCATCTTTCAAAACATCCACAAAACCACTTCCAACCCCAACTCCAATATCATCTTCCCTCCCTTCCTCAAATTCTATTAGCTCATTAAAATCATTTTCAAAACCTTCTTCGATGCCATCACCAAAGCCATCTCCAATACCTTCCCCAAAGGAAAAAACTAATCCAGTAAAATCAAATCCAATCTTATCTGATAAAAAGAATTTGAGCATGAAACAGCTTTTACAAAAAAAACCAATTCCGAATATCCCTCATGAGGATGAAGATGAAGAAGATGATTTTGAACATGAAAAGCTTTCTGTAATTCAACCCCCTCTAGCTTTTCCTTTTCAACCTCAAGTATTCTTTCCTTTCTTTCTTTTTCCATTTTTTTTCTTGTTTGTTCTTTTTGTTTTTTTTTAATCAAAATTCTTTTTTCACCCTGTTAGACAAGTTCAAATGATCTCAATTTTTTTGAAATGGAAGCTGAAGTTTCTGAAACTGAAGGATATATTGATAATGAAGATGAAGATGAAGAAGATTACGAAGATGATGAGGAAGGCCTTGAATCTGATGAAAATTTTATGGAAAAAGATGAAGAACATTCTGAAGATATCTCAACTATTTATAGACAATCAATTATGAGCCCAGAATCAACCAAGAATTTGGGATTTGGAACTCCAAATTATAGAAATAGTAAATTTAAAATGGATTTTCATAAAAGAGATAAAGGAGTTGAAAATCCTTTTCCCTTTTCTCTATCAAATTTTGGAATGGAAGATGGAAGAGGAGAAGAGATTTTGTCAAATGAAGAAAGAAGTGATGATAATGATTTTGAGGAATCAGATAATGAATTGAAAGGCTTCGTAGTTAATGATGATGATATTGATGAAGAGGATGACGATGATGAATTAGAAAGAGTTGAAAGACGAATTTCAAAAAAGAGAAAAAAAGAGAAAGAAGAGAAAAGTAGGAAGAAACTAAAGAGACTTGTTCGACGTTCTTCTTCCAATATTGAAGATGAGCCAACAACTCCTGAACCAAAAAGTTTACAAAAAGAAGCCCAACTTTCTCCAACTTTACCTCCTTTTGCTGAAGAAATTGAGACACCAAAGCAAGTTATTAGAAATCATTTATTAACACCAACATCTATTAAAACCAATACTTCCAAAACTTCAAAGGAACCTCAAAAAATTTTTGAAAAACAAAGTAAACCAAAGAGCACATCTAAAAAGGATCTATCAACAAAAATTGATTCAAATCAACTTGCACCACTCTTTTCTCCAAAAGTAAAAGTTCAAAGAAAAGGAAAAGGAAAAGAAAAAGAAAAAGAAAATGAGAAGGAAGAAGAAGAGAAAGAGAAAGGAAAAGATATTCAATCTGTAAATACTTCAAATCAAAATGTAATATTAATTGATCATGTGGAGAATCCTTCTACAATCACTCCAGCGAAAGAATCTCCAGCTAGAAGTAAATTGATGCAATTTGCTTTTAATAAAAGCTCAACTACAAGTCCCAATCAAAACTCAAAGATGTCAACACCAAAGCCACAGACTCCAAAAGTTACAAATTCAATAACAAGTCCTCAAAATTTCATCACTCCAAAGAAGTCTTCAATTGAAGTTCAAATGATTTCAGATATTTCAGAAGATAGTGATACTCCTTGTAAACCTCAACTTCCAGTTCAAAGAAAAGTTCCTGAAAAACCTGTAATTGTGGCAGATTCAAAACTCATTCGAACTTCTTCTGTAACTTTTTTTTTCTCTTTTTTTTTTTTCGAATTTTTCAATCATATATATTTTTTTTCTCAAAAGCTTTGTAATATCTTGAGGACTGACCACCAATTTGATGTTGTTGTTTTTGATTTACCTGTTGCTCAATTTGTTGTTAGTGGTAGAGTAGGAATTGAAAAAAGGACTAAACAAGGTGAATTTGTTAACTTATTGAATTTTATTTATAATTTTTTTTTTTTCCAGTAAGTAATTTCTCTCTTTCTTTATTTCTTTTTTTTAAAGAATTGGCAAAGATGTTTTCAGATAATGAAATTCACAATTTTGTTGGAAAACTCAGAGAAACTTACTCTAATCCAATTTTGATTATTGAAAGTGATCCTGTTAAACAAGGAACTGAACTTTCCTTGAAAATGTTTCTTTTTTTCTCTTTCACTTTCATTAAACTTTTGATAACAACTACTTTTTTTTTTTTCTCAAAGGCAAAATAATTTGGACCAAGTCATTTGTTTATTAAGTTGTATGGATTTAAAAGTTTTGTTTAGTAATTCTAGAGGTTTCTTTTCTTTCATTCTTTGTTTCTTTTTCTCTAAAAAAAAAACTCATCAAAATTCCAAAAATCATTCTAGATACCACTGGAGATCTAGTTGCAGAGATTGCTAGAAAAGAAATTCGAAATGGAAACTTTATAGTCCTCCCAGAAAAAGGTTTATCTAAAAGTGATCCAGTAAACTCTCTTTCTTTCTTTCTTTCTTTCTTTTTTTTTTTTTTTTTGAATTTCTTTTCTTTTCTGATCCTCTGAAATTAATAATTTTAGGGAATGGCATTTCTTCTTTCAATTCCTGGTATCAATCTTATTCTTGCTTTAAATATTATGCGACATGGATTTTCAACCAGAGAAGACTTTTTGAATAGGTTTCTTTTTCTTTCTTTTTTTATATTTTTATTTTTTTCTTTGTTGATCGAATTTTAACTTCTTCAATTTAGTTCAATTGAAGTTCTTCAACAAATTGAGGGAATGGATGAAAGTAAAGCCCAAAAAATTTTTGACTTTGTTCGTTTTCCAATTGATGTAAATATTCTTTCAAAGTAAGAAAGAAAGAAAACAAACTTGTATTTAATATTAAAACCAATTGTAAATTAATTAATAATTTTTCTCATACTTCAATTTATTGTTATTCTTTTTCTTATCATTATTATTTATAATTTTCTACAAAATTTGTTCGAGTTCATATTTTTGCAAGTTGTTGAGGAACTTTACCTTCAACCCAAGAGAGTAAAAGATGATGAGCAATTGCATACTTTGGAGGAATTTTTAAATTTGAATTCGATAAATCAAAAGGTGCTGAAAGACCTTTCATCACTTCATCTTTTGTGAACCATTTTGCTTCTTCTAATTCCTTTATTTATTGAATTGAATTTATTTATTGATTGGGATTGATTGAGGAAAGGATAAAAAATAAATCAGGCTTACATCTTTATCAATTACAATTTCTTCAGAGATTGCTTCTGCCCAACAACCTATCATTAATTGTGATGGGAAAGGCCAAGGTTGACTGCTATGATAAATAACATTTCCAATTTTAATATTAGATTCTTCAACTACTTCTCTTTTAATAGCTTCTTCGATTGATTCTCCTGGTTCAATGAATCCAGCAAGACATGAAAACATTCCTGGAGGAAAACTTGAGAAAAAAAAAATCAAAATTTGTAATGAAGAGTTCAATTAAAGGAATAAGAATCTAAAATTACTTTTTTGATCTTCCTAGTAAACATCTTCGATGATCTTTTGATAATACTGCAGCAATTACAACAGGATCTGTTCTTGGATGAGATATATTTTGAATAGATGAATGGGAAAGACATGCTTCATTACTACAGACACGTTTATATCCACCCTCATCAATAGCTATTTGAACCCATTGAAAGAAAGAAAGAGAAGAAAGAAAAAGAGAAGAAAGAAAAAGAAGAAAAGAAAAGAAAAAAGAAAAAGAAAAGAACATGTTGGGTTTCCACAAATAGAACAAAATTTATGTCTCATATTCCAATCTAATACAGATCTTGCTTGAGCAATTAAACTAACTTCTAATTGATTTGTCATTGAAAAGGCTGTTGGACGTATTGACATGAATGATTGATTTTCTTTTTCAAAAGCTTTTTGATTTTTATTTTTTTTTAAAAAATTGATTAAAAGTTTTGAAGAATTTTTTTTTTTTAAAAAAAACAAAAAAAAAAACCCTTTTCAATATCTTCTATATTGGAAGAAATTGAAGATATATCAATTGCAAAGAAAGCTTCTTGTTTTTCATTTACTCCCAAAAAAATATGAATCGCACCTTGCTCAATATATTTCTATTTAACATTTTTGATGTTTTGAAATCATTAATGAATTAATGAATCGAAAAAACAAACAAACTTGAATATCTTTGTATTTATAATGTAATAAAACAATCTGAGATCCTTCTAAAAAAAATAAAAAAAGAAAATTGAGATTTCAAATAAAATGTAAATAAATAAATAAAAATGATACTTTGAAACAAACATTTGCTTCCTGAAAATACAATATATGTTGTTGACATATCAGTCATCAATTTTGTGGCCCAATCTTTTTGTTTCCTTTGATTTCCTGAACGATTTAAACTATTTCCAGAGAAGAAATGAACAACATTTTGTTGGAATAAAAGAGGAGATTCTTTTTGAGATTCCTTTAAAATTGATGCAACTTCTTCATGTCCCCAAAATGTTGCCTTTTTTTTGTAAAAAAAAAAATCAGATTGATTGAACAATAAATAAATAAATAATGAAATTCAGAAGAAAAAAAAAATTAAACAATACAAGTTCTAATGGAGTCTTTCCTTCAGCATTTTGTTTACTTTGATCTGCAGCAAACTGAATCAATGTATGAATTGTCCCAACATGACCAAACCTAGCAGCGAAATGAATTGGTGCCCAACCTCTTGAATTTGTTTTATTCACATCCAATCCATATTGTCTAATCAACCTTGATACTGATTCTGTTCTACCACTTCCACATTCAGCACATAACTTCTCATGTAGTGCTTCGAAATCTGATGACATATCTTTTAAGAATTAATTGATTAATTGCGGTGATGTTCCTATTTATTATTTATTGAAAGAGAATCAGGGATAATTAATTAATTGAGGACAATCACAATCACAGCTATAAGTCATTAATTAAGTGTCTAAACTGAAAGAGAATTGATGGATTTGAAGTTCAAATGTTTTAATTAATTATTTGTTCGTTTCATTGATTTGATTTTGAAGTAGAAGTTGACTGATTGACTCATTCCAATTTTAAATTTGATTTTGTGAAAGGTTTGTTTTTTAAAAAGAAAAAAAGGGTTGTTTGTTGATGTTTCTTTTTTTACTTGAAACGACAAACAACCCAAGCTCGAGAAATTCAAAGAAATTTAACATTGAAGAAAAGAAAAAGAAAAGAAAAGAAAAATCAAAACGAAGAAGAAGGGAGACTTTGAACTGGAGGGGAACTAGTTCTCTTGTTATGGGATTATTTCTGTGTTTTTTTTTCTTACCATTTTTTTTTTTCAACTTCTT
>Ga0209960_1004517_pt1 | contig 10598 bp, 10 predicted proteins | sample ThiBiot_500_plan_2_FD_183947 | JGI IMG/M metagenome (GOLD analysis project Ga0209960, IMG submission 183947) | Wastewater bioreactor microbial communities from Cape Town, South Africa - Thiocy_expt_500_plan (SPAdes) | ecosystem: Engineered > Bioreactor > Thiocyanate-remediating >... | reverse complement strand
ATATCATTTTTTTTTTGATTTTAAAAAAAAAAAAAAAAAAAAAAGGAAAATAAGTGAACAAAAATATTGAGGAATGAGGAGATCGTCAAGACTTTTAGAAAAGGATCGAAATGAAAATGATAAAAATGAAAATCAAATCCAAAATAAACCTAAAATAAAAGGAACTGTCTCAAAAAATGAAGAGAATTTACAGTCAATACCGCAAACTCAAGTTAGGAGGAGAGGAAGGAAAATCTCAGAGGAAAATGGAATTGATGAAGAAAGTAAACAAGAAAAAGAAAATCAAAATAAAGTGAAAAGTAAAGGAAATTCAAAAAAACAAAAGAGGAATATTGAAGAGGAGAATGATAGTATTTTAGTTGAAAGACAAGTTAATCGAAGATCAAAAAGAAATGAGATTATTAAAGAGGAAGAAGAAAAAAATGAAATAACTCAAGTGAGTGTACTAAAAATAACTAGGACTACTAACAATAAAAAGAATCAATCAAAAGATAATATTTTAATTGAAGAAGATCGCATTGAAATTAAATTTGAAGAAAAGAAAGTTGAAGAAAATGAAGAAAATGAAAACTCCAATGAAAAAGAAAACTCCAAATTAAAAGATGAAGAAAAGTTAAAATCAATACAACAAAGTTTTGATGAAGGATCAGAATCAACTGAGATTAGATTAGATGAAAAAACCTCAGAAATATCAGAAGTAAATAGTTCAATTAATGAAACTGATATTAATATCTCAAAAGAAAGAGATGAAGAACGAGAAGAATCAGAGGAAATAGATGAAGTTCAAGAAAAAATCAAAAGAGAAAGTAGGAGAAAAGAGAAACAAAAAGAAATTTTTACAACACCAACTCCAAAACTAAAAGTCAAAGATTTTGCAATCCAATCTCCAGATTATACATTTCCAGTTTTAGATCCTAATTCCAATTTGACTAGCACACCAAATTCACAAATAAGTGATCGAATCAAGAAATTCGATGATCTAAGTAATCTTTCCCTTGAAATCCATAATAATAGTAAAAGTAATTTTTTTTTTTTTTTTTTTTTTTTTTTTTTTTTTTTTTTTTTTTTTTTTTTTTTTTTTTTTTTTTTTTAGGTTTCATTTTATCTTTTTTTATTTATTTATTTTGTATTTTATTTTCGAAGCTCATGATTAAAATAAAAATAAAAATGAAATAGTTTCATCATCGAATCAAAGTACTCCAAACAAATCAAATTCAAGTATTGGTTCACCGAGATCAGAAGGTTCAGTAAATCCATTTGAAGACCTTCAATTTGATACTCCAAATAAAAAGCATCACAAAAGAAAGAAAGAAATTAAACAAGATAAAAAGGTATTTCGATATTTCTTTTTTTTATTCAAAGAATATAAACCAAGAACTAACTTATTATTGTTTTTTTTTTTTTAGGAAATGGAAGAAAGTTTTGAAAGGAAAAAGAAAATGTTTGATGACATTGATAATTTTGAATTAATTGAAATGGTTGAATAATTTGGATTTTGAAGGAACGAACTTTATTTTTGAAGATTGAATTAGAATATGTTTAATAGAAATGACATTGTAAAAAAATAATAATAAAATTGAGTCATTTAGAAAGAAAAAAAATTTTTTTTGAAATTTTTATTTATTCAAGTTTAATTCCTTCAAGTTCATCATAACCAAGAGCAAGGTTGATATTCTATTTTTTGAAATAAGAAAAAAAGAAAAGGGTGTTTAATAAGTAAATAAATATAAAAAATAAAAATAAAAATTCAAAAATTATTAACCTGAAGTGCTTGAGTTGCAGCTCCTTTTAAAAGATTATCGAGAGTACAAACAACAACTGCATGATCTCCTGAAGTAGAAACTGTGAATCCACCAATAGAAACGTGATGTTTTCCTGAATTGAATTTCACATAAGGAATATCTTTTCCAACTCTAATAATTGGGTTCTTTTGTTTACCGTAATATGATTGATAGAGAGAAAGAAGTGATTCAGGTGTAACTTTTCTATTTTTTATTTTTAATTATTAATATAATGATTTTTTTTTTTTTTTTATCAAAGGAAAAAAAAAACTTTTTTAAATTCATTGATACAGTTAATCCAATTCCTTGAAAAAATGGTGCAACGTGAGGCATAAATTGAATTGGAGTTCCAAGTTGATAAGAAACTTCTCTTTCATGAACATGGTTGACTAAAGTATATGGAACAAGATTATCTTTTAAAAATTCAGGATCATTATTTTTTGATGGTTTTGTTCCTGCTCCACTATATCCAGATACTCCAAAAACATTTGGGGGTGAAGTGAATCCAATCTCTTCTGCTGCTGGAAGGAGAGAAAATTGTGCACCTATTTTGAAATTTCAAATTTAATTATAATTTAATTTAATTTAATAATAATAAAAGAATCATAACCACTTGCATAACATCCAGGATTGGAGATTAATTTTGCTTTAGAAATTTTGTCTCTAAATCTAAAAAAAGTGGATTTGTCATTGGTGGGAAAAAAAGAAAAAGAAAAAAAAAAACATCAAATTCTTACCTTTCAGTTAATCCATATTGCCATGTAGTATCAAATCGATAGTCGGCGCTGAGATCTAAAATGACAGTATCCCTAGAATGATATTGTACAATAAAAATAAGGAAGAGTGAAAAGAAAAGAAAAGAAAAGTTACTTATTTTTTTTGTTTGCCAAAATTGCATCAACATAAGGTTTACAAAGGCCATTAGGTAATGCCATAATCCAACAATCAATATCTTTGTTTGAAGAATCCTCTGGAGTGAGGGATTCATATTTTAAACTTTGTTTAGATTCTTTTGGGGTATATCCTTCAACATTTTTTCCTGCAAGTTCTCGAGAGCTAAGAGAAACAAGATCTAATGCAGGATGAGCTTCTAAAAGCTATTTACAGAGAAAAAAAAATAAAAATAAAATGAAATGAAAATGTAATGGAATTCAGAAATCATTACCTTAATAACTTCTTGGCCAACATATCCTCTTGCTCCAAGCATCCCAACTTTAGAAATTTTCTTTGCTTTGGATGATGTAGAATAAGAACGTTTTTGACCAACTGGATAAGTAAATGAAGTAGTAAGGTTATCAACAATGCTTTTAGCTTGAGAAATATCATCCAATCCATACCAAAAGACTGTTTTTTCTCCAATTGCATAACTTCCATCACTATTGAAAAATAATTATGGTTTATTCTGAAAATAGAATTTTTTTTTTTTAAAAAAAAAAAAATGGAATATATAATAGAATAAAAAAATCTACCTATGGTTGAAAAACCATCCTTTCAATGGTCTTTGTTTATCTGTAATCCAACACATTTGACGAATATCTCCTCGAATCTTTTGCCAAACATTTTCTCTAAGGTTAAAATCTTCTAATTTTTCAAGAACATGGAATTGATGGAGAACTGGAATATGACTTTTTTTTGGTTATTATTATTATTATTGAAATTTATGATATTGAATTATAAATTGAATTGACTAAAATCTTACTTGGGTTCGAAAACTACAACTGCAGCAACTTGATACTCCTCATCAACATAGATTGAATAAGGTTTGGTTTTAATGAGATTTAAATAATCGGCATCAAATCCTGGTGATTGTGATAAGAGTCCAGTTAATCTCTATTTTTATTTTATTTTATTTTATTTTATCAGTTTAATTCTATGAATAATATTAATCGCACTTAAAAATGAATAAATAAATTAAATAAATTAAGTATAATCCAAAAATTACAGGAATATCGACTCCATCAAGTGTATTCTTAAAGCTTAAAATTTCATATCCTTTACTAATTAAAGTTCCTGCTCCTTTGTGGGTAAAAAGTTCCCTTGAGAGATGAGTTGTTGATGTAACTGAAACAGAAGCTGTTCGAGGTAAATGAGATAAAAGTTCATTAATCTCCTTAATTTTTAATTTTGTTCCATATTTCACCCATGATTGTTTCATCAACTCATCATATCTAGAAAAACATTATTCATTTTTTTTAAAAAAAAATAAAAGAAAAATATATTACTCTGCATTCAAATTAATAACTGGAATTAATTTTCCATCACCATCAGTAAGTCCACCTTTTTCACTTAAATATACAATTTTTAATGGTTTAATTACTTTGGCGATTTCACTTGCTGCAATATCAGCATTAATATTCAAAATTTGACCATCTGGCTGAAATTAATGAATAATTGAGAATTAATTACGAAGGAAAAAAGTAGAATAAAGGGGAATAAAAAAGGAGAAGAAAAGGAGGAAAATAACAAAAGAGAAGAAAAAAAAAAAAGAGAGAGAAAGTTACAGTCTCAGCTAAACTGGTGACAATTGGTAAACAACCTGTGCGAATACAAGATTCAATTGATTCCAAATTTACATTTACAACTTTTCCTACTAATCCATATTTTGGTTTATCGAGGTAATCAGCAACGTAAAGTCCTCCTTTTGAATTTTTTGTTTTTGTTTTTGTTTTTTCAATTTAGTAAATCAATGAAATGTTATTTGGAATTATGTTAATCATTAAATCTACCGACAATAGGTCTTGCTCTTGTTCCTAGTTTTTCAAGTGCTTCAACTAGCTTTAAATTTGCACTATAAAAAACCTATTAACAAATTAATTATTAAAATAAAAAAATTTTATTTTCTTCAAATTTTTATTTTACCTTTCTTGCAATGGATAAAACTTCTGGTGAAGTGATTCGGATTCCATCAGAATAAGCTGGTTCGATGTGTGCAGCTTCAAGAGTCTTATTGAGTTGAGGACCTCCACCATGGATAACAATTGGGAAAAGACCAACCTTTTAAATTTTTTGTTAGCTGAATTATAAAACAAATAAAATAAAATAATAAAATAAAAACTTTGTTCAAAAAAGCTAATGATGTAGCTAAGGTTTCAATCTCATTTTCTAAGATAGCTCCTCCTACTTTAATGACAGCAAATCTTTGTGAATCAACACTTGAGAAGTAACTTAAATATTGTTCAACTTCTTCTTTGCTTCCAAGGTTATATAAAAGTCTCACAATTGTATCTTTTTCTTGAAGAGAAGATCGCTGTAAAAAAAAAAAAAAGAAAATCAAGACCAATTCAGTTTAAAAAAAAAAAAAAAAGATAAAAAGAGAAGAAAATAATTACTGGGGGAAGAATTGTGCTCAATGGACGCTAAAAAAAAAAAAAAAATGAATAGATTTTATAAAAATTGAATTATTTTAATATTATTTCAGAAATAAAGGAATCAATCAAATAAATAAATTACAGATGCACTAGGTCCAAGGCGCTAAAAGAATTTTTGTTTTGGATAAGTATAATGAAAATAAAAGAAAAATAAAATAAATGAATGAAACTAACATTGAGACGTTGAACAAGAGGGAACAAAGACGGACGCATATTGATATTTCTATTAATATGAATATAAAAGAAGTTAATATATATCATTTTTTTTTATCCATTCTTTTGTTGTACAATTTTAAGAACCAGATGAAAACATGAATGTTATTATTATACTCAATCAACTCTTTCAATTCAATTCTAAAGTTATTTTATTGTTTATGCAATGAAGTCTTGTTGTTGTTCAAAAACCTGATATCATTGATTGTTCTGAATATTGAACATTGAATTCCAAGTTCATTCTTCACAAAAATAATAAAATAAAATAATAAAAGAGGAATAGAAATTATCATAAAATTCAAATAAAATTTAAAAAAAATCAAACTTATAAAAAAATTAGTTATAAAATGATATTAAGTTCATAATTGAAAGACATTTCTCAACTGGAACTTTTAAAACTCAAAACAAAAAAATTCAACTTTTTTTTGAAGAAAAAAAAAACAACAACAAAAAAACTTCAAAAACAAAACTCAATAATTCAAAAATGTCTTAACTCTTATTGTATAATATCATTGTTGTTGTAAATGTATTCACTTATTCAAAGAAGAAGAAGAAGAGTAATCATTATGATGTTAATAATTGAAAGAAGTGAGAAGGGAATTTTTTTTTTTTTGTTTCTTTATCTGTTCCTAATCGGGTCGGGATCTTTTGTCTCGATGAAAATTTGTGCATTTTAGACCTTCCAAACCAACTTCTGATTCAAACTCAAACTCATTCAACAATGACAATCAAATTTTGAACATCAAACATCTTTAGAAAATACAGTGAATCTCTGAAAGAAATCAGTGGAAGATGAATGGAAATGATGTCCACATAGTTTTTTTTAAAAAAATATATCATTGCAAGTGATTTCAAATTTCAAGTGATTTGGTTTTCATTTCAAAACTTTGGATTCTCCTTTTTGTGCACAATTAATCCTTTCTTGTAATAATATAATTCAATATAATAATTTCAATTTTTGATCATTGATCAGAAAGCTTTTCTCTTCTTCTCCTTTTTCTTCCTTTTCCTTTCCCCTTATTACTGTAATTATGATTCACTTTACTTTCAATTACTTTCACAAAACTCCTCCTTTTTTTGCAAAAATTTATTTTATTATTTCACTCCAACAAAAAAAAAATAATTATAAATTGTTAAGTTCAAAAATCATCTTCATCACTCTCAGTATTCTCCCAATCTGCAGTTTCAGTGTCAGCATGAAGTTGAGTTAAACCAGTGATATTTTCAAGATATTTGGGATCATTAAAAACTTGGAGAAGGAATTCAAATTTTCTTTGATCATATTCAGCAAGAATCTACAAGAAAGAATGAATAAATAAAGAACAAAATAAATTAAAAATAAAAAAATCAAACTCTATCTGAACAAGCAGTGCATTTGTCATATTGAGCTCCAACAATTAATAAATTTGAAAAGTGAGTCAAAAATCCTCTAATTTGATGAGGAATTAATCCAAGTTCTTGTTCTGTCCTTTCAGAAGATGGTAAAGCAAGTGAAGCAGGAGCTAATCCTCTAAAATAAATGAAAGAGAAGTTTTTTTTCTTTCTAAAAAAAGAAAAGAAAGAAAGAAAAGAAAAGAAAAAAATACTCTTTAGGGTGATGAAGAATTGAAACCATAAGTTCAACAACTAAAGCACTAGCAAGGAAAGAAAGACCAGGACGTGTTACTGTACATTGTTGATCGAGTGTTCTATCTTTTAATGACTACCAATATGAAAAAAAAAGAGAAAAAAAATTAAATTAAATTGCTAATGAACATAAAAGAAGTTAAAATTTTCGAAATCGTACATCCGTGGGAGCAACGACATCATTACAATAGTAACATCCAAGTCTTTGTGGAATTTTGTTTAATGGAGTCTTTTCTGCAGTTTCTGGCTCTTCAGGACGAATTCCATGTCTCATGACTAAATAAGTATCAAATCCTAATGCTGAATTTAAGATCAACTATAGATTGTTTTTTTGGAATTTTATTGATTTATTTGTTTGTTGTTTATTTTCAGTTTCAAAAATAAAATAAAATAAAATAAAACTTTTCTGTGATGAGCTGCAAGCATGGTTGGGAGCCAACGACTTTCTCTTGTATCCATTAATAAAAATATTGCATCATGAGAAGTAATTAAACTTTCAATTAATTCCACATCCTTTTTTGTTTGCTCAACATTTGTTACTACATGTCCAGGCATTGGAACATTTAATTCATAACCAACTGAATTCTTTTTTTTAAAAAAATAAAATAAATAAGTAAATAAATAAGTCTCAATAAAAATAAAAATAGAAGAAGAAGAAAATCATACAACTCCTGGGAAAATCTTTTTTAAACTTTCAGCAGCTGCAATTGATTTTGATTTTCCACCATCAAGACAATCTTCAAAATTGAAAAGGGATTGACGAACTGGATTTGAAAATGAAATCTTTCCATTATCAATAAATGTGATATTTCTCACTCCCCATCCCTTTAATTGATTTTGTTTTTTTTTCATTGAAATTAACAATTGAAATAATAGTAACAATACCAATAAACATCTTGCAACATTACAACCAAGGGTTCCAGCTCCAAAAAGAAGACATTTTGTTGAAGAGATTTTTTCCAAATTTAATGAAGGTAATAATCTCCATCTCATTAATTTCAAATTTAAATCAACAGAAGATGATGCAAGTCTTTAATTTAAAATTAGAATTTAAAATTGGATTAAATGATTTTTTTTTAAAAAAATGTCAATTTTACCGATGAGGATCCATTAAAGGAGCCAAATCAACTTCTCTAGGACCTAACTTTCCTTTCACATTTTTTTCCCATCCTAATGACTTTGGTCTTTCATTTTCTGATTTTTTTAAAAAACATTTTTTCAAGATTTAGAAATTGGAATCAAATTTTTGTTTGAAACTAAGAAGAAAAAGAAAAAGAAACAAAAAAAAAAAAAATTAAACCTGGGAAAGTTGATTCTGTCATATCAATTTCAATAACGATTGATTTTGAAATATCTGATTTTCCAGGATGTTCTCGATAACAAAATACAGTAACTTTATTTAAATTCCATTTGACTTTTAATAAAACAAGAAAATTTCGAAGATGCCATCCAGGATTATTTGATAATGCACCTGAATCTGCAAAACCAACCATAACCTAATTTTTGATGATGAGTTATTTATTATTTCAATTTTAAAATTCAAAGATAATGAAGAAATCGAACATTGTCAGTTTGAATATCTTTTTTTTCACTCAATTTTTGAATTTTGATATTATCTCCTTCAATATCCAAGAAAAAGAATCCATGTTCATTTAAATCATGTTGTTCTGGAAGTCCTCTAAATGATTCATAATTGACTCTAAAAGAAGTAACCTAAAAGGTACATGATTTAAATAAATCAGAAATGATATCAAAATTAATTAAATGACATAAAACAAATGAAATAGAAGTAGAAATAAGAAAGAAAAAGAACTTGAGTAGGTGAGAGAACATCGTCAATTTTTTTACAAGATATTTCTTTAAAAGGAGTTGCTGGAGTGATTGCTGGGAATGCAAACCAATAACGATAACGATATTTTTTCAAATCAGCAAAAGTAATTACAAGAAGTCTTGTTAATAAAGAAGGATTTTTGATTGCTTCTCCACTTTTAATATCTTCCCAAATCTATATTTTTTTTTCAATTAATCTCATTTTTGAAAAAAAAAGAAAAAAAAATGAAGAACTTAAGAAGTTAACCAAGTCAGCAATATCAGCAAATTCTTTATTTACATCCAAATTTTTAAAATCTTCAACTGTGTTTGTATTTTTAACAAGTCCAGGTGCAGGGAAATTATAAGGAGGAGGTCTTTAATTAAAGATATCAAAAGAATTAGAAACCAAATTTAAAGAATTTAAAAAAAAGATAATTATGTAGAATTAAAGCAAACTTCGAATTACTAAAAGCTCCAAAGTCAAGACAAATTCTTGGTTGAATCTCCTCAACAGTTCCTGTAGTATAATATCCATGAATTGGTTGAGGTTTATCATCGAGTTTGAATAAGTCAATCTTCTTTTGTCCTAACTCATGCCAAAAAGCAGCCTCAACAGCACTACTCAAGCTTTGGAACTGCACAACTTTACTCATCTTTGTCTTGTCTTCTAATTTTTTTATTGAGTTCTTTTAATAAAAAAAAAAGAAACATATAAGTGAATTCACTCAATACAATTCGATTGATAAATGAATAAGTTCGCATTGTTTCCCAAATTATTTGAATTTTTTATCGATTTTGATGAATCCGATTTGATATTTGATAATTTTTGTTGTTGTTTCACAATTTCAAGTAAAAACAAAGGAAATGGGCCAAGTTTGAATGAGCAATTCAAAATTACAAAATATGTAATTAATTCTTTTCTTATTATTTTCTTATTAGTTTTGATTTTATATTTATTATAGGGTAGAGAGAAAGAGAGAATCTATTAGGTTTGTCTTCAAACGAAGACTGAGCTTTCATCAAGTGAATAACAACTATGAATTTCTTTTGAAACACATAAACACAACCCTTTCATTTTTTGGATTCATTTCAAAGCCTCAAGAGCTGCAATTCAACAACAAGTTTCTAAATTTCCTTTCAAAAATTTAGGTTTTGCTTTCAAATCCATCATACAATTTGAAATACAATACAAATGCACTCAAATGAATGAAATCTGAAACTTTTGATGAAACCCAAAACAAAAACTTGGAAGATTTTCAACAAAAAATGACTTTGTTTCACAAGAAAAATCAAACACGATTTCAGTCACATTGCACACGAAAATAAATTACAACCATAAATTATAATTATAGAATCCCTCAATTAAATTAACTCATTAATTAAACTTTAATCATACTTATGAATAAGTTTTATTTATTGAGTTTTATTAGTGGCAAATTACTTTGATTCATTAATTCTAGTTTGATTTAGTTATTGTTATCAAATTGAAAAAATAAAGAAAAAAATTTTTTATTTTTATTTATTGGAGTTTTTTTTTGTTTTTGTTTTGATTTTTTCGAAAGCAAAAAAAAATCTTTTTTTCACGAAAATAAAGATCACCAAAAATAATTGGCCAATGGGAAGCGTGAAAAGAGATCAGAAATAGAACACTCAGGCATTTTCCGACATATTTGTTTATTGGTTGAGAAAATTCTTTTACCCTCGGTTTTAGGAAATGTTGGTCTGACTCCCTTTTTTTTACCTTTTTTTTTTTTTTGAGTTTTTTTTCTCTTTTTTTTTTTTTTTTTTTTTTTTTAAA
>Ga0209960_1004512_pt1 | contig 10615 bp, 7 predicted proteins | sample ThiBiot_500_plan_2_FD_183947 | JGI IMG/M metagenome (GOLD analysis project Ga0209960, IMG submission 183947) | Wastewater bioreactor microbial communities from Cape Town, South Africa - Thiocy_expt_500_plan (SPAdes) | ecosystem: Engineered > Bioreactor > Thiocyanate-remediating >... | reverse complement strand
TTCATCAACTGGTCCACCACGTAATGCTGCTTCGCGCATTACTTCGTCATGTACTTGTGATATTAATTTTTCCAATGAAACTTCTTCTCGTGCTGAACCAACAATAACCGTTGCTAAACCCGAACTACTATTCAATGGGATATATTGACCACCGGTTTTAAAAGCAAGTGCCATGAAAAAATCTCGATAAGGCGTAGCAGCAGGTTCACAACCAATCGTATATAAAGCTATGCTACGTTCAGCAAGTGATGCGACACATTCAACAGGATCATGTCCCGACGGATCACCTATTTCATAAAAGCAAACAAACATATATTCTAGGTCCGTCTTATATCGGAGTCAATCAAAGTGCTATTCGTTCTCAAAAACAACAAGAAATCGAAATATAACATGAACATGATGATATTCAATGTAAAGTGAAAAAACAACTTGTCGAATATCCACCATATATACCAACAGGAAATGTCACCCTAGTCGAACTTCTTTTGGCATGCGCATGAATTTCTTGAGTTTCTTGATCAAGAATATCAAGCACTATGGACATATCTTGTGGCAAGACTTGTGATTAGTTTTCGAGGGAAGTTTCTTGAACTTCGTAGTCACGCGCTTGCCATTCTTGCTCATGTGCTTGGATTTTTATTCAAGCGTTTCTGTTATTTAAGAACTTTGACATTTTTTTCATTGATTTTATTTGTAAAATAAATGAGTTTTTAATTGAAATTTGAAGCAGTTTTTTTCTTGTTAGTCAAGAAAACGTTCAAGCGCCTCGCTTGAGTAAGAAAGTCAAGCGCTATGGACACATCTTGAGGCCTGTGCAGATTAAGAAAGGCAAAAAAAATTCGACTAGGGCATTTTTCAAATGTATTCCAATGAAGTACTTGTTTATCTTCAACAAGCATATTTTACACCATTATCTTTCAAAGATCATATTCAAGCTAGACAACAAGCTAATATATCTGCATCAATTCGGAAAAAAATTCAACAACATCATCTTACTATTCGTGTGACTGATAAGAGTAACAATTTTTATATTGGTTTAACAAGTGAATTTAAGAAAAAAGAACAAACCTACTTCAATGAAACAAATGCCTATATACAACTCATGGATAATCCATTCGATGAAGTTCTCAATAAAGTTATTCAATTACTTAATCAACTACGATCGAAAAGATTCATTTTAAAATGGCAATATGATCAAATGATGCCAGATCCAAAACAAACTCAATTGGCACATTTATATTTCAATCCGAAAACACATAAAAATGATATACCCGTACGACCAATTATTAGTTCTTTACATTCAGCAACAACTAAAATATCCAAATTCTTGGATAGTATCATACGACCTATATTTGATGCTAAATGTCGACAAACAACTATTATTGATGGCATTTCATTAATTCAAGATCTTCAAAAATATCAACAATTGCATCGTCTAAAACCAACAACACTATTTTGTACATTTGACATCTCTAATCTATATACGGTACTACCACAGAATGAATCATTAAATATTTTAATGGAATTTTTACATGTACACGGTTATCGAAAAGTTAAAGGTGTACCATTAGATGCAATCTGAAAATTAGCTTCAATCGTTATTAAAGAAAATGTTTTTGTTTATGATAAGAAATACTTTAAACAAATTCTTGGTGGTGCCATGGGTTCATCATTTACATTAACATTAGCAAATATATTTATGTGGAAATGGCAAAGTGAATTAGTTCGTATTCAAGATATAACTGGTGAATATTTTGGTCGGTATGTGTATCATATATTATTAGCTATTTCTTTTTCTCTATTTTGATTATAGATATATTGATGATATCTTTCTGACATGGAATAAATCGGAAGAACAACTACATCATCTTTTAAGTCAAGCAAATCGATGGCATCCAAATATCAAATTAGAATATAAAATTAGTCAAAGTCTTCCATTCTTAGATGTTCTTCTAACAAATGCAAATGGTCTTTTACTTACATCAGTCTATCATAAACCATCAGCTGAACCATACATTCTTCCATTTCTATCCGATCATCATCCACATGTCTTTCGAAATACTATACAAACTGTTCTATCTCGAGCTGTTCGATATTCATCAACAATTGAAATATTTCAAAAGGAAAGACGATGCATTAAATTAATGTTATTATACAATGGGTATGTGATGCATATATACATATATTAATTTTAACAAGCTAAATTATTTGTTTAGTTATCCATCTACATTTATCGATCAACAATTTGAACATTTCTTCTCTAAATATATTGCACCTTGGTCATTCATACCATATATTTTTACAGAAGATCAATTCAATGTAATTCATCAAGATTTATCGGAACATACGACACCTCGTCAATCACAAGTCGCATTTAGTGCAGCTAAAGCTGATTTGGATAATGATCAGACAGATCATGAACATGCTACAACAACAGTCACAAAAATCTTATCGTCGTCGTCATCATTGTCGTCTTCAAACAAACTATTTATTCATTATAAATATGAAAAACGTTTCCGCTCGTTTAAGAGAGACATCCATCAAATTCATAATCGAGTTATACCAAGACATTTAGCATTAGATCTTCGACTAATTGTTGGCACATATAATCGATCCAATGCTAAGAATGAATTAATACGCAAGAAACCAAAACAATGGCTATTAAAAGATCAGACAAGCAGAAACAAACAAAAATATTTAAATTTTCTCGGTAAGTTCAACCCTCAATATAATTCTGACGTTTTTCATAGTTTGATTGAAGATCGACGACGAAATCTACATAATATTGATCAATCCAATTGAAACTTTAATATAACAAGAGAGAATATTAAAACATTTAAATGTTCTCCAGAATGAAGAAACAACAATATTCAAACTAATTACTTTTTATTCATATATCCGTATCAAAATGTTTAAAACGTGAGTCAATATACTAATTACAATATATGATCTTTTCTTATCAATAAATAAACACAAACAATACATAAAATTATCAAAAATATTCACCATTTTATGAAATCAATCTATTTCGTTTTAGATAAAAATATACTACCTGAAACAACAACAACAATTGAATGGAAATCGGCAATTATTTCACGAGCGAGGCCTCAGTATATTGGACTGTGTTCTCATCCGCAACATTTTGTTAGTATTACATGAAGCGCATCGATTAATTCAAAATTGACACAAGTTCTTCCGATGAATTACAACACTATCATGCCTAGATCATGATAACTTGATTCATCTTCAATTCCATAAGTATACACAATTCATTCAAATAAATTAATTTTATTCTAGATAAGCACAACAGTACATACAACAACAACAACAATTGAATGGAAATCGGCAATTATTTCACGGGCGGAGTCATGGCAAGTTGAGCTGTACTCACAACTGCCTAGTAATCTATTTACTACTGCATTTTTTGATTGGAAATTTGCAAAATTTGTTTTTGCTTTTTTCGTTCAACATTTGCAGCAAAGTAAATGTCATTTATATTTATTTTAAATGACAATTAAGCCATCTGATGAGTCCCTTAAGCAAGGACGAAACCGGTCATGGCAAGCTGTCCTCACCCTCAACACCCTCAAGCTACTAAAGCAAATAACTCATTAGAACTGCTAAATCCTTTATTTCCTCTCTCATTCTTATTCTATACTCCAACGATAATCACAAAACTTCCTTTTAAACTATCATTTAGCAATCATTTTTCACATAGATATATTTATTTTTATGAACTCATATATTGTAGCTTAACAAACAAATGATATTTCTCAAAATTCATGATTTATATCACCAGCGTACGTCCAAATTTTTATTGTTTTTCTTCAACTGCTCAAGGTATTGTGCACCTTGATCTCCGATTTCATTATTCGAGAGGTTCAGTTGTTTAAGTGTCTGTAAAAAATATAAAAGATGAATATAATAGAAATGAAGAAAATGATTATTTATCTCACTCCGTTTTCTTTTAATGCTGCAGCAAGATGTTTGACACCTTCATTTCCGATTTTATTATTCGAGAGGTCTAGTTGTGTGAGTGTCTGTATAAAATATAAAAGATGAATATAATAGAAATGAAGAAAATGATTGTTTATCTCACATTATTCCATCTTAATCCAAAAGCAAGATTTGCTACACATTCATTTTCGATTTCATTATTCGAGAGGTCTAGTTTTGTGAGCGCCTGTATAAAATATAAAAGATGAATATAATAGAAATGAAGAAAATGATTGTTTATCTCACACTGTTTCTTTTTAATGCTTCAGTAAGATATTCTCCGCCTTTATGTCCGATTTCACTATTCGAGAGGCTTAGTTGTTTAAGTGTCTGTATAAAATATAAAAGATGAATATGATAGAAATGAAGAAAATGATTGTTTATCTCACTTTATTGTATTCTAATGCAACAACAAGCTTTGCTACACCTCCATATTCGATTTTATTATTCGAGAGGTCTAGTTGTGTGAGTGTCTGTATAAAATATAAAAGATGAATATAATAGAAATGAAGAAAATGATTGTTTATCTCACTCTGTTTTCTTTTAATGCATCAGCAAGATGTTTGACACCTTCATATCCGATTTCATTATTCGAGAGGTCTAGTTGTGTGAGTGTCTGTATAAAATATAAAAGATGGATATAATAGAAATGAAGAAAATGATTGTTTATCTCACTCTGTTTTCTTTTAATGCTACAGCAAGATATTTTACACCTTCATTTCCGATTTTATTATTCGAGAGCTCTAGTTGTGTGAGTTTCTGTATAAAATATAAAAGATGAATATAATAGAAATGAAGAAAATGATTGTTTATCTCACTTTATTGTATTCTAATGCTGCAGCAAGATGTTTGACACCTTCATGTCCGATTTTATTATTCGAGAGGTCTAGTTGTGTGAGTGTCTGTATAAAATATAAAAGATGGATATAATAGAAATGAAGAAAATGATTGTTTATCTCACATTGTTTTCTTTTAATGCTTCAGCAAGTTTTGCTACACCTTCATTTCCGATTTCATTATTCGAGAGGTTCAGTTGTTTAAGTGTCTGTAAAAAATATAAAAGATGGATATAATAGAAATGAAGAAAATGATTGTTTATCTCACATTGTTTTCTTTTAATGCTTCAGCAAGTTTTGCTACACCTTCATTTCCGATTTCATTATTCGAGAGGTTCAGTTGTTTAAGTGTCTGTAAAAAATATAAAAGATGAATATAATAGAAATGAAGAAAATGATTATTTATCTCACTCCGTTTTCTTTTAATGCTCCAGCAAGATCTTTTACACCTTGATCTCTGATTTTATTCTTCGAGAGGTTCAGCTGTGTGAGTTTCTGTATAAAATATAAAAGATGAATATAATAGAAATGAAGAAAATGATTGTTTATCTCACATCATTGTTTTCTAATGCTTCAGCAAGTTTTGCTACACCTTCATGTCCGATTTTATTATTCGAGAGGTCTAGTTGTGTGAGTGTCTGTAAAAAATATAAAAGATGAATATAATAGAAATGAAGAAAATGATTGCTTATCTCACTTTATTGTATTCTAATGCTGCAGCAAGATGTTTGACACCTTCATTTCCGATTTTATTATTCGAGAGGCTTAGTTGTGTGAGTGTCTGTATAAAATATAAAAGATGAATATAATAGAAATGAAGAAAATGATTGTTTATCTCACTTTATTGTATTCTAATGCTGCAGCAAGATGTTTGACACCTTCATTTCCGATTTTATTATTCGAGAGGCTTAGTTGTGTGAATGTCTGTATAAAATATAAAGATGAATATGATAGAAATGAAGAAAATAATAGTTTCGCTCCCTTTGTCGTCTTACGCCCTCTGCTTCAAAGAGAGCCACCTGTTTTTTGTGTACTCAAAAAGTGAGTACACTCTAAAATCGGTTAGTATGTCTGTCCGGCCATTTACACGATAACTTATGAAAGGCTCATCCGATCGCGACGGTATTTTGTGCGCAGCATTATCGCATCAATATCTCAGTGGAATTCGAAAATGAGAATGATTTGTCAACAAATGGCTGAGTTATAGCAAAAAATGCCATCATTTCAGCTTATTTTATCGATATATCCGCTAACATTTTCTTTAAAACAAAAAACTACCAAGCTGACTTTTCGATATGCTATACAACTTTTAATCATTGAAGACTCTCTTTAAAAAAAAGTTGTCAGGCAGAACCTTTTCAATGGGTGCCATTTTAAGAACCTTTTTTAAGGGTTCTAGACTTTTCAGCTTGGACTTTCTCTCGGAAAATTGAGGACAAAAACGTTCTAGTCGAAAAGTATAGAACCCTTAAAAAGGGTTTTAAAATGGTACCTATTACAAAGGTTCTGCCTGATAATTTTTTTTTTCACAGGGAAACTGGTAAGAAAATATCGAGAAGAAATAGATACCTTTGAGATGGTCCAACCTCCCAAATGCAAATTTCGTTAGCCATCCTCAAGAAAGTTTAGTGAATACTACATTAAATGATATTATATCGATGAGAATATCTCTTCAGTAATAGTCAGGACTCTATTCGACATATAATCACATAAAAAGTTTCCAGACAAATTGAAGTAAAAAATTTGACCTATTATATGTATGAGGGGGAATATGGAAAAGGCAGCGAAAAATTGAGACAAAAAAATTTTCAATAATCAAATAATAAGAATCTTGATGTTTTCTTACCAGTTTCTCAAGGATTAAAAGTTGTATACTATAGAAACAATTCAGCTTGTTATTTTTCGTTTTAAAGAAAATGTTGGCGGACATATCGATAAAATTACTCAAAATTTTGATATTTTGTGCCCATATTGGTCTATGAAGTTTTTCTCAATAAAAAGTTATAATAATTTCAATATGTCATTTTGTTCAGCTGTCAAAGCTCTATCTTTCGGTATATTGCATTGAGAAATCGATTGACTCGTTCGAGAGAATATTGGAATGATAATTGATTACTATTTTGCGGAAGACATAAGAGGCTGATCAAAAGTCAAGCTGAACTAACTTTTTCAGACAACATACAAATGAGTTAAAAATTTGAACTTAGTGGCTTCTAACCCTACTCTTTCGAATGGGTAAATCCAATAAAAAAAGTAAAATTTTACCAATGTTTCTGTTTCTTGGTCCTATCGTTGACCCTCTCTTAAGTCCTAGATTATATATTTTTACTTTTTGAAGTACATATACCACTCGGATTTAAATTCGAGTTTTTCACATTTATTTTCTATAAACTGAACTATTTGAAAAAAATTTTAACTGATTTTTGTTTATTAATGTCTAGCTTTCAAAAACCAATTTACCATTGATTTACAAATAAAGATTATGATTTTAGAGTTATCTTTTGAATCTGATTACATAGAATAAATATTTATTATGCTTAGGCATGCACCAACACCATTTATCGTAGTATAAAGGTTGAAAAACTTCATTATGAAAACCTCCCAAAACTAACCAAATCTTTGTGTCAACTATAACCAGTTTTATTCGCTCTACTCGATATAGGTATTACAAGTACCAAATCCAACGAAAAAAAAAACTAAGTTTTGGTAGGTTTTAGTCGAAATCTGCTTCATCAAAGCTTCCAAAAACTTAGATTTTTTTTCGTTGGATTTGGTACTTGTAATACCTATATCGAGTAGAGCGAATAAAACTGGTTATAGTTGACACAAAGATTTGGTTAGTTTTGGGAGGTTTTCATAATGAAGTTTTTCAACCTTTATACTACGATAAATGGTGTTGGTGCATGCCTATAAATTATGCTCACTAAAAACCAATTTAGTACAAAACTTATCTATGACAGTCTGTTTTCTAGGCTCAAACTAACTATTCATTTCGAAAATTTAAATGAAAGAAATTAAAATAATAAACAATCAATACTTATTCGAAGTTTTGAAGAAGTAGAATCAATAAAATTCTGTTGAGGAAAATCGCAATATGTATATTAAGGAAAGCACTTAACAGTTAAATAAGTTAAATTAAAACTTTTCTTCTCTCTTTAACAATGAAAAACCTCTACATTGTTACTTACTTTGTTGTCTTTTAAAAGTGCATTACAAATTAATGCCATATCATACTGATTTAAACGTTGATTATTCAAAACTATATCCAATGTATCTTTGTTTTTATTGATAAGTATTTGAATTTCTGGATTTGTGCGTAGATGAATATTTTTGTTGCTCAAATAGCCCTGAATGCAAGTTGATGACTTGTGATGCATGGAACGATTGATGGTAATATTAAATCCATTTTGAATGCGTGATCGATCGATGACAGCGGCGTCAATAGTTTTAGCATCCACTTTTGTACCAGTGACAGTACTGCTTTGCACATGAGCCTGGTTTTTATCGATAACATTTTTGTCCGAAGTAGAGCGATGTTCGTCCGTTTTAACATAATTTCGTACATCGTTATTGGTAGAAATATCAACTGTGGTATCCTTCTGCCCCTTTCCTTTCAACTCACTGGTAGCACCAAATACCGGTATACTTCCACTAAATGAGCCTTCTCCAGACAGAGAATTTTTCTTAATATCATGTTGGCCGTGGGTGTTGTGTTCTTTGATCTCATTTAGATCCGTTGTTGTGCGTTCGTGTGCTGTCTCTTGTCGACAATGATCATTGTGATCTTGGCTTTGCTGGAAGGAATTTGTAATGTTTGCTTGTAAATCGTTCGAGATACGCTTTGTACCAGTTTTAAGCTGCTCATTCAATTCTGCCACGCTATATTTTTTGAAACCCTCCGTTACTATTGAGTTTACAATTGCCTGCATGATTGAATCGTAGTTCAATTCAACAGCACCTACTTCGATAGTCTCGCAAATTTTCAAACTTTTAACCATCTCGCCGATTTTCTCCTCTATAGTGGATCGGCTGACAATCATGCTATTGCATGAACTTTCACCAAACAGGTCATTTTCTAATCGGCATTGAGCAACTTGATTGGCTGTAATACTAACACTAGCGTTAGATACTGAAGTTCCGGAGAGCGTATAATAATAGTGGAGCTTAAATTCATTTTTTTTTGGCTCTGCCAGCTGTGTGACAACATTTTCAAGATCTTCGTTGTCTTCAATTTTAAAAACCACCTTCAATGGATGTAGCTGTGTCATGTTCTCCAGTACGCCAAAAAATTTTCGGTTCATTCCACACACAGAGATTTCCAGTTGGGCAAGAAATGTAGGAAACGTACAGTACCGGAAATTTTCAGCTTCTACAGGCAAATCGTAATATTGGTTCTTGGCCTGCGCAACTAGTTGACGCATCGCTTCATCGCTTATTTGATTCTGCAAATATATAACGATCTTGCTCAATTTGGGAAAATGTTCGACAACTGTTTCGGTGTCAGGACGTAAATAAAATTGAAAGATGCCCGGAGTCCTCCATTGACATTGACCAGCAATTTTTTTTAAGTAATTGGTTTCACTAGTAGCAGATAATTCATTGGTGTGTTTTCGTGTGCTGCTTGTCGGATAGGCATAAACATCGTGTGTTTCTGATATTCCCGGCTTATCATCAATTTTGACTTCAACACTTAATGCAGCAGAATCAATAATCAAATCTTCAGTCGTGGTGGCGGTATTATTCATTATTACAACTGTCGGATGACCGTCCTCTAGAATATTGAAGAGTTTTATATTTACGAAGCGTACATATAATATTTCAATCTGTAGCACTAATTCAAGCGTTCTCCCAGAGTATCAGAGGCTAAATACGTGCCAGAGATTCAAGCACGTCATGGGGTCTGTTTGCCTGCCTGCCTACCTGTGACAGGCATAGGCCATGACTTTTCGGCATGGCCTGCGATGTTTTTACTATTTTTCAATAAAGTTATTATCATTTACCATAAAAATAATCATCTAAAAATATACTTACGTATGACAGCGCTACCTATTAGTCCCAAAAACAGAACAAAAGTGTTTCGTTATGGGAATATATTCCCAAAAATAGAACACAATTGTTCTGTTATGGAAAAATATTTCTAACAAAGGAACACTTTTGTTCCGTTATGGGGATGGCAAGTTTTAGTACCTTAATTAGTACAAGTACTCGCACTTGTACTTTCTCTACTTGTACTACCTCTGATATACATAGTCTAATTTATTCTAGTACACCCGTTATTAAGTTTCAATAGAAAAACGAAAGGGAAGAATAGACCAGACAACAAAATGACGTCACATTATTGTAGTGATATTTGTTGCTCTTTTCTTCTAGCTAATTCCCTTTTCTGAAAGAAAGGGTTATAGGCTTCTAAAATGGGTAGGAAAAAGTCTTAAAACTTTGTTTGCCCTATCCAATCAGGAAACAGTACGTATTATAGTGACTAATATTGACCATTCATGGTCCGAAGTTAGTTGGATCCTAGGTTATCGGGCTCGGGGAGTTCGAATCTGATGTCGGAACATCAAATTTTTGATGTTGGTATTCTCCAGCTGGAGTGGTACCAGCACATAAAATTCCAATTTTCCATAAAGTTCGATCAAAGGTAATCGGGTATGGGGAATCCGAATCTGATGTTAGTTTTCGACGAAAATCATGTTTTACTGCCGCTTGTAAAATTTACTACCTAGTATTTTCTCTCGAATTTTTTGAAAATTCTTGAAAGCCTTGTTTGGTATTCGCAGCGA
>Ga0209960_1004507_pt1 | contig 10623 bp, 12 predicted proteins | sample ThiBiot_500_plan_2_FD_183947 | JGI IMG/M metagenome (GOLD analysis project Ga0209960, IMG submission 183947) | Wastewater bioreactor microbial communities from Cape Town, South Africa - Thiocy_expt_500_plan (SPAdes) | ecosystem: Engineered > Bioreactor > Thiocyanate-remediating >... | reverse complement strand
AAATAAAAAAGTAAAAACAAAAGAGAAAGAATTGAGAGAAGGAATAAATAAATGTGAAGAAATGATTAAAGAATTAGAAATCAATTCAACAACAACTCAAAATCAAATTAATGAATTGTTCAACAAAATTAGAATTAAATTGGATGAAAGAGAACAAGAATTATTGAATAAATTGGATGAAATTGAAAAGTATAAAAAGAAAGAATTACAACTTCAAAAAGATGAGTTACAATTTGGAATTGAAAGTATTATTGGATCTTGTCAAATGATTGAAAATTCAATTTCTCTATCAAATCGTAGTAATAAAAATATTGGAAGATTATTATCAATGAAAAGTTTATATGAATCAAGATTGAATTATTTAATTAATAATGATTGGAAAATTGAACCAAAATGTCATTCTTTAATTGAATTTTCAATTGATGAGAAAGATGAACAATTAACTTATTCAAGTATTTCAAATATTGGAATTTTAGATTCAAATGAGATTTCAATTGACAAATGTTTAATTTCAAAAAATGAAAAGCCAAGAATGTTCAAAGATGAAGAATTTAAATTTGAAATAATTAGTTATTCAAAAGAAGGAAATGAAATGAAAAAAGGTGAAAATGGAAAGAAATTTAAAATTCAAATTGAAAGTGAAAGTGAAAGTGAATTAAATAATGGAAATAATGAAGAGAATAAAGAGAGAGAATGGGAAATTAAAGATTTAAAAAATGGAAGATATGAAGTTAAAATGAAAATAAAAAATGAAGGAAAATATCTCGTATTTGTTCAATATAATGGCTTTGATATTAATACCTCTCCTTTTCAGATTCAAGTTTCACCAAAACAAAGAAATTACTATGAAATAAGTGAACCAAAATCAAGATTTGCATCAAAAGGGATCATACATGAAGATGATGACGATGAGGAGGAGGAGGAAGTAAATGGAGATGAAGATGAAGATGGAAATAACAACAAGTGGTTAAGTTCTAATGGAATCACAATTAACTCAAAAGGAAATATTTATGCTAGTAATTGGGCGATAAATAAAATTCAAATATTTGATTCAGAAGGAAACATTATTTCAACATTTGGTTTAAGAGGAGAAGAAAATGGTCAATTTAATGGTCCAATCGGAATAGCCATTAATTCTTATGGAAATATTATTGTTTGTGATAGTGATAATAATAGAATTCAAATCTTTGATTCAAAAGGAAAATTTATTTCAACATTTGGATCATATGGAAAAGAAAATGGTCAGTTTGATAACCCTTATGGAATTTGTGTTGATTTAAATGATAATATTTATGTTTGTGATTATTATAATCATAGAATTCAAATATTTAATTCGAATGGAGGATACATGACCCAATTCGAAGTGAATAAACCAACAAGTATCGCAATTGATCCCCAAACTCAGAGTATAATTGTGACTGGAGATGAGTCTGAAGCTTTTATTTTTTGAAATCAAAATGTAAGTAGATAAAGCCAAAAAAAAAAAAAAAAACTCATAATAATTTAAAAGTTTGATTGCTCGTTATTTTTTTCAACAATAATTATTATTTCAATTTTAATGAAGCTCAATATTTGGAAAATTTCTTATTTTTTTGCTAAAGTCAATCAATCAGTTTTTGAACCAAAACCATTTGGATGAAGCAATTCACTCAAATAAATCAATCAATCACTTCACAAACCACAAAAATCACTTTTTTTTCGCTTAGAATCAATTTGCATTAGAATCAATTTGAGCAAAAGAATATTCGATTTTGTGAACTGAAACTGATTTTATAAATTTTAAATCACAATTATAATTGAGATTGAATTCAATTGATGTTCTTCTCAAAATTGAATCTAATAAGGTCAATTTAACGAATAAGACGACCAATCAAAACCCAAAGAATTCATTTTCAACCAATCAAAAAAAGAGTATTATTAATTTTCTCAAATTTATTGAAAATGTTATAAATAAAAATAAATTATGCATCTCTCTCCATCAGAGCAATAAATCATAAGAATATTCACCACAATTAACTCATAATATCATCAAAAATATATATATAAGAGGAGGAAAAAGAAAGATTCAAAAATTTTTGTGATTTTTGTGATTTTTCGATAATTTTCTTTGATTTTTGTTAATTTGTTGATTTTGTTTTTTGTTTTTTGAACTGATTGACTTTTGAAATCGAAAATCGTAGAAAATCGAAAATCGAAAAAATCGATTTGATTTTTGAAAATCCATTAAACTCATCTTGTTAAAATTCATGAATTATTCTTCATCTTTTTGAAAATAAATATCTAACCTTATTCTTCTTTATATTTTCAGAACAATTAAATTTGAAAAAAAAAAATAATAAATAATAGAAGTAATAATAATGGCTACAGGCTTTGCAGACGGTCAACAATGCACAGGATGTGGGAAAGCAGTTGCTGCTCTCTCTGAAGGTTTTGGTCTTTCAAATGGCATGTTCTTTCATAAACAATGCTTTGTTTGTGCTCATTGTACAAAACCTTTCCCTGGAGAATTCATGCCAAAAGATAACAAAGTTTATCATAAATCATGTTATACCACTTTATTTGCTCCAAAATGTGTGAAATGTAGTGGATTTATTGAAGGACCTTCTTTGCCATTTAGAGGAGAAAAGTATCATCCTACAGTATGATTTATTTTAATTGATTGATTGATTGATTTCATTTTATTATTTTTGATTCCAAATTCATCTTAATTTTATTTTCCAAAAGTGTTTTGTCTGTTTTGGTTGTAATCAAACTCTTGCTCAAAAACCTTTCTCTGAAGTGGAAGGAAATTTATATTGTTCTCCTTGTTCAACTGAAAAACTTGCAAAACAGTTCTTTTTTTTTCTTCTTTTTTCTTTTTTTTTCTTTTGATTTTTTCTTTTTCTTTTTCTTTTTCTTTTTCTTTTTTCTTTTTTCTTTTTTTTTCTTTGATTTCTTTGTTTATTCTCTACTTTTATCTAGAATGAAAGATACTGGAATCTCAAACCCTGATGAACGAATTGCAATCAAAACATCAACTCAAGAAGGTGGACAAAAAGTCTTGCCATTAAATAATCCTACTTCAGACACTGATAATTTAGTTAATTGTGAAGCTTGTAAAAAGACTATCTTCCCAAAGGTTGATACTATCTCATTTTTTTTTTTCTTTTAATTCCTTCGATTAGATTAGAATAATAACAATACTATAATTAAATTAGCAACCAAATGTAATGCTTCATTCTAACAAAGGATTTCATACAGAATGTTTTGTTTGTGCTTCATGTAATAAAGGATTTGATGATTTGAAATTTTCTCAAGCTAATGGAAAGTACTATCATAAAGATGTAATATTTATTTATTTAATTTATTTTTCAAATTTAATTTACAAAAAAAAAAATAGTGTTTAATTGAAATTTCTTCACCAAAATGTTCAAGTTGTTCAAAACCTCTAATTTCAGGTTATATTACTTGGAGAGAACAAAAACTTCATCCAGAGGTTTTTTTTTCTTTTTTTTCCCCAAAATTATCTATTTTGTTTTGAAACAACAAAATCAATTGTTTAGTGTTTTAATTGTAATACTTGTGGTGCTCAATTAAGTGGAAAACCTTATAGTGAAACACCAGAAGGAAATCGTTTCTGTGATTCTTGTGCTTCCAAACAAGAAAAAAAGTATTTTTTTTTCTTTTTGTTGTTTAACTTTTTTTTTTTAATTGTTCAATTTCATTTTTAATCATTAAAATTAGAGCTTCATTAGTCCCTGAAAAAGAAATCTTTTGTTGGAAATGTAATGAACTTGTTGTTGAAGGAGTAAAATTATCTGGAAATAGAGTTATTCATGCTAAATGTTTTACTTGTGCATCTTGTGGAAAAGAAATGGCAAATGTTCAAGCTCTAGCTGAAAAAAATAACAAACTTTTCCATCCTGAAGTATTTTTCTCTCTTTTTCTCTCCCTCTTTTCAAAACCAAAAACTTATTTTTTTTTTTCAAAAAAGTGTTTTGCTGCTACTTTTGCTGAACTTTGTCATAAATGTAATAAGCCAATGAGTGATGGTTATGTTCCATATAAAGGTCATAATTATCATCCAGATGTACTTTCTTTTTTTTTTCTCCTTCTTCTTTTTGTATTCTTATTCTTGTATTGACCTAAATTTCTTTTAGTGTCTTGGTTGTATTGTTTGCAATAAATCTATTGTCGGAATTTCATTTACTGAAACTCCTAAAGGTCAACCAATTTGTCGTGAATGTAATGCAGCACCAAAAGTCATTGAAACTGAAAGAACTACTAGTTATAACCCAATGGTATTTTTTTTTCTTTATTAATTTTCTTTTTGTTTTATTAAATTTGAAATTAAAATAAAATTAAAATTTCAATTGAAAAATTAAATTAAAAAAGGGATTATCAACAAATCCTATGGTCCCAGAAAATAAAGGTATTGGAACTTATGATCGGTGCCCAAGATGCAAAAATAAAGTCTTTATGAATGATCAAGTATTATTTTCTTCCTTTTTGTTTTTTTTTTTCTTTTTAAAATTTAATAATTCAATAAAGGTTATGGGACCTCGAGCAACATACTGGCATAGAAAATGTCTTCATTGTGAAGTTTGCACTCGTAATCTTGATACTTCTGCTACAATTATTGGTGATGAAGTCTATTGTAATGATCACAAACCAAAATAAATTAAAAAAAAAAAAACTGAAAATAATATTATAACCAAAATCATTTTAATTTCGTTTTGTTTTGAAATAAGGAACCGAAGGAAAAAAAAAAAAAAAAAAAAAAAAAAAAAAAAAAAAAAAAAAAAAAAAAAAAGGAAAAAGAGGAAAAAAAATTAGAAAGAAGAACAAGAGAAATCAAAAAGACTTTATAACAACAAAAAAGTTAACAATGAAATGAACAAAATAACAACAAAGATTGGACTTGCAACATTTCCATCTGAGTAACAATTCTAAATATGATTTAATTGATTGATATTTTAAATGAAATTGAATAGTGAGAATGGTGAAAAGATTTTGAAGATCGAAAAGAATTAATAAATAAAGTAAGTAAGAAGAAAAAAAAATCCAACCTTAGAAGGGAAAAGTTCACAGAATTGAAGAGATGTTTGAGAATGATACATTAAAGCTGTCATAGTGGAATTACAGTTTGAATGCATGAGGGTTGTACAATAAGATTTACAAGGTGGAAGGACATTTCCTCCCATAAATGTATTTTGAGTATTATTACAAGCAAATCCATTTCTAATATTTTGAGCCCACATCTGTAGGTAACAAACATCACTTGCAATACTTTCACAAACAGGATCTCCTCCAATAAAACTTGCTAAATTTTGATCCAAATACAAGAGATAAAGTCTTGCAAAATAAGTCATATTATAGTTGGTAAAATCTATTAAACCAGGCTTTGAACAATGAGGGAAAGTATAGTCTGATGTATTTGTTGGGTTTCCTTCATCATCAAGGTTAACATAGAACTGAGAATAGCAAGTATTAAACGATTTTGGACTTCCCATGTTTGAGCAATCACTGTTTGTTTTACACCACCCATAAGCATGAGGGACTTGAAACCCATTAAAGCTATATCCACTGAGGGTTAATTCTTGGTTACTCAAGGGATCGGCAATTGGTCTACTAACAAATTGTCCTATAATATAGTTTTAAAAAAAATGTTAAAGAAGAATTGAGCGGTTTTAGTTTCAATTGATTGTAGAATTGAAGAAGAAAAAAAGAAAAGGCAAAAGGCAAAAGGAAAAGTGGTTGTGAAGTTGATTGATGAAGAAAATAAGGTTTTAAAAAAAAGAAAGAATTAGTTAAATGAAGTATTAAAGTTATAAACCTGTTGTGAGTGATAGGAGGAGAACAAGGAAGAGAATTTCTGATCGCATTCTTTTTCTTTTCTTTTCTTTTTTTCTTTTTTCTTTTTTTTCTTTATCTTTTTATTACCCAAACCAAAATCCCACTTCCAACTTTACTTTGAAAATAAATAAAATAGACAACACCCTTTTCCAATCTTACTCAAACTAAAGCTTTGTTTCAAGTTTCTTTTTAGTCTAATTAACAATCTATTGGATCCAAATGATTCAAACATCAACAAGGTTTTTTTTTAAAAAAAAATTATTATTTTTTTATGAAATCAATTCGATAAATCTTTGTTTTTCAACATTATTGATTCATAGATTGAAAGTATAGCATCAACTAATCGCTTAGTAAGTAATACTTCTTTTTTTTACTTTAGAAGCATAGATTTCGAATGATGAAGTTGTGTTGTCATTTCATTTTTTATTCATAGTTTAATTATGTATTTTTTAAGGGAAAATAGATGAATCATACACAGGGAATGAAGCCTAAAACAACCCAAGATCAACACATTCCTTGAGGCATCATGATTGTAAACCCTCTTATTCTATTTATTTTTTATTTTTTCCTTCTTAACCTTTCCAAAATCCTTCCTCTGCTAATTAAACTTTTCATTCATTCATTCATTCTCCTTCCAAATTCTTGTTTATTTTATTTTAGTTTCTTTTGAAGTTATTCGAACCCACTAAGATTCAAATTCTCTAAAGTCAAGTTCTATACCGAACCAAGAAGAAATGCAAGTAGGAGTTCAAGAATTTATTGAACTCCAAAGTGGTGGATATAAAGCAACTGTCCTTGAAGTCCCGATTCGATATGCAATCTTCTATCAAATCCTAAATATACTTGGATTCCTTGGGAGTGTAGCTGTCACTATTCTTGGACTAATTGGAATCTTTCCATATGTTAGTTTTCTTTTTTCACTCACATTCACATTTACATTCACATTTCATTTTCATTTTCATTGTTTCATTTTTCAATCCTGGTCTTTCACAATTTTTGAAAAAAAAAAAAAAAAAAAAAAAACTATCATTTAGACCTTTGAAGAAATTCGTATAAAGTATTTTAATTTATTTTCAGTTGCACCTTATGCTTATGGAATATGGGGACTCATCTACTTCTTCTTTCTTATATTTGTTATTTATCAAGCACTTCCATTTCAAAGAACAAATGAAGTACTCTTTAAAGGAATCAACATCCTCTTTTTTATAGCATGTCTTATCAACATTACTGCAGTTGTCGTCCTTTGTTTCGAATATATTTGGACAGCATTTGCTCTCACTGTTATTTTATTTATCTTCCTTATTGTAATTTACTATCGAATCAATCGTGGAGCAAGATGGAGGAATCAAGTTCAAGAGTATTGGTTTATTTATGTTCCTTTCAGTATTTATACAGGTTGGATCTATATGGAAGTATTTATTCTACTTGCCATGGCTGTAAGATGGCAAACAGACTTTGCTCTTTGGTCTGCAGAAGGTTGGGTACTTTTAGTCCTCTCTATCATGGCAGTCACAGCAATCATTCTCCTCCATGCAAGAATGGATTGGGTATTTGGTTGGGTCATTACTTGGGGATGTATTGCCATTGCTGTTCAACATCCTGATAATTTTGACCTCTTCACTGGAGCAATTGTCATTGGAAGCTTTGTTGGAATCTTTTCATTTATTGCTCTCATTGTTAAACTTGCTTATTGGAGTAAAGAAAATGGAATGTAATTTATTTATAAAGAGATCTCAATCAATCAAGTGAAAGGAAACTAAAACTAAAACTAAATTACCGTGTTAATAATAATTGTTATATACTACTAATTTTTGTTTTTTTATAAAAAAATAAATGTTTATAAAGTTTTTCTTGAGTTTTAAACAAATTGAGTGTTTGTTTGATTCAAAAAAAAAAAAAAAAAAAAAAAAAAAAAAAAATCAATTATTGAGGCGAGACAGAATTGAGCCAGTTTCGAGCCATTTTCGAGCCTATTTCGAGCCAAATTCAAGACGAATTCAAGACCATTTCAAGACCATTTTCAGTCGATTTTCAGTCCACTTTCTGTAGATTTTCAGTCTCTTTTCAACATATTTTCGGTCCATTTTCAACATATTTTCAGTTCATTTTCAACACAATTTCCTAAAAGGAATGTCAAATCCTTGTCCTTATGGTGAAGCTTGTTACAGGAAGAACCCTCAACATTTTATAGAATACTCACATCCTTCAAGAGATTCCAATAGTAATAATAGCAATAGTAGCAATAACAATGTTAATGTAGTTGATTTAACTCAATCTCCTCCAAGAAAGAAATCAAGACTCGATGTTGAAGAACAATTACAACAAGAGAAGAAGAAGCCTGTGTTCTTACCATTCCGTTTGAATACACTCAAACATGTTCCTTCTCAAGCCAATAATGATACTTTATCAATTCAAGTACCTTATTATCTTTCATTTTCAAATTCATTCCTTGCATCAAACGTAAAACATAAATAATCAATAGAATATTATCCAAGGAAATATAGAACGAGCTATCCTTTTTAATTATATGTTTGATTTGAATTGGCTTGTTGGAGAATGTCCTCTCTTGAAACGATTACCAGAATTAATTATTCTTCATGGGGATGGAAGGAATTTACAATATGAAGCAAAGGCACTTAATGTTCAAAATATGAAATCTTTTCAACCAAAGTTACCTGTTAGGTTTGAACGACTCAAATTCCAATTTCCTCAAACACTTACAATTCATTTCTTTTAACAATTTAGTTATGGAACCCATCATTCAAAAGGAATGTTATTATTTTATCCAAATGGTTTAAGAGTCGTTATATGTACAGCTAATTATATCTCTCAAGGTATTTTCTTCTTCTTTTTACAACAATCAAAATAAAATAAAAAAAATGAAATCAAAAATTGTAAACCTTTAGATTGGAATAACAAAACTCAAGGAATTTGGACCCAAGATTTCCCAAAGAAAAATCAAGATTCTCCAAAAAATTCTGACTTTGGAACTGAACTAATTAATTACTTTAAAGCATGCGGAGGATTTGATTCAAATATTCTATCAGAATATGATTTTTCAAAATCAATTGTTGCTTTGGTATCTTCAGTTCCAGGTTATCATTATGGAAATTCAAAAGAAAAATTTGGACATTTAAGAGTTAGAAAATTACTTTCAGAAGAAGATATTCCAATAGAATTTGAAAAAAGTATTTATTTTTTCAATCAATCAAAAAAAACAAAGAAAATTAAGGTTAATCAAAATATAATTATAGGTCCAACTGTTTTTCAATTCTCTTCGCTTGGATCCCTCTCAGAAAACTGGTTAGTAAAAGAGTTAGTTGAAAGTTTTCAATCAGGAAAATCTTTTAAAAGAAATCAAAAAAATCCAATCAAAATTGTTTATCCCACAGTTGAAAATGTTAGAAATTGTTTAGAAGGATATTCAGGAGGTTCATCACTCCCTGTTCCAAAAAAAAATTTAAAGGATTTTCTCAAAAAAATTCATGGAGTAAATTTCTTTTTTCTCTCCTTCATTTCTTTTTTATTTTTATTTCAATTTCAAACTTTTTTGAAAGAAAAAAAAAAAAAAATCAAAGGAAGAAACAATGTGTTCATGGGATGGAGGTAATAGTGTGGATGGAGTTGGTGGTGCAATAAAACGTGAAAGAGCAATTCCTCACATAAAATCATATACAAGATATATTGCAAATACTAATTCAAATTCAAGTTCAAGTTCAAGTTCAAGTAATTCTTCAAGAATAGAAAATGATTTGATAAAGATTCCTTGGTTTTTATTAACCTCTGCAAATTTAAGTAAAGCTGCTTGGGGAGAACTTCAAAAAAATGAATCTTATTTATTTATTCGATCATATGAACTTGGAGTTTTATTTCTTCCATCTTTAATGAAAAATAGTAATTTTTCTTTTATCTTTTATCTTTTTCTTTTTCTAAAAAAAATAGTAATAACAATAATCTAAATTTAAATAGTTGAAGCTACGAATTTTACTTGTACCCCTCAATTTCCTTTGTATCAACTTTCACCAAAGAACCAATTTGATAAGATCTTATTTTTTTCAACATCCTCTTCAAATTGTTCATCCCAAGAAGATCAAACCTCAAAAGAATTAAATATCTTCTTTCCAATTCCATATTCTCTTCCCCCAAAACCTTACACAAATAATTGTTCACCTTGGCATGTCGATGGACCTTTTCTTGTTCCAGATATTTATGGAGAAGTGTATGATGGTCGGTGATACTTTCTTCATTCTTTCCGATATATATATAGATCACTGTAAATAGTTGCAATAATAGTTTTGAATTTTTTTGTTCTTTTTTTTTTCTTCACAAAATTAATTTTCATCCAACCAAATATCATTTATTTATTTAATTCTGAGAGTGATAATAAGAGAGTCTTTACTTGATGTCGAAAAGCAGAAATTTCTGTTGAATCTAATTTTTCTAAGGACAATGATTGATCACTTTTCAAAAATTGATTTGTGAGATGATCAGTAAAGTAGAGCACAAATACACCACAATCATATCCTTTAAATAAATGATTATTTTTGTTTAAATTTTCGTTTGAGAAAAAAAAAAGAAATTCAAACCATTTTTTTGAGGAGGAGTGAACGGTTCATTAAATTGAAATTTGTTTGAATTTGGTCTAATTATTGAATAAAATCGTTTTGCAACTATTTTTGCAGAAGTAGAATTATATTTCCCAGCAGAATCGAAATGAAAAAAGCTTTCTTTTTCTGAGATGTAAACTAATAATGACCTTTTTTTTTTTTTTGAAGTTTTCAAGTAAAA
>Ga0209960_1004505_pt1 | contig 10625 bp, 14 predicted proteins | sample ThiBiot_500_plan_2_FD_183947 | JGI IMG/M metagenome (GOLD analysis project Ga0209960, IMG submission 183947) | Wastewater bioreactor microbial communities from Cape Town, South Africa - Thiocy_expt_500_plan (SPAdes) | ecosystem: Engineered > Bioreactor > Thiocyanate-remediating >... | reverse complement strand
GAAAAAAAAAAAAAAAAGAATTCAAAAACCAAAATCTAAAAAAAATCAAAAGAAAAAGAATTTCAAAAAAAAATCAAAGTCAAAAAAAAAAAATTACTGTTGCTTTTCCAAAAGGTCTATCCTTGAGTAAACTAACTTGTTCTTGTAATTTCAAAGCATCATCTTGTTCATTTTCAGAAGGAGTTGATGCAGAAAGGGGTTGGTCATATTTGGGATATACGAGGGTGGGAACACGGAAATTCTTCTTGACCATGTTTACTTTTAATGCTTCAACATAAGATGTTTTTTGACCTTTTTCATTTCCATTTTCATTTTCATTTTCGATTTCATTTTCGATTTCGTTTTCAAGATTGTCCCTTTCCTGTTAGATTTTTTAAATTAATTTTGTTTGATTTTATTTGATTGTTGTTGTTTTTGTTTTGTAAAAATGAAATCGAAAAAAAAAAAGAGAAAATGAAACCTCAAACTCCAATAAATCACTTTGAAATGAAATTTCACTAGTTTGAGAAACGACGTCCCATTCATCAGGTTCTACAAGATAGATGGAAGAACTGTGTTTATATTAAAAAAAAATAAAAGTTAATATTTTTTTAAGAACAAACGAAAAAAAACATCTAAAAGAAAAAGAAGAAGAAACCACATTTACGAACAAAACGAACAAATAAACAAACAAATAAATAAACAAACAATAAAAAATAAAAAAGTTACTCTTGTGAACCATGAATACTTCCAAAATCAAAACTTTCATCATCTCTTTCTTCTTCCTCTCCCTCTTCTTCTTCTTCTTCTTCACTATGAACTGAAACCCATTGATCATCATATTGTGAAATATTAGTATTTCCTAACATTTGAATATCAGCAACCTCATTTAAAGTTATTCCCTTTTCTTTTGTATTCTCTTGATCTTGAATTACTTGAGCATTCTCATTTGATTGATTTTTTTTCAATTTTTTTGATTTTGTTTTTGATTTTGATTTTGATCCACCTTTTTGATTTGTTTGTGCATCTAAAGTTGGCCATAATTCAGTATTTACAAAATTCATTGATTGTTTCTCTTCAGTTCCATTTTCATTTAACAAAATTTCAATCACTTTTTGAATATCATCTTGATTTTCCATCAATAACTCTTGAAAAAAGGAAGTTGGATATTCTGGAAACATACTAGATAATGTTTCAATTTGAGGGATAGGTTGTGAGTCAAAATTTTCAATAGTATTTATATCTTCTTCAATATTTTCATCCTCATTTAAATCTCCACGAGTCTAAAATGAATTAAATGGGTGGAAATGAGTTTTTTTAAAAAAAAGTTGAAAAAAAAATTTAAAATAAGCTAACACTAATTATATCTTCAAGCTTCTCAGAATTCAAAGTAGGTTTCTGATGTTTTAAACGGAGAGAGTTAAGATATCGTACTCTATCTTCACGTTCTTTCTTTAATTTAAGTTCCTCTTCTTTGATTTTTTTGGCTATGTAACATGAAATCCTTTTATTACAAAAAAAAGAATAATAAAGTGGTGTATGTCCATACTCATTTCTTTGATTTAAGCTCTAATAAAAAAAAATAATAAAAAGTTTGAACTCAATATTAAAAAAATTGAAGAAAAATAAAAAATAAATAAAATAAAATAAAATAAAATAAAAGAAAGAAAAGAAACTTACAACATGTTCACGTTCAACAAGTTCAACAATTTTGTTATAATTTTGAGCTTTGATAGCTATGAATAACTCACGAACAAGTTCGTCTTCAGTTGCCATTGTTTACAGCAAAAAAAAAAAAAAAAACAATTCTTTCACTAAATATCTGACTGGAAATAACAATATTATAATAATAACAAAATATTATATTCTTTTGTTTTTGAAAAATTTTTGAGTTTTTAAAGGTTTTCGTTGTTGATCATTTTTTTTTTTCAACGGTTGCGTCATGATTTTTTTTTTTCTTTTTCTTTTTGATTAATCACTTTTTTTTATTTTTTTTTTTTTATTGGTTGGCTTGATTGATTGCAGTGATGTTGGGTAACCTTCCAATAGTTCAATAATTCAAGCTTGATTCCAATACGTCTATAAGTCAATAAGTCAATAAGTCAATAATTAACTTTTTAGTTTTAGCTATTGAAAGCATAAATAATACTATATCTGATAAGTTATCAATAACTCAATATACTATGACAAGAATTATCTTTGAAAATGCCGAAGAATGAAATATTAATTTAATTTTTGTGATTCAATAAATCAATAATTCAATAATTAACTTTTTAGTTTTAACTACTGAAAGCACATATTTATCCTAGATTTTATAAGATCAATCCCTCTCATTGATTAAAATTATATTTGAGATTTTGATGTTGATATCATATATGATCTTAAGTTTGGCAAAAATGTTTTTTTTTTTTTTTTTTTTTTTTTTTTAAAAAATATAAAGATCTTTAAAATCGAAAAAAAAATAAGACTTTATTCTAATAATTCTTGATTCATTCCTATTTTATGAAGAAAAAAAAAAAAAAATCAAAAGATCTCTTATTGTTACTTTTAAATTAAAAGATTCTTATTGTTACTTTGAAATTATCAAGATCTTTAATCATTGAGTTTTGAAGATCTTGCTCAAGAATATTATTCTTTGAAAATAATGAATAATGAAATATTAATATTAACATTTTTTTTTTAAAAAAACTAATAGAGTTTTCCAAATGATTGAGCTTTTTGTAGTTTTAGACCTTTGAGCCCAGCACATTGAATAACTATTGGGTCATACTCGCCAGATGTTCCCATATTCTTTTAAGTCTTGTTTTTCCTCATTGAAAGGACTTGATTACTTTAGAAGAAGCTGTTAAGTGGTTTTATTTTCTTTGTTTGCTTTCCCTTCCAGAATATTCAAGGCCCACAATCCAAGGTCCTTCTCGGAGAGGTCCAAGCTAAGAGCTAAGAGTAGGGGGACTTTGCTTGTTTGCTTTTCCTTCAATGATATCCAAGGCCCACAATCCAATTGCCAAACTTGTACATACTTCATTCTCGGGGAGGTCCATGTTCTTGACTCGTAGTTCTGCTTTGAGTTGACTTAGTATAAATAGTCAAAAATACAGAAAGAATGATGATGGGAAACAAATTCTTCAGGATCACCGTAAAAGGAAAGCTAAAGACAACGATAACAGATTCTTTTTTTTAACTTTTTTAAGGCAATATCGACAAACTCTTCAAAATTTAATTCAGTTAGCTCAGCCTTCTGGTAGCCAAACTTAAAGAAGAGATTCTCAAGGTGGAGTACTATACCAGCAGCATCTTCAAGAAAGTCCATATAGGACGAAAGCCTCACATGTCCAGTATAGAAATTGGCCAGGACAACTGAACGCAATTTTATAGGTTTCCCCTATAGATTCCCAATCATTAGAATCTTCGTCCTATATGGACTTTCTTGAAGATGCTGCTGGCATAGTACTCCCACTCCAACAAAATTTCATAACGAAACATTTTGTTGAAAAAACACTGGTAATTAACAACAATTCTTCCCAACCGATTATAGCGATAATCTCTTCTGATCCTAACGCGACTCAAATTGCGAAGCTTGGAGGAGGAGTTGGAACATCAGGAGCTAATTTTAATTATGTTGCCCAAAACAAATCTCAAGTTGTGTCAAAAACAGTTGTCCAACCTAAACATTCAACAACCCTTCCTCTTCAGACAAACATGGTTTATTTAACCGTTGTTAGAAAGAAATCCAATGGCACATACGATGTTATTCGTGAAAACAGATCGTTATCTGCAGGAGATAGTTGGACAGCAAATGATTCTCTCTTTCTTCACCCAATTTCAAATGTTCAAAAAATTTAATGTTGTTTTGAAAAAAAAAAAAATTGGCAGAAACCAAAACTGTGAAAAAAGAAGAAAGAAATAAAGAGAGTCTTTACTTTTATTATTATTATTACAATCATGTTTCTAATTCAATTCAGTTGAAACTTTGCTCTTATTTTATTTCTCTTTCTATCTGACTTGAAAAAAAAATAAAAAAAGAAAATAAAGGTTAGTTAAAACAAATAAATAATAAAAAAAAGAAAGAAAGAAAAAAAACCTCAGAAAAACCAAACTTAAAGAGTAAAGCCTAAACCAAAGGTAGATCTCTTAGAAAAGGCCAAAATGAATGGTGCCACAAATACTTCATGTAACTTATTTTGTCGAAAGTGTAAAGCTTGAAAAATGAAACAATCCAAATCTAATTCCAATTAAGACTATGAAACATTTGTTGATATTAAAGGCATTTCTGTGATTATTCTTTTTTGTAGATACATTGATTTTTATTTTGGATTTGAAAAAAAAAAAAAAAACTAAAGTTACCTTCTAATAGAGGAAAAGACAAAGAAATATCCTCAATGAGTGGGCAGATTCCTGCAATATCTACGAGAATTGTGCTGAAAGTAGTCTCAAAAAAAGAGTGGACTGAAAGATCTTTTACAATTTTTTTAAAACCTAATTTGCAATTCGGGTCAGATAGGAAACTTTTCAAAAAAGTACTTCAGCAACTGCTTAATGATTTAAAGGATTTGCAAGAACATGGAATCCATTATTGCACTGAACAAAAAACATTTTCTTTCATCAAAACTGACTCTACAAAAGTTCAATCAAAGGTTAATATTTATTTGAGTGGAGATTGGAAGTTTATGGCATAATTTTGGGAATCAATGGCGCGAACTCTATTTATTTTTGTCTATGGTGTTTGTGTCCTAAAAATGAAATCCATATGATGGAAAAAAATTGGAAGACATCAAGATTCTATACTGATACTCAAAAATACTGCAAGCAAGCTAAAAATGTTAATAATGGTTATAAACGGACTCCCATCCTCCAGATTGATTTCAAAAATGTTATTCCTGACATCCTCTATTTACTCCTTAGAATTGGTGGAGTTTTGATCCAGCAACTAATTGCAGAATTTTTGAATAACTTAAGCTCCAGTTGTGCTCATAAAAGCACTTGTGAGTGCAAAACCTCAAAATTTCGAGAGCGGTAAAAGACAAAAAGAAAAATATAGGAAATCTAAAGACATATCATGAATTTGAAACTCAGAGCTAGGAGATGATACCGTTGCAAAACTAATATCCGTATATGAACTTTGATTCACATCAAAAGAAAAAGGAGTTAATGGATAAAATACACAGCCGATTCAATCAAAAATGCTGAGGAGAGTATCACCACTTCTTCAGATGGTCCTCATTCAAACTATCATAGAGTTATAAAAAAAAAAAAGAGTTATATAAAATAATAATAAAAAATGATGAAAAAAAAAAAGATGTTAGATTTTGAAAAGATATGATATAAAAAAATACAAAAAGAAAAGAAAAAAAAAAAGAAAAAAACCTGGAAGGAGCAAAAATCTTTGAAAAAAAATTATTTTGTGATCACTGCCATGAAATGCAATGCCCAAAATGTATTTGCATTCATGATCATTCTGTCCAAGTTTTTGAGGCAGGTATGATTTTAATCAATGAGATAGAAAATTTTCTAGAATGAAGTGAGAGCCAAATTGGCCATTGGATTCTATGTCCAAGACATGACATGCTACAAGTTCACTACAGCTAGGAACCTAAATTATATACCATTAAATATTGATGGCCAAAGTCTTCATAGAAGAACCACAATGGAATAACAGTTCCAGAGATTTTTTTTTTTTGTTTTGTTTTTTTTTTGTGATTTTTTGTGATTTTTTTCATTTCAAACCCAAAAAAAATTTGCAACAAACAAAAACAATTTCGAAACTTCTTTTGCAAACAAGAAAGTTATACATGAGGATTCGTTCTCTTATTTTATTGAAAAACAAAGAAGATTGAAGGAAATTCGTTGTTTTTTGAGAGTGAAAGAAAGTTGGCTTTTGAAAAGAAAAAAAAATCGGTGGAGTTGCAGACAAAGGTCTGTGATTAAAAAAAAAAAAACATGGCGGAGGCGATAGAAAAAAAAAAAACAAAAACAGAGATGGGTTGGTCTTTCTTTTCTACGCATAACCCCTTTCCTTTTCATTATAATACCTATATTCCTCACACAAAAACTCTAACAAAACTCCAAAATTATGAATCTCATATTTGAAACATTTTTATTAATTGGAAACAATTTTTTTTTGGTGAAAAAAATGAGATAATTTTTATGATTTTTGGATGGATAAATTTTGGATTTTGACTTTTTTTTTTTATGTTTGTTTTGTCTGGTTTGTTCAATTGAATTTGTATTAAAAGGAATCTTTTTAAAATGTAGAAGTATATATCTTATTTGAAATATCAAGTTTTTATATTTGAAGAGTTATAATTTAAGTTTATTGTTTGTAAAAAGCCAAAATTTTTTAGATTATTGGAGTTTCGGCTCTGAAACACTTTTTAAATTTATTATTTTATTACAATAGAACTGTGTATTTCTTTCCAAAATTACAGTGAAATAGTATGTTTGATAATAAAAGTTATTAGTTTGTTAGTTGACTATAATATATGTTTTAGTCAATATTTGAATTGGATTTGTTATTCTTTGAATGAATTTTTGTTATATTTGTTGTTGTAGCTTTTAATTTTATTGTATGGAAGCCTTTGGACCTTTCGAGTTTTCTGTTTTATTTGTTCTTATTTGATTTTTATTTAAATAATTCACTTCTAAATAATATCGGAAAAAATAAGTCAAAATCTTACTTACATTACTCTTATTTAAAAAAAACTTTTAGATAATGAAGAAATAGAAGATGCTGAATTTGAAAAGAAATTTCAAGATGCTATGGTAGGTTCAGGTTCAGGGGGAGGAACGATGAAGTTCTTTTCAAAAAAGAGTAAAATTAGACTTGGAACAAATATAGAAGTGGAGATAACTCACGATTTCAGGAATAAAAAGAAACAAAATGATGAAGATGAAGATGAAACCGATGAAGATTCTAATGATAGTGATTCTGAAGGAGCAGAAGAAATTGAAAAAGCTGAAACAGATATCGATAAATTACTTGAAAGAGAAAGAATTGAACTTGAAAATTTGGCCTTGGCATTATTTGAAAGAGGACAACTACAAATTAATCATTTTATGCCTGGTGAAAAGAAAGAATTTGGTGATTCTGAAGGTTTTTTTTTTTTTTTTTAAAAAAAAAAAAGCCAATTAAATCAAACAACAAACAACAAACAACAAACAACAAACAACAAACAACAAACAACAAACAACAAACAACAAACAACAAACAACAAACAACAAACAACAAACAACAAACAACAAACAACAAACAACAAACAAACAAACTAGGATTCGAAAACTCTCAATATTTTTTCAAATTTGGAACATTAGCGGCTAAATTGATGAGAACATATTCAAAGAATTTAGGAGCAGATTATTTGATTAAAATTTTAAGACCTCCTCTTGGGACAATTTCAATGAAAGTATTTTTTTTTTTTTTTTCACTTTTCAAATTAACTATTTTTATTTGATTCAATAGTTTTGATTATTTTCTTTTTTTTTTAATTTTTGAAAGGTTGATGAAAAGAAAATTACTGTTGATGCAGTTCATGATCATTTATCAGATTTAGAAGAAATGTGTTCAGAAGTTTTAACTAATATTTTATCTTCTCGAAATGTAACATCCTTTTCTTTCTTTTCTTTCTTTTCTTTCAAAAAAAGGAAACGAACTTTATCATAGGTAATGCCTGAATCACTCTTGTACTTATCTAGACACTTGTATAATAAAATTTATAATTTTGATCAAGATAGATTATTAAATGTAATGGGTAAGTTTGTTTTTTCATTTCATTCATTTTCTCTCTCTCTTTCTATGTTTTTTTTTAAAAAAAAAAAACTTTAATAATAAATAAACAAAATATCAAAAATAAAGGTGAATTCTTATTTGTACGGTTTATTTGTCCAGCATTACTCCAATTAGGTTCATATAATCTCTTGCCTTCAAGATATGCTGTTTCTACTGCAACAAAAGGTGTTCTGGTTTTAATTTCAAAAGTACTTCAAAAATTTGCAGAAATGAGTTATTTTGATCCAATTAAAGAACCTACCATGGCACTCTTCAATGATTTTATTTATAAACATTCAGAATCTGTTCAACAATATTTTTGTTCATTTTGTGTAAGGATATTAATTTTTCATTTTTCATTTTTTCATTTTTCATTTTTTTTTTTTTTCTTTTCAAAAAACCAAAACAAATTCTTTAATAATAATCTAAAAGCATGTCCCCGAAAAAATTCCTTTTTGTTTGCATCTTGATAGAGAAGATCTTGACCCTTTACTTTCTGTATTATTAGAAAAACTTCGAGTATCAATCCAAGTTAATTCTCAATTAAAACATTTATTTGGCTGTCTTCCTCCTCATATCTTAAAACAAGTTCAAATTTTATTAGCACAAGAAGAATTAGATTCAAATGAATTAATACAAGTTTGCTTTCTTTACTTTTTTTAAAAAAATTTCAATCAATAAATAATAAATGAATAATCTAGCTTTTAATTGACCCTAAAATGGATTTAGTATTTGCAATTTGTTCAGTTTCTGACGCTGGTTCTCAGACTGATTCAGTTGCAGATGTATTTTTTCTTTCCTTTTCTTCCTTGCCTACTTTTATCAATAACTCAATAAAATTTATAAAATTTATAAAAGGCTTTAATGCTTGTTTTTGATGTAAATGGGAAAGCTTTCGATTTAATTGAATGGGTATTAGATGATGAGATGAATGGAAATGGTTCATTTTTTTTTTTTTTTTTTTTTTTTTTTTTTTTTTTTTTTTTTTTTTTTTTTTTTTTTTTTTTTTTTTTTTTTTTTTTTTTTTTTTTTTTTTTTTTTTTTTTTTTTTTTTTTTTTTTTTTTTTTTTTTTTTTTTTTTTTTTTTTTTTTTTATTATTTTTTTAAAAAATTTTTTTAAAATTTTAAATTTTTTTTTTATTTTTTTATTTTTTTTTTTTTTTTTTTTTTTTTTAAAAAAAAACATGAAATCATTTTCCTTATTTTCTTTAAATAATTTTATTTCAAAATATTTAGGGAGGAATTAGATCTGAAAATCTATATTTTGCTCAAGTATTTATTTATTTATTTATTTTATTTATTGAATCCATAAAATTAACAATAATAATAAAAACAATAATCATAAAAACTTTTAGTCAGGAGGAATTAGACTTGGATCAAAATTTTCAAAAACTAAATGGGTTATCTTAAATGAGAAATCTATATCAGTGTATAAATCAGATAAAGACATGAAAAAACCCCTTACTGAAATTCTATTTTCAGAGTGCACAAAAGTTGAGAGGAAACCTAAAGAACCAAAAGATTCACCAAGTTTTATTTCATTTATTTTATTCTACAAAAAAAAAATTATTGCTCATCTTTGATTATTTTAACTCATAACAAATTTCAAAAATTAGTTCATACTTTTGAAATTTCAACTCAAAAATCAACATTCTTATTTGGATTTACGAATGAAATCAAGTATCTTGACTGGTTCAATGATATCAAAGCAATAATTACAAAAGAAACCATTCACTCTATTTCAGTAACAGGAGAAAAAGTATACCACAAAGGTGATATAATAACTCAAAATAAATTAATTGATGTGTCACTTTTTAATGATGGTGATGCTCCAGAGTTTCAATATAAAACAAGATTAACAGTTGATCCGAAAATGAATGTTAGTTTCAATTATTTTATTTTATTTTATTTTCTTCTTTTCATTATGAAATTTATTTCTCGTATCATTTAATTAAAATAAAAAATAGGATGTTTTTAAAGAAGGAGAAATAACAAAGCAAGGAGGACAGCGTAAAGTAGGAACCTTATTTCATTTACTTTATTTGCTTTTATTTTCTTGAGCACAAAATAAAATAAATTTTCTGAAAAAAAAAAAAAAAATAGAATTGGAAAAAAAGATGGTTTGTGTTAGAGAAGGGATATCTATTGTAAAATTTTCTTTCTATTCTCCTTTATCTTTTATTTTCATCTTTTTTTTAAAAAACTGAAATTTAATAGATATTTCAAGAACAAAAATGAAGTTGATCCACTTGGTGAAATTGATTTAGAAAAATGTACTGGAATTCAAACACCACCTGTAAATTTTTTACCCTTTCTTTTAATCATTTTATTCAATTCAACGAAAAATAACTAATTTGGCTTAATTCAATAGAACCGATCAAAACGGATAGAATTGATTTTACCAGAAAGAACATACTATCTAGAATTAAGTAATGATGAAGATTTTAATGATTGGTTAAATGTACTTCAAACCGTGTTATTTTATTTTAAACCCTCATTGGGTTCTCCTAATTTTTAATTAAAATTCTTGTATAACAAATGAAGAATTTATTTTTATTTTTATTTATTTATTTTTTATGACTTAATATCTTGTCTTGAACAACCACTTTCAAGGACAGAATACAAATCACTTACAACTCGAGCAATTAATGCTGTCCAACCTGTTTGATGACTTGCTCCAATACCTCTTCCATCATCTCCTCCAAAATACTCATAAAAGAGAAGGTGATCCTTAAAATGTGGGCTGTCAAAGACCTTTTTATCACCATTGTAAGGTCGACATTTTGTTTCTGGATCAGTTTTGAAAATGTTCAGCATTCTTATTGAGAGATCATGAGCTACTTCTTGTAATGTTACAAGATTCCCTATTGTTCAGGAAAAAAAA
>Ga0209960_1004503_pt1 | contig 10630 bp, 11 predicted proteins | sample ThiBiot_500_plan_2_FD_183947 | JGI IMG/M metagenome (GOLD analysis project Ga0209960, IMG submission 183947) | Wastewater bioreactor microbial communities from Cape Town, South Africa - Thiocy_expt_500_plan (SPAdes) | ecosystem: Engineered > Bioreactor > Thiocyanate-remediating >... | reverse complement strand
TTGAAGGATATTTACTTTCTAGAATGTTTAAGATACGTTATTGTCATTCTCGAATGTTTTAGAAAACTCACCATTTTTCTATTGATTAGGTCAAAGGTGAGTGAATGCAGAATTTAATACTGAGTTCTACTTGAGTTAGCTATTCGAGATATTAATGCTAAAGCATATGAAATGACAGCATACGTATGGAGCACTGAAATTGCGTAAAAAATGCAAAATGGGCTACATTTTAAAAGGAATGCGAATTGCGCAGTATGCGCAGGTTCTCGCTAGTAAATTATATTCAATCCTGTTCTCATATTAAAGTTGTCGTTCATCACTTGATCGATGTATTCATCTGTTTCATTAGATAAAGATGATTTGTTAAAACATTTATTTTGTATTGTCTTATACAAAGTAATAAATAGTATAGCAACAGTCTTACATGCAACAAAGAGACCACCAATCAATGATATGACAGTTATGAAGATAAATCCAATATTTCCTTTTGAATAAAATAAATAACTACATTTAATTGGTTGACATTCACGAAAAAATGCTCCAAAATCTTTTTCACTGGTATAACTTTCAATGAAAAGTTGTTCAATAATAGTATTTATTTTTGTATCAACTGAATAAAGACTATCGATGGTACTGTTCAATGGTTTAATATTTGTCATATTAAATAATAGTGATAAACAGATCTGATCAAAAAAACATCCAAATGTTGATTCAAGTATTGCATCAAATGCTGCACATCCAACATGTAAACTGGGTATTTGTGTTAATGAGAGTACTGATGGATATAGCATACCAGCATATCGATACGAATCAACGCCAGTTAATGTTGAATAGATACCCGATGGATAAGTACAATTCGAAGAATCAATACAATAACACATCTCGGAATCGCTATAGCTATTACAAATAAAATCAAATATAATTTATAATCATGTAAAATTTTCGACACTTACTTATTATAGTTCTTACTAGGTGGATATGTCCAATCATTCAAATATCTGCAATGATATCAACAAATCATTTTTGAATGATTCTTGTTTTATGATCACTATACTTACTTAACAAAATGATATGCTGAATTAGAATCATTGACATTTAAATACAAGTAGTTACTATGTAATCCAGATAAAATCTGATTTACTAGCTGAACATATTGAAATAAATCTTTAACTATTCCTTGCTTATCAATAATTTCTGTTCTTATTCCATCGAAAATGGCATCAACTTGCAAACTCAACGCATCTTCTCTAATCATCACTGGAATAAATAATCGATTTGTACCAAAATTGTCGAACGCATTCTTAACTGCTAATTGAGATGAACGACATAGAGAAGCAATCAATTGTAATTGAGATGAAATCATTCGACGAATATCAAGTAAATAGAAGAGATTTGTTGCTGAATGTGAGACAGATGATATCAATTCATCATTTACAAATAAACTTGAACAGATCTATGCAAAGAAATTCAATGAAAATTGCTCAAATGAGAAAAATTACTTGATGAATATGACACATCAAAATTGGCAAATTTATTTATTTGAATTGATGTTTGTGCACATGGACAAATTAATGTGTTAGCATATTGCGAAGCAAGTTGTTCAAATTTTGATTGAGAAGGATTTCCAATTTCAACATGCGTTGTTCGTAAACTTAAACTTGTATAACCAGTTAAACCGATCAAACTGGTTAGAAAAAGTAGGATAAATAATCGAGTTGCGATTATTTGCTTCTGTTGAACTTCATTGGTATCTTCATCAGTTAATGAATAAATATTTAGATTTCGAAGATAAACTATCGTTTCATTTAGTCTTTCTCTCAACATTTTCATCAACAAAAATGTTTCTTAAGAATAACCGAATGAATAACAAAGATTTCTTCTCGGAAACTGTTTTCAATAAAGTTAATTTTTGACAAATAACTTTGTTTCTAGATCGTTTTTCCCCTTTAATTACTTTAATGAAACATTTTCTTGGAACTTATGGTGTCTGTGAAGTTAGTAGCTACAGATGCGAATCATGATAGAAAAAACTTGAATATGAGGTTAACTTAACACACATTACATAAATAAAGTTATTTGCCAAATTAGCTTTGTGTAATTTTCATTATTGAGAATATTTTCCAAAGAGAAATTTTTGTTCATGGAAATGTTGAGAGAAAGAGCAAATGAAAGGATAATTTATCTTCGAACATCATTATTTTACCAAAATTTTCATAGGTTGCAATTTCTCTCAGCTACCATTTCATCCTTACCCTACAATGAAATACAGTCTATTATTTATCCTTCGATAGAGAATTTGATAGGCTACAAAATGATTTATATGTCCGTTCTCTTTTTTACCGATCCAAATCGATCGCTGAAACAATACAGTTAAATTGTTTTCAATTCAATTTACTTGCGTGCCTCAAATATCCACCACCTGGGCATTGTTCATTCTTTTACTTGCAGAAAAATAAAATTAAGAAAAAACAAAGAAAACAAGACTCACTGTAAAATTGAGAATGATAATTTGTCAATTGAATGGAATACGAAAAACAGAATTTTGAATAGCATCATTAATAAAAGTGATTTGTCCTAAATTGTTTCGTTGATAAACAGGATATTGACGAAGATTGAGAACAGCATCGTTATCTGATGGATCAAATGATATTGGAGTCGATTTCGATGGACAAAGATTTTCAATTTGTTTTAAATTTTAATAAAGTTTAAGTTCATTTGATTGAAACCCATTGGGTCGACGTTTACGAATATATTCTCGAGATTGTAAAACTCCAACGTATCTCTTTCAAATTCGAATATTTTTGACATTGGAAGAAAAGATTTGTTTTTTTCCTGCTAAACTTACAGTTGGAATATTTAATTCAAAATAAGGTTGAGACATTTCATCAGAATTCTGATTTTGAATTCGTTTGAGTTTGATTTTGATTTGAAATAAAAAGATGAGAAGAGTTCTTTGACTGTAATCGAAATTCGATCGATTTAATGAGACGTTCTGTCAACGATTCAAATGGAACAAACATATTTATTTCTCATATAGAGAAAAGATTGTTTATTGTTGATTGAATTCTATGGAAACGATTTAATTTATTTGTGAGAGAAATGAGACAAATGTCTGATGATATTATTCAGTTCCATGCTATTGATTAAGGTCACTCGAAGTTGCTTTCAATAGAAGAAGATGTCCACTTTCGAACCATATATCGTTTGTTTCTTAACTGTTAGAAATAGAGAAAAAGAAGGAAAGACTATGAAGACGTCTAAAACCATGTTGTTACACATCATATAAACGTGCCTAATTTTTGTAAAAGATCAGTAGTTTTCTAAATAACATTTGAACCTAAAACTATGGCTCGAATGGTCTTATCATAAAAAAGAATCATGTTTATGTTCATCGAAAGCAGACGTTCTCCCTTAAGGACAGAAACACATCTAAATGGATGTTTTCGGAAGCGATTAAAGTCACTCATAAATCCGCCTCATTCAAATGATTTGGATTTGATATGACCGGATTTAGTGATGATCATTATACACAAGACGTCCAAGCATGCTTAACTGATCAAAATTAAATCAATTACCCAGAAAATTTTCAAAGAAAGCAAAAAGATCTGATAAAAAAGTTGTAACAACCATGATTTTGTCGTTCAAAAAGAATATTTTGATAATTAATAGAGAAACTGCTGACAGTATTTGTTAAGTGTCTTCTAGTAACAACTTCACTTACTCTATTCAATAACGAGCGAACTATGTTCAAATGATCGAGTGAGTTGTAATAGCATCGACATCAATTTATCTCATTACTTTTGCATCGCACATTAGATGACGTAGAAATACAAAAACAAAATAAAAAATTTAATTGTCAAAAGGTATCCAATCGAAATGTTTGACGACTCTTGTCATTGTATTTAGTCCAATTTTGATGTTATCTTCTCCTGGAGGTCGATTAGCATGATGAGTTGAATGATCAACATTATACCAAAAGACACTATTTCCTGTGATTGGACGAAAACGAAGTCCATATTTCGATGCTTTTTTTGTCACAAACTAAGATATCACAGAATTCAATTCAGTTATGTGCCATATCTATTACAGACGTTGGCTACCATGAAACGCCATGTATTCCTATTCAGTACTGCGTGAAGAAAATTTACTTTCATATGTCCTTGTCTTTCTATCCATAGATTCATGCTTGTAAGGTACTTTATGCGTTGTCTACCTCTATCCCGCTTCCCTTGCATTTTTCCGCTCAGGACTTGTTGTTCAATACGAGGAATTTTAATTGTCTATATCTGATGATGTTTATTAGACATCTTTTCCATTTAAATCTATTCATTATTGACTCGTTGCTTTCTTTAGCAGTCCAAGGTACTGCTAATTGTCTAAGATTCTGAACCATATAGAAGAATTGACCATACATAACATTTGAGAACTCGTGTTTTCGTGCTAATTGATATGACTTTGTTTTTTAGAATAGAACTCATTTTCTGAAATGCTTGTTTTGAGAGGGCAATTCTCTTTTTAATTTCTTCATCACATCGCCCATCCGATGTTATGGTAAAACCTAGATAGTTAAAGCGAGTGACTTGTTTAATAGATAGACCCATGTTCGTACTTTCTCGTGTGACTACATTTATCATTCTTTGAAGGTCTTCTTGGTTGCTTGCAATCAGTACAGTGTCATCGGCGTATCTGATGTTGTTACAGTTGTAACCTCCCACTTTCACTCCCTCAAAATCTTCAATATTCCTGAGTATCATTTCGCTGTATATATTGAAGAGATTTGGGGATAGAACGCACCCTTGTCTGACTTCTCTTTTAATGTTTATATATTCGCTGTTTACTTTAATCGTGGCCTTTTGATCCCAGTAGAGGCTTCGTATTAATCAGAGATCTTTACCATCGATATCAAGATTTTCTAATATTTCAAATAGATTTGCATGTTTGACTCTATCAAAGGCTTTTGTATAATCCAGAAAACATAAGTATATGTCGTGTTTTACTTCTATAGTTCGTTCGATTAGCATTTCGAGTACCTTTGTCTGGCATGAAACCATACTGTTCTTTTGCTATTTCAGGTCTGATTTTGTTCTTCATTCTCATCATAAGAATCTTGAGCAGAATCTTTGTTCTATGAAGCTCGCATTCAGTTGCGCCAGGCTTTTTTGGGAGAGCTATAAATATTGATTTGGATAGATCTTCCGGAATTACTCCTGTGTCATATATTTTATTTATTAATTTCGTGAGTAAATCTACACCTAATTCTTCGAGACTCTGAAACATTTCAGAAGTGATTCCATCGGGACCTAGTGCTTTGTTGCTTTTCATTGTTTTTATGGCGTTTTTCACCTCGCCCTTCATAATTGGGGGACCATCTATGTTCTTTTTTATGGTAGGCTTTGCAGGTCTGTTATCATCGAAACCATCTATTCAATATATCTTGTTTTTCCATGAGGATACTTCCATTTTTGGCTTTGGCACAACTTGAGCTGCTGCATCTCGATTTGCCTGTTATTTCGTTGATTTTTTGGTGAGCGAGTCTGGTATTTATATTCAATTTGTTCTCGATTTCTAGACATTGTTGATTTAACCATTTCTCTTTAGCTTCAGCACATTCCCTTCTGATTATTTTATTTATAGATTTGTATTCAAAGGGATCAGATATTTTGATTCTTCTCTGTTCCATTAGCTGTAGGATATGGTCAGTCATCCATTTGTTTTTCTTAATAGTATATCAAAACGATTTTGTACTTTTATTCGAAAGTCCTCCTGTAGACGAGTGTTCGTTTTCAAGAGATGACTTTGCATTTTTGGCGTCACCGTTGTTTTTCTTAGTTTTTTCATTACAGAATTACTGATGAATATTTGGATCAAAACGAACATTGATAAATTCGGTGTCACCACCTTTTGAACAATTTGTTCGAAGATAAGTAAAAAATCAACAATTGATTATCATTTCATTCATTTGCAATTTACTTGCTGATTGTGAACGTATTTAACAAGTTGAAATGGTTCTAATTGTTCAACATATGATGTTTCATAATCACTGAAACCTTCAGATCCATCTTCATCAATATTGATCATCGAACGTTTTAATAATGGTTCTCTAAAACAGTCTCTCTTCGACTTTGACTTATCTCAATTGACTTTGTTTTTACCCAATTTCAATTAACAAATTTTCAACGTAAATAATCAAAGGATTTCGATTGACAATTCTCATTCGATACGAATACGAAGGACAAATTTCTTCATTTCGAGAAGAATAAACTTTTCTTTTTTGACTATCGTCGATTATTTTCTTATTTAACATTTCAATTCGTTTCTCTCCAAGATAATTTTGACAAATAGTCAAATACTTGATCGACAATTTAAATGTATTTTCAACTAATCCAATCATAAATGGCCCATTCAACATACAATTCACTTTATCTTACGTACCTTTCGACAACATTCTTCGATTTTTAAGTTCCGATTGGAATTTTACCAATTGATTGACAGCAAAGTAAAGATTATTCTTGAAATATAGAATAATCATGTAAGCCATCTGATGAGATCCGTGAAAATCGGACGAAACCGGTCATGACAGTACTTTCTCAAGATGTTTTACTCTTTTCCAAAATATATTCGAAAACCAAAGTAAACCAGCCGTCCAACGACACGTAAGTATCTTTATTGGGAAACGAATCAAGCCCACCTCCTCGTGGTGTTTCCTGGGTAATGCTAACGGACCTCTGTAACACACACACACACGAAAACCTTTTCATAGTATACTTCTGATATACGACCAGAATGACCTCCTGCATTCACAACTTCAAAAATACAAGGCAAAGTTGTATTTCATCATAATAGAAACACAAGAATTGTAAGTTGTACCGCATATGCAGGAAAAGGGAGCGGAAGCTGAAAAACATGTGACTTACTGAATTCATTATGAAACCAAAAACGCAGAAAAAAATCAAACGGTTATTGGAAGATATAGGTTTGATTCCTATCCTATTTCATATGAGTCTTATTTCTTAGTCTTTCGTACTAAGTTATGCATATCAAGTGGAGAAGTTTTATTTAATTCATATTATATATACACATATGTGGACACGTAAAATGATTATAGATGATTCATTCGAATTTTCACATTAAACTCACCCTAAACACCCTCAACATCCTCAACAATTTCTCTGTTTGTTTTCAAATAATAGAAGTTGCCACGCCCACAAGTAGTCAAAACAAAAAAAAACTTATTTTTCTGTTTGCGTCATTCGGTAACGTCATTTCGTAAAATGGCTTTAAAAAAGTAAAGTTTTATATTGTGTGTCACTAAAATATTTTTTTAGATTACAATATATGTACCGTGTAGTTTTTATTTTAAATTAGAATTGAGTTCCTTGGAGTTCTGAGATTCACTACTTTCCCCTTAATTTATATAAGAGGCGCATAACAATCATAACGAGTTAATAATATTGACGATTTGTTTTTAGATATTTTTCTCCTTCGACGGTTCCGATGGCATCCGAAAACGGAAAACATGTCATGTTATCTTATAATCATAAAAGCAAAAACATTGTACATCAGGTCAAAGAACAATTAGAACAAAATGGTATTTCAGTTTGGTTTGATGAACGAGATATGGAAGATAATATGTTTGAAAGGTATGCACTTTAGAAAAATATTATTAACTTAAACAGTATTATATTGTTATTTTATACTAAAGTGGAGGCAAAAAGTTTAAGGCACTTTTGGTTTTTTAGTTTTCATGACCTACGATAATTTATTTTAGACATTTAAATAGTGATTTCGGTAGCTCTCAGTTAGTTCTACAATCCTATTATATTACAACGGCTATTGACCCAACAGTTCAGCTTTCAGAGTTGACGTTTTTTTCTCCCAGCGGAAAAAAGTTTAAGACAGTTTTGATAATAACCCCTATATTTCTATTTATTTTTATAAGAATCAAGTTTTCTTCACATAAAATGACCTCCTTTAGCTTTTAAACACTTTTTGATACGTTCTGGCATCGATTGTACTAATTTAACACATAATTCGGTATCAATCTGGTCCCATTCCTCTTGGATTCGTTCAATAAGAGTGGCTTTTAAATAAATCGGTCTTAAAGCTAATTTCTTGTCAATGATTGACCATAACATCTCTATCGGATTAAGATCCGGACTTTTTGGGGTCCAATTCAGTAAATTCAGTTTCATCTTTTCAATTTTTTCCTTGACAATTCTTGACGTGTGCCATGGCGCGAGATCTTGCTGAAAGATAATTTTGTTTTTCACCGGAATTTTAGCAATAGATTGCTTCAATTCTTTCTCTAGTACATCACAGTATAAGATTCCATTCATATTTTCGCTATAAATTCTTGAAATTGTCGTGCCAAAACCAGATATTCCCCCCCCCCCCCAAATTCCAACCTTTCCTCCATCACCCGTATTCATCTGTTGTAAACATTCTGGGAGTAATTTTTCTTTTTCTAATCGCCAGATTTTGCATTGGTTCTTTCTCTTTAAGACACAAAAGGTTGATTCATCTGAAAAAATCACGTTCTTCCAATCATCAGGTGTCCAGTGCATATGGTCCTGACACCAAGCCACTCGTTGTTGTCGATGTCGAGCACTTAACCATTGCTTTTTTACTTTAACCACATATTCATAGCTCAATTCCTTCAAGTAATTACGTACAGTGCGTTTTGTGACCGGTTTTGGTAACGAATTGTTGAGATCTGACGTAATTTTGGCCGCACTCAGCCGGGCATCACCTTTTACTAATCGTTTTAAGTGACGAACATCACGATCAGAAAGCTTCCTTGGGCGTCCTGACCGCTTCCGATCACCATGAACACCTAGTTCTTCAAATTTTTTAATCGCGTTTTGAACACAACACCTTGAAACCTTGAGTTGGTTCGCGATTTGCACCTGGTTCATACCGGCTTCGTGTAATGCAACTGCTTGAGCCCGAACACTCGCAGAAACTGGTTTTTTACCCATAGTTCAATGAAAGAGCACTAGAGCTAATTTGATTTATCTGAAATAAGTATTTAGAAGGTTCAATTCGGCTGTTTTCCGCAAAAAAAATAAGGTTTTCGAAAATTGCCTTAAACTTTTTTCCGCTGGGCAGAAATAATTTCCACGCTAATAGGTGAACTGTATTACCAATAATCGTTTTAACATGATACAATGATAAAAACTATTGAGAACTGCTGACATCAAGTTTTAAATTTCAAAACAAATCATTTCACTGTGAGAAAACCAGAAAACCAAAAGTGCCTTAAATTTTTTTCCCCCACTTTATATAGTATGGCTAAAGCAGTTGGAAATGCTTTCGTTGTCTGTTGTTTTATGACTCAAGATTACGAAAATTCTCGTAATTGCAAGCTTGAACTTGAACATGCACAACGACGTCAAAAACGTATTGTTTCATGTATGATGAGCAACAGAAAAGTATGGAAACCATCTTCAGATGGATGGTTAAATTTTATTACTGGTTCAATAATATCCATTGATTTCTCTGATGCAATTGATGAAAATATAAATACAAAAATTAATAAATTAATTGATCGAATCAATGAAAAATCATCAGATTTAGGATTACCATCAACTTCTCAATCAAGTAATTTCTTTGAACCAATTAAATATGAATATATACGAAATAATCGTATTCAACGTTTAATGAATGAAGAAAAAACTTTTTCTATTGAACAAAGTTATATTAATTTAGCAATAGTTGCAACTGAAGAACAACGAGAAAAAGAAAAAAAACTTCGTCGAAATGAACGTAATGATACTATTATAGGTACATTTGAAGAAATTTATGGTACAAAGAGTTCTTTAGATGTCAAAGATATTTTTCAAAAATGTAAAGATAAAACAAAAAAAAATTCTTGTACTTGGACGAGCTGGAATTGGTAAATCAACATTTTGTCAATATGTTACATATCGATGGGCAAAAGGTGAAATTTGGACTCAATATCAATTAGTTATTTTTATTCGTTTACGTTTTTTAACAAATGATCGTTATCCACCAGGTTATAAATATTCACCAATTGATCTAGTAGAACGAGAATATTATCCATGTGATACTATACCAGAAGAATATAAACAACATTTTAAGAAACAATGTGATAAAGGTGAAGTTTTATGGTTATTAGATGGTTATGATGAATTTGTTCAAAATATTCCAGAACAATTAACTGATGTATTTAATTATTTACGAAATAAACAACATCATATTATAACATCTCGTCCATATTCAATTGCTTTATCATATGATGTTAAAATAGAAATAGTAGGTTTTACAGATGATAATATTATCAAGTACATTGAACAATTCTTTGATCAAATTACAGATCAACAAATGAATGCTTTATCAGAAGGGCAAAAATTAATTGATTTTTTAAAACCTAATCCTAGTATTTGGGGTATTTCACATATTCCAGTTAATTTGGAATTAATTTGTAGTCTTTGGGCTGATATTGATACATCAACAGCAAATATATTGAATATGACAGGATTATATGATAATATTACAGAATGGTTATGTCGACGATATTTAAAAAAACAAAATATTGATAGTGTATATATGAAAAAAAAGACAGTTTATGAACGTTGTCATAAAGAACTAACATTCTTAGAAAATTTAG
>Ga0209960_1004502_pt1 | contig 10630 bp, 9 predicted proteins | sample ThiBiot_500_plan_2_FD_183947 | JGI IMG/M metagenome (GOLD analysis project Ga0209960, IMG submission 183947) | Wastewater bioreactor microbial communities from Cape Town, South Africa - Thiocy_expt_500_plan (SPAdes) | ecosystem: Engineered > Bioreactor > Thiocyanate-remediating >... | reverse complement strand
CTTTTAGACTCTCCCCAAATATTCAACACTTTTTAACTCCAACTGGAATTGAAGGTCCCTTTGCAAATACCTTGATGGTCGTTGCACGAAGTCTTATAGAACCTGAGGTTTTTTTTTTTTTTTTTTGAAACTTTTTTTCTTTCTTTTTGAAATTAATCTTTTTTTTCTAAAAACAAAAAACAGTTTCAAATGTTGGAATTCCTTTCTTTGTTTATTCGAGATGAACTTTTATCATGGCTTTCAATTCACAAAAATGCAGTTCCATCTCATAACAATCCAACCCCTCATGCTGTTTGATTTTTTTTTTTTTTCGGATTTATTTTTTGTTTTATTTTATTTTTGGATGAAAAAAGCTCAATTTTTTTTCCCCCCTCATATTAGCTCCCAATTCAAACTGCACAAGAAATTAGAGATAAAGTTATTTTAAATGTAGATTATGTTTTGAGTCGAATTAAAAACCTTGCTTGTTCTTATCCATCAGAAAAGGTTAAATTTGCTTTTTTTCTTCCTTTTTTTTAAAAAAACAAAAAAACTTTAAATTAATCAAAAATAAAAACTCAATTTTTAGGTTTCTCCTTGGCCTGTAAACAATCAAATCCAAAAACTCATCACAGCAGCAACTGATCCACAACAACTCAGTCAAATGGATCCAACATGGCATCCATGGCTCTAAAAAAAAAGAAGAGTCTCAAAAAACCAAAGAAGAAAGAAGAAGAAATAGAAGAATAACCTTAGAATGTACCATGTTAAAATATAAAGTATGAAATATATGAAATTCTGTCAATAATAAATCTGTTTTCAAAGGTTTGTTTAAAAGTCCACGTGGATGTAGATAGAAAAAAAAAAACATGGATGCCGCTTTAGTCGACCAACTTAATCAAATGTAAGAGAGAAAACCTTATTCTTCTTCATATTATATCACTCTTTTCATTTCAAATTCATTCAAACTCTTTCAAAAATTACTTTCTTTTATTCTATTTTATGATTTTATCTTTATTTTTTCTTTTTATATTTCTTTTTGTTGATGAAAAGTCCCTGCAATTAAATAAGAAACCAATGTGAGAATGAACAGAAAAAAACATGATTGTGATCCTTTTTAACAGTGATATTAATTGATATTTGTTCAATTGAGTGATGATAATTTAGAAGTTGTTTAATTGTTTGAAGTTGCAAACGTCTCATATAACCACTTTTTTTAAAAATCATAGTTCTTCTCAACCTGGAGTAGTTGGAGTTATTTGTTCTGATAAGAAAGGTTTATGTATTGGAGGTTCGAATTTTCTTTATTTTATTTTATTTTTTTAAAAAAAAGATGTGATGAATTATAAACTTTTTTATTTTATTTTATGATAATAGCTAGAGGTACAGCTTCTGTTGGTATTTCAGGATATTATACATCAATTGAAAAGAGAGCTCAAAAGTTAGAAAATGAAGATCACCCAACTATTACTATTGAAACTGATTCCACGTATAACTTTTTCTTTTTCTTTTTTTTTCTTTGACAAAAATAATGTGAAAATAATGATTTTCTTTTTTTTTTTTTTTCCAAAGAACAACCTTTATTAAAAGTAATGGAGATGTAACTCTAGCTGTAATAAAATCTTAAAATGTGAATGCATTGCATTTAATATATTAAATTTTGATGGTTAAGAAGAAGGAGGAGGAGATCAAAGCAATTCATTAATCAATTTTATTTCTCAGTTCATTCAACTTCAAATTGATTTCCCCTTTTTCTTCAAAAGTTATTGACAATTTTCTCTGATATTACTTTCAGTCCTGAAAAAGAATTCCACTTACAAAAAGAAAGAAAAAGAATCAAGTATTTGAATTTTTAAAAGATTCCTTCAGAAAAAAATTATAATATTCCCTTTTTGTCAAAAGTAAACTTTCATCGAAGATTCAAAAAATTTTGAAACAGAAATCCCAAAAATCAACCAATCAATGACTCTCCTCAATTATTTTTTTTAAAAAAAACTACAATCACAATTATAAATTGATTCATTTTGTAAAATGAAATTCAAAGAGTATGTAGTAAGTAAGCAAACAAGGAAGGAAGGAAGCTTTTTTGAAAGAAAGAACTTCAGTGATTTTTTGTTATGACTTTTTCTAGGAATTTCCCCCAAAACCAGAAAAAAAAAAATCAAAAAAGAAAACTTTCAATTATAACTATTATAGCAATTATTACAACCACACACACCCAATACTACTATTAACAACTTCCCAAAGACAAATAGAATAGAATGGATTCACTTTAATAACTTGTATTTGATAACTTTTGAAAATAACAAGAAATAACAAGAAAATAAAATTAATAATTTCTTTTTGAAACAAAAAACAATACAAAAATAAAAATAAAATTTTTTTTAATAATTATAATTAATTGAGACACAATAACTCCTGAAACTCTATCAATCAATAACTTTTTCAACTCTAGCTGATATATTTATTATTATTTACTGCTATTTGACCTTTATACTTACTTCAAATGATTGATTTGGAATATGTTTCAGTTATTGTGATTGTTTGATGTATTGAAACTAATAATTAAAAATCTTTTTTGAAAAAAAAGAAATCCCTTTCACTAACTACTACTCTACCAAATCAACTTAATAGTAATATTTAGAACCTTATTTAAAATAAGAATACAGAAGAGTGTACTGTTATTGTTAAACTCAAATTGGATGAATATTATTGATATTATTGATTGATTTAAGAAACTTTGACTTTTTGGATTTATAAAACACCCTATTTATTTATTTTATTCTTTGATTCTTTTCTTATTATCATTTTAAATTTGAAAAACTATCATCATTTTATTGATCATAACATAGAATATAAACTAGAATCAAAAAGAGAAATCATTATATCTCTTTGATAAGTAGTTATTATTGTAAAAATCAAAAAAATTATTATAAAAATCGAAAAAAAAGAAAAAAATCATAAAAAAAAAAAATCCATTAAAAATTTTCTTAAAAAAATCATCCTTTTTAATCAACCTTTAATGAATCATTAAACCTTAACTATCTCATAAATTCATCAATCTTTTCAATAAACTTATTTAACACTTTTATTCAACTTTTAAAAAACAATTTGAAAGTTAAAATAAGAATAATAGTAAATAAAATATGAAGCTGTTGTTAACATATGAACTTCAATTATAACAGTAATATAAGAATGTTATATAACAAATGTTAATACTAATTATTTGTCATTAAAATAATTGTAGGAATCAACAGGTTTTCTTTTAAAGTGGCTCAAGGGAATTATAAGGTTCTCATCGGTTTGATTTTATTATAATTTTATTATATTATTTATTTTTCAAATAATAACAATAAATAATAAATAAGAATAAGAAGACTAATAAATGTTAATATTTAATATTTAACAATTTTGAATCAACAATTAGAATTCATTTAGAGAACTCACAATTGAAACAAAAAAAAAAAAAAAAAAAAAAAAAAAAAAAAAAAAAAAAAAGAATAGAGCCAGAGAAGATTTTGGTAACTCGACTTGAGCCATGGCAAATAATAGCTCAAGTCGTGAAAATTTAGCGACGAATCAAACAACTACTCCTTCCAATAATGCAAATACAAACGCAAACGTAAATGCAATTGCCAGAACTCAATCTGATACCACAAGAGGAACTTCATTAACAGTTGTTGGAAATAAGTTCAGAGTTGGAAGGAAAATAGGAGAAGGAAGTTTTGGGATTATTTATGAAGGTATTTTATTTTATTTCAAATTTAAAATAATATCAATCAATCTGAAAAAAAAAAAATTATTTTTATTTTTTAGGTGTTAACATGGTAAACAATCAAAAAATTGCTATAAAGTTTGTAAGTTTTTTTTATTTCTATTTAATAGATTTGATGGAAAAAGATCTTTTGAAAAACAAAACAATAATAATTCTAATAAAAATCGAAGGAACCTCGAAAATCTGATGCACCACAACTCCGAGATGAATATCGCACTTACCAAATTCTTGCAAATACACGTAAAACTTTTTATTTTCACAAAAATAAATAAATAAAAAATAACTCGATAAATAAAATAACGAAGAAGAAAATAATATACCAAAGAAACAATAAGCAAATTTTGAAAAAAAAAAAAAAAAAAAAAAAATAGCGGGAGTTCCAAGTGTTTACTATTTTGGGGTTGAGAGCGTCTATAATGTTCTTGTCCTTGATTTATTGGGTCCAAGCTTGGAAGATCTTTTTGAAATTTGTCAAAGAACTCTTTCAATCAAAACCGTGTGTATGTTAGCTAAACAAATGGTCTTTTTTTTTTTTTTTTAATTTTTTTTTTGAAATTTCAAAGAATAACATTTTCAAATTTTTTTAATTTTTTTTTATTTTTCTTCTTTAAAGCTTGCTCGAGTTCAAGCTACACATGAAAAAAATTTGATTTATCGAGACATCAAACCAGATAACTTTTTAATTGGAAGAAACAGTAATTCTTCGACTGTATATTTGATAGATTTTGGAATGGCAAAGTATTACAGGGATCCACATACAAAACAACATATTCCTTATCGTGAAAAGAAAAGTTTATCAGGAACAGCAAGATATATGAGTATAAATACACATTTAGGAAGAGGTTTTTTTTTTTTTTTTTTTTTTTGAAATAAAAAAAGAGCCATTTCATTTTCTTTTTATAAATTTATATTTTATTGAATTTTGTTCATTCAAAAAAAAGAAATCAATAATAATATAAAATTCAACAAATTCAATAAATTTAGAACAAAGTCGAAGAGATGATCTCGAATCATTGGGTCATGTATTTTTCTATCTTTTGAGAGGAACACTTCCTTGGCAAGGATTAAAAGCTGCAACAAACAAACAAAAGTATGAAAAAATTGGAGAAAAAAAACAATCCGTTCCCATTTCTGAACTATGTAAAGGATATCCAGGTTTTTTTTTTTTTTTTTTTTTTTTTTTTTTTTCTGTTTCCAATCCACTCTATAAAACTATTTTCTAATTTTTGAAAAAACAGAGGAATTTGGAAAATTTTTGGCTTATTCCAGAGGATTAAAATTTGAAGAAACTCCAGATTATGATTACTTGTATAAATTGTTTGCAACAGTACTAAAGAAACAAAATTTAGTTGATGATGGAATTTTTGACTGGATGAAACTTGAAGGATCTAAGGTCTCAATTTCTTTTCTTTTTCTTTTTCTTTTTCTTTTTCTTTTTCTTTTTCTTTTTTTTTGAATTCAATTTATATATATAAAAAAAATTCACCTTTAGGCTAAATCAAATGAGAATGTGAGAGCAGATCAAAGTACTCAACAAAATCAAGTACAAACTCCGCCACAAAATAAATCTCAACCAATTGTATCAACTCCACACCAAGATAAACAAGATGAATCAGAAGAAGGAACAACATTTTGTTTTTGTTTTAAGAGGAGATGACGAACGAAATCCCCAATCTCTTCGTTTCTTTAATTATAATATAAATCATTTTGTTTTACATTGAATTTTTGTTTTCACTTTTGAATCATTTTATTTCATTTTATCTTATTTTTCAAAGTGTTTATAAGATTGATTCACTTCTTATGAAGTTTGCAATGTAAATAAACTTTAAAAAATAGTTGAATCAATAAATAAATGGAGACATTGGAACAACAACTCTTTGGTGTTTGTGCAACTGGAGACACTGAACAACTCAAACAATTACTTAATTATAACTCAAAAGTGAACATCATCAAACGATTATTCTATAACACCCCAACAATCAACATTAATTGTCAAAACATAGCTGGTAGAACACCTTTTTATGTCGCTTGTGGATCAGGAGGACATATTGAAATTGTAAAGTTATTATTAAATGATAAAAGAGCTGATATCAATCAAGCAGATGGATTCGGTACAACACCTTTGAAGATTGCTTGTTATTTCAGTCGTATTGAAATAGTGAAATTATTATTAAATGATGAGAGGATTGATGTTAATAAAGAAGATAAGAATGGAGAAACACCTTTTTATTTTGCTTGTTTGCGAAATGAAGTTGAAATAGTGAAATTGTTATTAAATGATAAAAGGATTAATGTCAATCAAGCAGATAAAGATGTAACACCCTTTTATCGTGCTTGTTTTTTTGGAAGCATTGAAGTTGTGAAATTACTATTAAATGATCAGAGAGTTGATATCAATCAAGCAGATAAGAATGGTATTACACCTTTTTATAATGCTTGTCGCTATGGTCATTTTGAAATCATAAGTCACATTCTAGCAAGTGGAAGAGTAAATTTAAATATAAAGAATAAAGATGGAAAGACTGTAATAGAGGTTATAAGGAGTGCTAAACAGCAAGTAAATCATTTTGAAGGGGAAAAATTGTATTCAAGAGTTCTTGAATTAGTGGAGGCATTTGAAAGAGATCCAAATGAAACAAGATATAGATTAAGAAAAGAGCTTGGACTTGCTGGTAATTTTTATTTTATTTATTTTATTTTTCAATTTTTTAATTCAAATTTTCTAATTATTTATATTTGTTTTTAAGGTAATGATGCTGCTTCTCTCTTTGTTACTATTGTTCTTCTTTCAGATAACTATTTAAAATTTAGAGATTTATAAATCAGTTAATTGATGGAAGATGTTAGACCTCAAACTGTTTTTTTTTAGAAAAGTGATCATTATTTAAAATTTAATGAACTCTTTTAATAAAAGAGTGAAAAAATTTTTGATTTTCAGTTTAATCTTGACTTTAATCTTGAAACTATTTATTTACACGAAAAAAAAAAAACTATTGTTGAACAAACATATAAACTAATCCGACTTTTTGGTTTGATCTTGAAGTTGATTGAGATCTGAATTACTTGATTCTTGTGGTTGTACATCAACTTCAGGAAGTTGTTCTTGGATGGCAGAAACTTCATGTATTTCTTGATCTTCTTGACCTTCTGATGGTTGAGAATGATGTAACTCACCATTTGGAACTATGTTTACATTAGTGACGACATTGATAGTCTTTGGTGATTGAATTGTCATGATTTTCTTTGTTCTTGTCTCTTTTTTTGGAACATGAAGATAGAGGAATCCACCTTCAGAGGAGTAATTCACTTTTGTTTCATCAGCTGTTGTAGAAAGTTTAATCTTTTTTTGAAATGGACCACTCCAAAAAGTTTTAGATTGAAATGGAGCATTTTCCAAGTGTCTCTACAATTTTTTTTTTTTTTTTTCATTTCTCAATTATTTCGAACTTTTTTTCATCAAAGTACCTCTCCATCAATTACTAGTGAGTTACTTTTTTCTTCAAAAGAAAAGTCCAATTTAATTGTTCCAGGGAGTGAAAGAATATATTCAAAAGACTGATCAGTTTCCTTTGTTTCATAAGGTAAATCACGAGAGGTCTATATTAAATTTAGAATTTTTTTGAAAATAGTAATGTTGAAAAAAAAGAAAAGACATTTGATTTCCATTTCTGTTTTTTTGTTAATGAAAATAAGTTCATAAATTGAGTCTCATCCAAATCTAACGTTTTCCTTCCAATTAAAGAACAAAGTCTATTATGTTCTTCAGAATAATAAAGTTCTCCCTCTCCATCTCCTTCTTTACGAATTTCACCATAAAAAAATAAAGGTCCTTCAATTCCTTCCCATACTCTTAAAATAAAAATAGTCAAAATGAAAATCAATCAATTTTTGTTTTTTTAAAAAAAAAAAACAATTCATCAATCAATACTTACTTTTCATAGTTAATAGTTTTGAAAATTTTTTCACTTCCTTTTGAATTGTGATTTGCAATAGTTCCATTTCCATTTCCATTTCCATTCCCATTTCCTTCAATAGGTTCAGGGATTAGAGATTGAGAGCTTCTCCATTCCTTAATTACCATTCCCATATGAGAACTATTCAGCCTTAAATTTTCAGGAATCATATTATCATACCAAAACCTATTTTTTGAAAAGCGATGTTTATTATTGATAAATATATTGATTGTATTATTGATTGTATTATTTATAATAACAAATAATCAATCAGTCAAATAAAATGTAAACAAAATAATAATTAAATAGTAAATAATGAAAGAAAAATGAACCAGAATAACTTTGTTTCCAAATGTGCTTGTTTATTACATCTCAAAACTACTTTAGTAATCAGATCAGCTATTTCCTTCTTCCTTTCAAGTAAGTCTTTCTTATTAGTTGGACAACTAAGTGGCTCAATAACATCTTGAGAGAAAAACTCTTTGATTTCCATTTGAAATTATAATATATATAGGAGTCCCCTTTTCTTTCGATTCTTTTCTCTAATTAATTAATTAAATTGTACAATAGATAGATAGATAAAATGAATAGAATATAAGAATCAATTGAGTTGTGAAATTTATAAGGTTTATAGGTTTGAAAAAAACTGTTTTAGAGTTGTCTGGAAAAAAAAAAAAAAAAAAAAAAAAAAAAATCTCGCAACTTACTTGTTCAACTCCAATCAAATTAAAACCAACAATAAATCAATATAATATAATTGAAGAATTAAAAAGTTATAAATTGTAAATTTATGAAATTGTAATAAGTAAATTTGATGAATTTTTCTTTCTTTTTGTGAATTGGAGAAAAAGAAGCAATCTCTTTGATTGATTTTTGGGATGCCGAGACAGTTGATTGATTGATTTGAGTTAAAATTAATTGTCATTTATGTTTTTTTTTTTTTCTTTCTTGATAACCTTCCAAATTTCTAACCCTAATCTTGAACTTTGAATTGAGCTTCAGTCAACAATCTTAAAAATTGAGTTTAGTCCTAAATATTTATTTTACAAAGTTCTTGATGAGCAAGCATTGCACTAATCATTGGTAATTTCTTGATTTATTTGAGTTGAGGAATCAATAACTTCTTGATTAATTGGAATATAACCTCTCTTGGTATAAAAATGGAAAAGATGACCTCTTTGAATTCTTGCCCAAGAAGAGTAGATTATTGCTGCTGAAAGGACCATAATACAAGAGAATACTGTTGGCCAAAGAAACATTTGAGGGTCAGAGAAAATAATTGTAATAGCATACTGAGAAATATTCATGATATTAATGACAGAAGATTGAACTCCATTGATTTCTCCAGAGATTTCATTTGAAACTCTTTGTTGAAGAATTTCTATTTCACATAAATCAAAGGACCATAATCCAAACCTTGATAAACATGCAAGAGCAAGAGTTATCCAAGAAGACATTTCTAAAGTGATAGTTGGGATCCCTAAGACAACAGCACAAGGTGCAACAAAAATGAATTGAAGCCAAATTGACCATAATCCAGTTCTTTCTAAACCAATTCTTTTTGACATCAATGGATAACTAACGGTTGCAATAATTCCAATACCTGCAGAAATACCTCTTGCTATAGCTAAATTTGCATCTGAAATCCCTGCCCATTTTAAATATGAAGTATGCTGACTTCCAATATCCACTACAGTAGCATATAAACAAGTATAAGCAAATGAAGCACGAAATACTGAATGATTATAATATAACTTCCATGAATTCCATTGTTGTTTAATTAATTGATTCCATTTTTGTTGATTTGAATTAGAATTTAAATTTGAATTTGAATTTAAATTTGAATTTGAATTTAAACTTTGAGGTTGAGATTGAGATGATTCAGATTCGTATTGATGTTGATGTTGATGTATCTTTGGTTCATGTAACTTTGGGAATCTTTTATACAACAAAGTTAATATCAAAAATTCAAAGAAAAATGAGATCAAACTCCAACATCCTATAATTGATACAGCAACAGAAGAAGATATAAAAGTTGAAGTGATTCCAACACCAACTGGTGCTACTAACTTACAAAACAAATCAATCCTTCTCATTCTTGAGTTAAAGTAATCAAGAGATCCATCTGTCTGAGCAATCACTACAACCCAATCCTTCTCAATTGATATCTCTCTACAAGTCATTCCAAGCTGTCCAATAGCTCCAAATACAATCGTTCCAAAGTAAATATAATCTCTATACTTAACAATTGATTCATCTTCAAAGAACAATAAGACAAATAGAGTTACAGAGGATAACACAATTGAAATGTTTTGAACAAAGAGAGCCAATCTAATGATGAGTAATCTATTGTAGTTATCTATTAACTTACCAAGTGTAGGTCCTAGTAGAAGCCCTGTGAGGTTGATAATGAGTCCATAGAGTGAGATAGGAAGAAGTGAGTCTTTATAGACTTCCATAGGAAAGACTATAGCTCCAAACTCATACATACGAAGTCCCCAAGTGGAGAGGAAGTGGCTGAGGAAGAGCTGAGAACTCATGGAAGAAAAAACCACGTGGTTGCACAAAAACCGCCAAAATTCTTTTTTTGTTTTTTGTTTTTGTTTTTTCTTTTTTCAATTTTTTTTTTTTTGCAAGCACTTCAGTTCGGTCGCTCCACACCCTGCCAATATTCAATCTTGTCCTTTATAAACCCTCAAAACTTTTTTTCTGGTATTACTTTTCAAATTATTAATATTTCCCCACTTTTTTCTTTGATATTTTTTCTTCAATTTTCATTTATATTTTTTCGGAGCTTTTTATTTTTCTTTTAAAATTTCAATTTTCTTCGTTTTTGAACCCTTTCCCGTTACTTCCCGTGAACACAAGTTCTTTTTTTCAATTCTTCATAAAATTTTGAATAAGAAAATATTAATTTTATAAT
>Ga0209960_1004501_pt1 | contig 10634 bp, 15 predicted proteins | sample ThiBiot_500_plan_2_FD_183947 | JGI IMG/M metagenome (GOLD analysis project Ga0209960, IMG submission 183947) | Wastewater bioreactor microbial communities from Cape Town, South Africa - Thiocy_expt_500_plan (SPAdes) | ecosystem: Engineered > Bioreactor > Thiocyanate-remediating >... | reverse complement strand
TAACCCAAAATTGTCGTTATTTGTAACGCGTCTATAATTATTATTTATATTCAGCTACAACGGACCAATATTAATGACAGTACGTATATTTTTGGTCACACACACAACTATTGCTGCATTATACTAAAGAGAATTATAGCACCCTACAAAAGCTATATGTCCGATATTATTAGAAGACTACAGAAAAATTACTGTAGAACGCAAAGGTGAGACAAATTTTTTCACCTCACAAATGATCAAAGATTGCATGAAGAAAGGTAAGCTCAAAGTGGATAAAGATATCAATATAATTATTACTAGCTCGTTTATTTTTGCGAACGGTGGAAACATGTTATTAACCAAGTCTTGGTCCGTTAGTTACGGCAGTAAACGTAAACGAAACGACTGAAATTGAAGAAGATTTTGAAGTGAGAGCATATTACGCAGGACACGTAAGTATTCGTAGTGCTTTTTTAATTCTATTTCGCGAGATACGTTTTGAACCAGGGAGAAAAAAAAAATCAGATCAGAAATTGTTCTGCGAATTTCATATTACCAAAACGTAAAGAAAAAACCAAACAGCCTCAATTCAGAGTTGAATTGAAACTAAATAATTTTTACCTACCGTTGAGCCATTGCGGATTTGTTTGAGGACCATTTAATTTGGTGCGCAAAAAAGTCTGATCTTTGCTCGAGTTTACCAAGAGTAAAAAAGTTCTCAACATTATTGAGTCTGGTACTCGATACTGTCATTTTGCAACTAGATATTTTTCATTATATTTCGCTCAATGTTGTTCGGTATTGTCGTTCTAAAATCTCGGATCGGATCGCGTTTGTGGGCGTATCGCACAACGGGGGGGGGGGTATCATAATTTGCGACATTTTGACGACTTGGTTCGTGGCTGGTCCATCGCTTTCATCTGAGGGGGCGTAGCTCCAACGGTAGAGCGGCGGATTCCAGGTCCGATGGTTGCGTGTTCGAATCACGTCGCCCTCATTACATTTTTTTATTTACTTTTTCAATTTGCTCGACCTCCACCCATGTTCTTTACTTCATTTGTTTTGAAATAACTTTTTATTATTATTATTTTTACTAAAAAATGAGTTTTATTTTTAAACATCAACCCTAGTTTAAATTTAAATATTCGTTTAGCCAATGGCTTTGCTATGGTGCGACTTATATTTAATAATAATATTGCTATCAACCGTTATAATAACCAAATATTTACAATCGCAGAAACTTTCGGATTCAACAGATCTGATTACCTAAATTGATTTTTCTATCAATTTATACATCATTTTGTAGGTCCTAGGAGCCGCAATGTTTTACGTGCGTGTCGGCTCTCAGAGCGTGGTTTATACTGGTGATTACAACATGACGCCTGATCGTCACCTGGGTGGTGCCAGTATCGAAAAACTGCGTCCAAACTTATTAATTACAGAGACTACGTAAGTTAAAAAATATTATGGTCAAATTTTTGTTGTACAATGAAAGAAAAAAAAAAAAAAAAAAAGGATTCCGAGGAATATTTTGAATATTTACTATGGTTTCAAGGTATGCCACCACTATTCGAGACTCAAAACGTATCCGAGAACGAGATTTCCTAAAAAGAGTGCACGAGACTGTTGAAAAAGGCGGAAAAGTCCTCATCCCGGTCTTCGCGCTTGGTCGAGCCCAAGAGTTGTGCATATTAATCGACGCTTATTGGGAGCGCATGAATTTGAACGTTCCTATTTATTTCTCGGCAGGTATGCAGTCTGCAAATTGATCCAACGGTTCGGATCCTGAATCTAACAAAATTTTTTTATTATTATTATAGGTTTAACGGAGAAAGCGAACTTGTACTATAAATTGTTCATTAACTGGACGAATCAAAAGATTAAGAACACATTTGTCAAGCGCAATATGTTTGATTTTAAGCACATCAAGCCTTTCGAAAGATCTTTTGCTGATCGACCTGGACCTATGGTTCTCTTTGCTACACCGGGCATGTTGCATGCAGGTATGAATATATCATATAAATTAAATTATTTATTTTCATTTGGTTATTATTTTTGGAAAATTTAAAATGTGCGCCCAAAAACCGAACGAAAATACACGACTACTGGGTCTAATTATTATTATAGGGACGTCACTAGAGGTTTTCAAAAAGTGGTGCTCAAATGAGACTAATATGTGTATATTGCCGGGTTATTGTGTGGTCGGAACAGTCGGCAACAAAATTTTAACGCAGAGCAATGTCGTACGTGAAATTTTATCAATTTTATTTTCATTATTATTGACAAACGTTTAAAGACCATTGACATTGATAAGAAGACTAAAGTCGAAGTTAAATGTCAAGTCAAAAGTTTGAGTTTTAGCGCCCACGCGGATGCGAAGGGAATTATGCAGTTAATTAGACAGTGCTGTCCTGACAATGTCATGTTAGTGCACGGTGAGAAGGTCAAAATGTATGTATACCTAGTGACCAATAATATATGTTATTCGAAAAATCAGATCCGTATTTTTTTTTTGACTTTTCCTTTTTTTAGGGAATTTTTGCAGCAACGAATTATAAATGAATTCAAAATCCCATGTTATTCACCTGCAAATGGATGTACATTAGTAATCAACCCAGCGTCAAACACGCAATCGATTGCGAATATGATCCCCGTCGAAGCGTCAAATTATTTAATCGAAAAACAATTCGAACGCGATGACATTGATAACGAAGAGAACGAGTATAATGGACCGAGGGGCATTGGAGATTTCGAAGATTTATTCAAACCAGGTTCGTACGAAAAAACAAAAAAAAAAAATTGACACGTGTCACCGTTGCTAGAATTTTTTTTTAATGTCTCTTCTCATGGAGGTGATCGTAATTATTAAATAATATTCCTCGAATTAATTAATTCTGATTGTTGATGTTGCATTAAAATTAGAGCTTCTCGACAGTCTAATGGAAGTCATTGACGATGAAAATCTCGTGCGAAATCTCCCGACTGGAGAATTGACAGCATCAATTAACGCGGTCATAGTCGCTAATAAACCACTCGATGATATGGTAAGATCTTAATATTATATGAGCTGACCTAAATTTTCAACTAGTAACCATATAAAATTCTTAAGAAGAGGTCCATGTCAGCAAAAATTTAACCTTTTGATTATGCGGTTTAATATACAACTCTAACTCGAGATTATAGAACGTTAAGCTCAAGTTATTAGACGTTAACGAAGCCTCGCGAGAAATCGGCGTGCTTCAACATAATTTACGATTTAACAGCTCCGTGACGTTAAAACATCAAATGGATAGAACGGCCGTGTTAAACAAACTAAATGAGGCGTTTAAGAGGTTAGTAATGAAATTCAGTCAAAATTACGAACCAGATCCGTTCGAAATTTTTTTTTATTTACTAAAAAGTTTGCAATAATCCCACTCATTAATAATAATAATTATAATTATTGTATGTTAATTTCATGACTAACGTTCTTTTTTTTTAGCCAAAATATTCGCGAATCACTCACCGAATTTGATGGGTCAATGTACTTGCGGTCAATCGAATTTAAATTACACGAAATTGATCAGAATAACATTAAAATGTCATGGCTTTATGAAGTACGTAATAACATTACCATTATATAAACGTCTAATATCATTGCAGGACGAAGACTTGGTTGACTTTATTATGGATGTGCTGTCAAAATAAAACTGTTGCTCATTTCTCGACGAAAAGTTCGTTTCCTTATTTGGAAGTCTATTCTTTACTAGTGTTTATGTTTACATTTCAATACAATAAGAGTGGATTAGGTTATTTTTTGAGCTCAGGCAACTTTTGAACGAGTTGCTTGAAAAATTCGGTGCCCCTAGCGGAATTTCCGAACACGTTCAATGGCGGCGAGTACACGACAATACCTCCCACATTAGGAATAACTGCCATTATCACTCCTGCTTGGCTACTCTTTGCAGGTAACCCAACAGTTGCTTGCCTAAAAGTTGAAATTTCGGATCAGTTCTTGAACCATTTTATTTTGAATATAGAACTAAACTATGAACATACCAGTCCTTAGAATCGTTGTTCAAACCGCACGAGTCCATAAAGCTCAAAGTATCTTTAATATCTTGAGCCTGCACGATATTATTTTTGGTTAAAATGTGCGTGCCGTTGTTGGCCAGATTCGCAGCCATTAGCGCGAGTATGTTCGTGTTCGCTTCGATCGAGTGCACCTGATTGAAAATATCGGCCAGTTCTTTCACGTCTACAGATGTAGTCACGATATTTTGTTCTTTCTAAGTTATTAAAAGGGTTGTTAGAATTCTAAACGAGAATCAAAACAATTTTTTTTTAAACAAAATAATTACAAATTAAATCAGCAACTAAAAATTAGAAAATTTTGCCATGATATTTTTTTTCGTAGTTTCAATCAGGATTGAATTAGAGCGATGAATATATCTATGTGTTTAATATATCTCCTTTAGCTTACCAAAAAAGTACCCATCGTAACGACTTTGCCGAAGCAATAACGAATCGACAAATAATCCGCCATGCAGCACTGCAGTTGCATATTGTTGCTACTCGCAGATACGAACTGATTGCTATTATTGACATCGTAACCTTGTATTAAATTCGACACGTAATTGAGAACCGTTGATATTCTGTCCCACGGATATTTTACTCCCTAATTAGGAAGAATTAATGCTGGAAATTTCCAAAATTGTAATTCTTCCGAAGACTTACGGGCATTTCGGTCAACCACGAGCACATTGTGTAAGCACCGGGGAAGTAAAATGGGTTTTGAAGCGTTCTGTCAGGTAGTCCGACCACGTACGCTGTCGGTTCCTTGGCTTTGAACGCCTGCGCAACTTTGGCCGGCATTTTCTCTCGCATCAGGAGGAATAACAATGGCCACGCAATATCGGCAAGTGGGAAGTTGACAGTACTGTCACCGATGGAAAACGTTTCACCAGTAATCGAACAGAACGCTGCTGAAAATTTGTTCGGATCTTGCATGCCCAAATATGGATCCGACGAGCACTTTTGCCACGTAGAACTGGATTGCATCGCTTTAACGGAATTGTACACTTCTTGCATCGCAGCTGTGATGGCTGCAAAATTGCTACCTGACATTGGCCGAGTTTTGACCGCAGGTGCCGGAGTCTGGCTGGTCTTGCCTGCATTGTTAGCAACACTTATAAATCCACCGCTGTTTCGTTGACCGACGGATGGTGCTACGCCTGTGACCGTGGGCTTAGCTTCTGTTTTGGCTGGTTGTTGATTGCCAGGCTTTTGATCGACGATTGGCTCAACTGCCACGATGTTCGGGGGTGCTGGGGCTGTTTCGTTGGTAATGGATGGCGGAGGATTGTTCGTTTGAACGGCGGAATTTCGTGCCTCTTTAGGTGATCCTGATGGCGAACTTTCTGTGCGCTTGATATTATTGCGAATACTAGCGGACACCGTTCGATTTCGCTGAACTGGCCGGGGTGACTCTTCCAACTCTACCAAACTATTCAACTCAAAGATTTGCTAAAATACAAAATACAATTAATAATTTGAATTAATACTATTCGTATGTGAAATTACTCGGGCAGTCTCTTCGTCCAATTCTTCGACATACGCGGAAGAAAACCAGCCAATAATATTCACTGAACTTTCACCTAAATAAATGATATATCAGAATTACAGCGCTTAAATCCAAGTTGTAGTTATGTTCCACCCTTCCACCATCCGCTAGAATCCTTTTCAATAATATAGATGTATTCGTTGGGCACGAAACTCAATTCGTTCGGATCTGCAGCTTTGTACTCGAAACGAGTCTTGCAGATCCCGATAATCTCCACAAGGTTTTGTTTTGGCTTGTCTAATTATAAATATTAATTAGAAACGAATAAATCCGTTATGAAGACTACCAGAACTAATGTTAGTATTTCGACGCGGCCTAAGAGTTTCGGAGATCGGGATCTTGGGTCCAGCTCGTCGAACCGCCTCAGAATGCGAAGGAGGTCGCTTAAAATTACTACTCAATGCACTGGACTTTAGCGCCGCTGGTTGCGGAGTTGGTGCCGTTTGACTATTGTTCGTTTGGGAAGTCTGAGGAGACCTGCCTGTGGAAATAGTTTGTCGGTGAGGAGTGCTTGGGCTCGATGATTTGGTGGGACTTGGCAGCACTGGTTGAACTCCGGGCTGCGTTGCTTTTTTAGGAGCTGGTGGAGTTGATTGTGGCTAAAATATGCAAATATATATATATTAGTGATAGGTCGTATGAAGATATGGTGCTTACCGTAGCTGGAAGTTCGCGTACAAAGTTGCTGGGGAAAAACCCGATCTTGCCGTTACATTTACCTTTCCACCAGCCAGTTTCGTCTTTGGAAATGACTAATATAATGTCACCTTTACGAATGGTAATTTCGATAGGTTCTTCTGCTGTATAGTTTCCGATTGCAACAACTTCTGAGATGTAGACACCAGGATCGACCTCCTCCCTAAATAACGAGGTCCAAAGTTTGCTATCTTCTTTGACTAAATATATATCAATACATCCTGGATGAATTTGCTGATAAGACCCGTCTTTTATGTTTCCGCAAGTAATTCCCTACAAAATAAATGTCGAAATAAGCCGTGGGATCAAATGAGTACAATAAGCCAACAAAAAAAACCCTTTAATTATCTAGTATCTTTATAATTGTTTTTTTGTGGGTGGTTTACTGGTTGTTTCAATTTTCCTAATTTTATTGTACCGAGATGAGTTTGCTGTTGAGCACTTACCTGGAGAACGGAGTTGCCCAAATTATCAACTATCCTTATTGTTGCATTAGTAAGCTTAATTTCAATATCTTGGACGTCGCAAGGCAATGGAACATCTTTAATTATAATTTGAGAGGGTGTTTGAGTCCACTGCAGATCCATTTGCGATGCAATAAAATCTTGGTCTCTCGAAGGATTGGTACTATTTTACTGCCAGAAGATTAAATAGTACACACAAAGGAAGTGATCTTTTTTGGACCGGTCAAAACAACCGTTACATAAACGCTCATTTTTACGAAGTCCACGGGTAGCAAGCAAGACGTCAATATTTATCAAGTATAATGATATTATTTTGAGGTAAAAATGACGGGTTGACGACATCTTGGTCAAATGCGAAACACTTCTCTTTCAAAATGATTACCTCCTGATGAAGTTGTAATAAAATATCACAAAAATGTTGATTAAAATTTTAAATGGATAAGAGGTGCAAAACGAAACTGTCTCCATTTTGTTTAGAGTAAATAGCAAAAAAATTTGTTAAATATCTTGCCCCAGTTAATCCCTGTAAGCTTATATATATATGCAAGCAACAATTGACGTAGTATTTCGGGGGTTCCAGCTTTCTGTTCTAGTGTTCTATTCCTCCGCGTATCTTCTCTCTCGTTGCAGTGCTAATTCCGCTGACGCGAACAGCGAATAGAAATCTCTCATAGATTTGTCATGCGAAGATTTTGTTTCGAAAGCGAAGTCAAGAAACAGATTTTTTTTTTTCTTCACTTTCTTAAATTTAACTTTATAACCGCTTAGCACAGCTCATTAAGGTTTGTTAATACCTTCTTTAACTATATTCTGTATCCCCCATATTGTATATATATCTTAAAATGGCCGCGACTAACGTTGGTACGTTTGTGAGCCGTTCACGAACAGATTGAATTTACTGTCGGCATTTATTAACGTTCTTGCTGGATAGATATGGATTCTACGGACTTCGAAGCTGAAGACCATGTTGAGGTACGTCACTTTAAAATCCGGAGGGGTTTATTAGATCTAAATTTTATCGGATTAGCAAAAGCGAGACAACCAAACTGAAAGCGAATACTTGGCCCATGTTGAGAGCATAAGGTAATTAAATTATTTATTTATCTTGACTAAATTCTCGCTTATTACAGACAAGAAAAACTCAGGCGGATTGAAGAAGAGCGCATGAAGAGCCGCGAAATTAAAGTCCAATTGAATAAGGCTAGCAGAGCTGACGCTGAACCCAGCCCTAGAAAGACCGATGAAAAAGAACCTGAGTGGGTAGCTAAGCGTAAATCTGTGTCTATCAACGCTCCCGTTAAAATCGAGAAGGACATTGTTACTAAAGAAGGTAAGCTATATACGTTAAGAAAACCAAATGGAACGAATGAGATATTTGTCCTTTATAAATTTTGTTATCTTGAAGATTTTTTTTTTGTGTCGTTTGATCCGTACAAATTAACCTAACGAAAACAAATTTTGCAATGCTTGGTATTTATTATGTTGCGAAAGTAATGCCTTTTTGGCATCACAAATTAAGAAAAATCAAAATTTATAAAATGTTGGCAATGTGCTTGTGGTAGTCTTTTTGTTCGTTATAATAAATATTATTTATTTGAATATCCTGTACAATCATTATATTAACCAATTTTCTAGAACGAGACGTTACCGCTCCTTGGGCGAAGGATCTGAAGTTAAAAAAATCCAATACCAAAGAACCAGCTCCTCTTGTGCAGGCTCCCTCGCAACAACAACAACCTAAGGCTCAAATTGTTGCTAAAGGTATCGCCTCTGGTGGCGAGAACCCGTGGGGCGTACAATTAAAGAAAAATAGACGTAAGTGCTCGCTATTCAAACTTTATAAGCAAAGAAGTAATTCCTTGTACAAGTTTTTTGTTGTCGATCTGCTTTTTTTTTAATATTTGTTCTGTTGTTTAGCCGGTGAGACTGAAGAACCCAAACCGACTAAATCAGAGCATGTGCCTGAATTCGTTCAAAAGAGTTTGGCTCGCAAATCGGTCAAGCTCGATAAATCTGCCCTCGAGAGCGCTCAAAACGGCGGTACTTCATCCAACCCGAACTCTGCTCGTTCAGCAGAATCAAACTCTGCTCGTGGAGCAATGGCTCCCGTTGACGAAGACGCAGAGATTGAGCGTATGGTTCGCGAAGAAATGGAGCGTGAGGAGGCTGAAAGACGTATGTTTGAAAATTATTTTCGTTTGCAAAAGCAATATTCATAACGTGCTTTTGTAATGTAGAGAAGAAACGTGACGAAGAGAAGCTTAAAGCAGAAGAAGAGGATAGATTGATCCGAGAAGAAATTGAGCGTGAAGAAGCTGAGTTGAGTACGTGATCGTATTCGTGAGTTCCGAAAGTAAAAGCTAACCTGGTCCTTACAGAACGTAAAGAAGAAGAAAAGAAGGCAAAAGAAGCTGAAGAGAAGCACAAGGCCGCGGAAGAAGAGGAGGCCAAACGACAGGCTGAAGAAGCTGAAAACAAGCGCAAGGCTGAAGAACATGCTGAAAACGAACGATTGGCCCGTGAAGCTGAAGAGAAACGTAAAGCTGAAGAACAAGAAGCTGAAGAGAAACGCAAGGCTGAAGAACATGCTGAGAACGAACGATTGGCCCGTGAATCTGAAGAGAAACGCAAGGCTGAAGAACAAAAAGCTGAAGAGAAACGCAAGGCTGAAGAACAAGAAGCTGAAGAGAAACGTAAGGCTGAAGAACAAGAAGCTGAAGAGAAACGCAAGGCCGAGGAGGTTGAATCTGCATCCAAATCCCAAACATCCGCTACTTCTGGTAAGCCATCTGACCCAATGAAAGCTGTACGAATATTCTAACCGTAATGTCTAGGTGGTATTGATTCGTCTGCATTTGCTGCTGCCTTGAAGCGAGTACAAGATCTCGAATCTTGGGTAGAAAAATCTCAGGGTGCTATCACTTCATTAGAAACCGAAAATAAGAACCTCAAAGAGTCATTGAATGAAGTTAAAGCGAACAATGAAAAGCTAACGAAGGAAATCAAGGATTTGCAAAAGATCTTGGAAGGCCTGTAATTTTCCGCTTCAACCATGTATTTATTTGAGTAGTATTTTCTCTCACGAAGATCGACAGATACAGTTGCTCGTCGTATTTTATGGAATAAATTAGGTTTCATCCTAGCGTTTGAATTACGTGCCTCTGTTCTTTTACCCGATCTCCCTGTTGTCTGCATCTTCGGGGCTGCTTAAACCCTGCAACGACTTACAGGTCGATCTAATTATTGTTCAGATATTTTGGGGGGGGTACCACCGAAAAAATATGAACTTTTCTTGTTTTACGAAATCCTGAAAAGTACGCAAATTTTCTGACTTGCTTTTATTGCGATTTTGTTTTTTATCTAGTTAGTTTACCTTACTTTTCCATAATGCAAGCCACACCTTACGAATCTATTGTCGACGAATGCACCATTACGAAAGTGGTGTTGTTTAAAAGCGGATTAGCTTACTACGAAAGGTAAGAGTGTCTACATGCAAATTTAATATAATATGATCACTTTAACATGGGATCTCAATTTTTAGTATTTGATTTTCAATTTTTAACAATTAAAACTCAATTTATGTTTAGGGAAGCATCCGTTCCTGCTGGCGAGAGTCGAATAAATCTGACATTTAATGATGACGAAATTCATCAAGTTGTTAGCACGTTAATTGTCGATGATCCAGCGGGAGGAGTAAAATCTGTTACCTTTAGCAAACCCAACTACAGCCAACGGCGTCTTATTGGCGAGGAAAATAAAGGTTTTGAACAACTTTTATTAGAGCTACGCGGTGCCCGAATCAAATGCACTTTTGAAAATAAGGAAGTAAGTTCTAATGTGCAGCTCGTAGGTTTTTTTTTTTTGCTAATATCTTCTTAGACAACAGAAGGCCT
>Ga0209960_1004500_pt1 | contig 10636 bp, 13 predicted proteins | sample ThiBiot_500_plan_2_FD_183947 | JGI IMG/M metagenome (GOLD analysis project Ga0209960, IMG submission 183947) | Wastewater bioreactor microbial communities from Cape Town, South Africa - Thiocy_expt_500_plan (SPAdes) | ecosystem: Engineered > Bioreactor > Thiocyanate-remediating >... | reverse complement strand
TAGATGGGAATACTGTTGAAATTGAAAGAGTTATTTCTTATAATTTGATCCTTAAAGAAATGATTGGAAGATTAATTACAAGACTTCATTTATTTATTCATAAAGGAATGGTTTGGAGATTGGGAGTGTTAGTAATTAAAAAGGATGTATTGGGATTAATTCGTGTTAATTTAGAAACGAATACATTATCTATTACAATCCGTGGAAATGATTCTGTTTCATGTCAAGAATTAATGGATATTTTAATTGAAAATATTGAAATTGTTGCAGAAAATTATCAAAACATGATTTGGAAACAAATGGTTAGATCCAATCATGATGAAAATGCATTGGTTTCAATTGAAAAGTGTCAACAAGAAATGGGAAAGAATGAGACAAACAGCAACTTGGTTTGTCCAATAACCAAACTACCTTTAAATCCTGAATCTTTATTGACTCGAGCTGGATTACGAGTTAGAAGTCGAACAGTCACTGGTTTTTTTTTTATTTGATTTTCTTTCTTGGATTTATTTTCTCATTTTTTTCTTCTTTCTAGCTCAAAATTGGCACAATTCGCTAATTGACGAAAAATGGGAATTAGTTCCAGGTGTTGCACCCTATCATGATTCCTTCTCAAAGTTGACAATCATTCAAGATGGAAGTATCAAACACCCAGAAGAATTTGAACAATTTCATAAAATTTTGGACTTTTTTGGAGGAGATATTACATCAATCAAAACAGTTCATGCAATTCATAATCCAAATTTATCAAAATATTTTGAAACTGAAAGGAAAAGAATTGATTTTCTTCATCAAAATACTCCAAATAGATTTAAAAAATCGGATTGGAAAGAACTTGAAGGAAAAGAAAAAAGAGAACTTGTAATTCAACAATTATATAACAAGATTTCATCATTTAAACTTGATGGTTTATATGATTGGGGACAAGTAACTTTTATTTATTTCTTCTTTTCTTTTATCTTTCTTTCTTTCTTTCTTTCTTTCTTTCTTTCTTTGGTAATTTTAAAAATTCCAATTTTAAGGCGCTTGTTCTTCCAGTTATTCATGGAACCAAGAACGAATCAGCTTGGAGAATTTGTTCTGGTGGATTTGGTGAAAAGGGTAAAACAGATAAAGGATTCTTTGGAAAAGGTTGATTTTTACTTTTACTTTTTCTTTTTGATTTTTCAAAACTTTGAAAATAAAATAAAATAAAATAAATACAATAGGATTTTATTTTACAACATCATATGAGTATGCTTCAAAATATGCAAAATTTTCGGAAAATGAAGGTGGTAAAATTTTTGTGATTGCGATGACCATTGTAGGAAATAGTTACCCAGCAATTGAACCTCCACAATTTACATTAGCAGATGGTGTCAATCCATTATTATTTTCTGAGAAAACACAAAGAAGAACATTGTATGGATTACAATGCAAACGAGGTTATCAATCCCATTTTGCTTTAGGTAACTCTTTTTCTTCTTTTCTTTTTTTCGAAATTCAATAATCTTGAAATAAATTATTAGTGGACAAACAACACCATTATCCATTTACTGGTGAAATTGATCTTGAGAATTCTTTTGATGAAGTTGTTGTCTTTGAAAAAAGTCAAACCCTTCCTTTGTATATTGTTGTGGATAGTTGAATTGAAAAGATTTTAAAAAAAAAATGAAAAAAAATAATAAAAATTAGAAACAAAATTAATTTTGACTTATTTATTGATTATTTTAGTTAACTTAGATTTTAGAATTATGTTGTCTTCTTTATTTGACCCTAAATTTAAAAACTTAACTTGGCTTCCAAAGGAAGAAATCAAAATTAGACAAAAATTAATTGACAATTCCTCTCTTCTTAGACTAAACGATCCACAGCGAAAAAAAAGGAAACAATAAGAGAGAAGCAACAATCCTTCTTCCCCCCAAAAAACAAAAACAAAAGATTTTCGCTATTAATTTTTTTTAAAAAAATTAGAATTTTCTTTTTGAAAAAAAAAAATCAAAAAAAAATCAAACCAAAACTCACTGCAAATTAAAAGACCAAGATAAAATGTCCAAAAGCTTACAAAATAAATACTGGAAAGATCACTTTGCAACAGTCAAAGACATTGCTCTCTTCTCTTGATACGCATTTGATCAGGTATGGTTTTGGCGAATCTATGATTCAATTCAAAAGGTGATCAGATCCATTCTTTGACAACTTAGACAGAGAAAGATGCTAAAAAAGAAAATCTATAACTCTTCGGGAGACCAAACCCTACAAGTCCACAATTTAAAGTTTTCTTTAAAAAACTATTTCCCAACAGAAAAATATAACGAACATCAAGTCAAGAAGTGGTTTAATAACTTTCGAGCACCCTTTTTTTTTTTCCTAGTTGTTGAAATTCCTTCTGCAAAACTTTAGATCCTACGTTTCAGATTAAAATGAAGCATCGAGCTGAGTCCGAAGAAGTTTTTTAAAAAAAAATGCATGCATTTTAAAAAAAAAACATCATCGATTCAAGTTTAGGGACTAAAGAGATTTGAATCAAACGAACTTGCTATCCAGAGCTTACACATGAAACATCAAACAAAAAAGAGGTCACCAAAGATATTGCATCTAATTACACTAAGACATCTCGCACCACCACCATGTTTTTTTTTTTTTTTTTGGCAAAAAATGGCGGGAAAAATGAGTAAAACAATAAAAATGGTGCAATTATTTTTTTTTTGTTTATTAGCTAAGTGTTATTAATAATTGAGGTTTTCCTCCTCCTAACATCATTCTGTTGCGATTTGATTTTGATTCATTCAAAATGTTGAAAAATCAATAAATACAGAGCGATTCGAAAAAAGAAAACAAAAAAGAAAAAAAAAGTTATTTTTTGTTTTTGGAATCAAAGAAAAAAAGAACACTCATTGTTAATTATAAATCACGTGATCATGGAAAGTCGTGTTACCCCACGTGTCTCCCCTCGCACCGTAAGTCCTTTATTCCCTCTCCTCTCTACTCTTTCTCTCTCAATATCTCTTGAATTGATTACTCTATCACCTTGTTTTGATGTGATGAGTGAATTCTTGAGGTGGTGAGCTTTCGTTTGATGTGTTTTTTTGTTTGATTTTGTTCGTTTTTTTTTTTTGTTTGTTTTGGGATTTGTATCCTGTTTTTTTTTGGAATTTTGGAATGAATTAATTAATTTTGTTTGTTAGTTTTTTAAAAGTTTTTCTTCTCTCTTTTGTTTGAATGAGTTGAAATAGTTGAATTTTTGATTGTCTGAGAAATTCTCTTTCGTTTGATATGTTTTTTATTTGATTTGGTTGATTAATTGAGGAGATAGAGTCATGAGAAAAAATTTAGTGCTCAATAATTAATTCAAAGTTTATAAAATAATTTCTCATTTCTCATTTATATAATTTAATAATTAATAATTTAGAAATTTAATAATTTATAATTTATAATTGTTTTGTATTTGCATTTGTACTTAGATTTGTTTAATTTATAAATATTCAAATTTTTTTTCAAAAAAAAGTCACAATTAATCCCAAAGAAAAGTGAGATCTCAATAATGAAACATTACACTTTTCCTTCCAAAATTCTAACATTTCTTTCTCAATTAATTAATTAGTTTTTAATTCCTGCCCCAATGGGCAACAAACCAAAGAACCCCGTCAAAGCAGTCTTAGCTGGTTCAATTTCATTTTCATTTCTTCAATAATTGAAAAATTGAAAAAACAATTAAATAAAAATATTAAATAACAGGGGGTATCGCTGGAGGAATTGAAATTTGTATTACCATGCCTGCAGAGTACATTAAAACTCAACTTCAACTTGATTCTCGTTATCGTAGTCCACTTGATTGCGTTAAAGGAACAATTCGTGAACATGGAGTTACAGGTCTTTATCGTGGACTTTCTTCCCTTCTTGTTGGTTCTATCCCAAAAGCAGCTGTTCGTTTCTGGGCCTATGAACAATTTAAAAAACAAGTCGTTAATGAAGATGGTAAAATGATGGCAGGAGGAAATTTCATTGCTGGATTAGGTGCAGGAGTGACTGAAGCCATTTTGGTTGTTTGTCCAATGGAAACCATTAAAGTTAGATTAATTCATGATCAATTGAGTAAAAATCCACAATATAAAGGTCTTGTTCATGGAATTCGTACCATTGTTGCTAAAGAAGGTTTGATTTTTTTTATTTTCAGATAATTTTTATTTTTGAAAATTAATAATAATGAATAATTAAAAAAAAAGGATTGGGAGGAATTTATAAAGGTTTAACAACTACAATCTTGAAACAAGGAACAAATCAAGCTATTCGATTTTATGTTTATGGAGAAGTATCAAATTATTTATCACCAAATAAAGATCTTTCAATTGTTCATAGTTTAATTGCTGGTGCAGTTGCAGGAGGTGCAAGTGTTATGGGGTAATTTTTTTATTTATTTTATTTTATTTACAATTTTATTTTTTTTTAAAGTTTTTCTTTTCATATTTAAACTAAACTAAAATTTCCCTTTCTTTTCTTTTTTTTTAAAAAAAAAAGTAATAATCCACTTGATGTTGTGAAATCAAGAATGCAAGGACTTGAATCAAAGAAATATAGAAATTCACTCCATTGTGCCCAAGAAATCTTTAAACAAGATGGATTCTATGGGTACTTTTTTTTTTTTTTTTTTTTTTGTGAAATTTGAGGGAATAAACAAAAACATATCAATAAATAAATAAATAAATTAGATTCTATAAAGGATGTACTCCACGTTTGGTTAGAGTTGTTGCTGATGTTGCTATTGTTATGACTCTTTATACAGAAATCACAAAAGCTTTAGACAAATTGTTCTAGATGAAATGAAAACAAAAAAATTTTTGAAAAAATTTTTGAACTTTTCGATTTTTTTCTTTTTTATTTCTATAAATCTGGCATTTTGGTTAGAATTTCAGCTCCATTAGAAGTTATAAGAACAGTGTGTTCAAATTGTGCTGATCTTCCTCCATCCTTTGTAACAATTGTCCATTCATCCTCCCATGTTTCTGTGGCTTTAGATCCTTGATTACAAATAGGTTCTATTATATTTATCATTTTTTATTTATCATATTTATTTTTTTATTTTGTATTTTTTGAAAAAAAATATTTGATTTTCTTGAATATCCTTACCAATTGTGAATACCATTCCAGCTAACATTCTTGATTTCTTCTTGTTTCCTATTTGTTTGTTTATTAATATGATTATTTTTCAGTCAAACCAAATACTTCAATCAAATAAAAATTAAAATCTACGAGTATGTAATACAATTGGAAATTCATGAAAATTTTCACCAATTCCATGACCACAATAATCTTCATTGACTGAATAACCATTTGCAATTGAATATTCTCTTTTTTTTTGTTTTTTTATGATCAGCTGTCGAAAATAAATATTAAATGAATAAACATACTCTATCGTATTTCCAATTAATTTCATTGGTCTTTCATGACCACAAACTTCAATTCCTAACTCTAAACATTTCTTAGTGTGAGAAACTAAACGTTTTCCTTTTTCATCAACTTTATCTGATACAAGAAAGGTTGCTGAACAATCTCCATGAAATCCTTCTAAAAAGACAGAAACATCAATATTTATAATATCTGTCTCTTCTAATAAACGTCTTGAGGAAAAAAGAAAAAAAAATATTAATAAATGATTGTCTTTGAGGAAAGAATAAAAAAATATACTCATCTGGAATTCCATGAACAACAACATTGTTAACTGATGTACAAATAGATTTTGGGAAACCTTGAAAAAGAAGTGGAGAAGGGTAAGCATTTCTGGAAATAATGAAATCATGAACTTTAGCATCAATCTCATCCGTTGATATTCGAGGCTTTCTTATTTTTTTATTTTTTTTTGTTAATGGAATTAGAGTTTCGAGGTTATTGATTGAGATTGAGTTGATTGATTTCAAAAAATCAAAATCAGAAATAAAATCAAAAACAAAAATACCATACACGAACAAGAGATTTTGCAAAACTAAGAGTTTGAGCTGCTAACTGACAAGCTTTTCTGATTCCTTCAATCTGCTTTGGTGTTTTTACATAATCAATATTTGGATCCCTGTAATAAGCTGAGGTATTCAATGGATCTTGGGCATAGTTAGGGCGAATGATTGATGTTGGGACAGATCGATGAATGTCGACTGCTGATTTGATTGCTCTCGTTACAAGTGAATAATTCCCAAACCGATTCATTCTATTGATTTTTTTTTTATTTTAATTTTTGATTTTAATTTATTTTGTTAATCAAAGTCAAAAGAATACTAAAGAAAAGAAAAAAAATAAGAAAATGAAAATTGAAGAAAGAGTTACTTCGCATCAAGTTCGGATTTTTTTTTTTTTTTTTTTTTTTTTTTTTCTGATTGACAACCACAACAATCACAACAATCAAAAAGAAAAATACTTTTGCAAAAAAGAAAAAATGAAAACAAATCTACGACCAAATAACACTCTTGAATTAATTGTAAATGACAATTTATTTATTGACTTTATTGTGAAGAAACTAAAGTATTATTTCTTGGGAAAGTAATTTCTTGACTTGGAGCAGCAATACAATCCAAAACGAAATGATTGCCTGGATCATTTTGATCAGCCCATTCTCTGACTCGAACTGATAAATTATATAAATTGCCTTCTCCAAATGCAATATCAGCAGGATTAATAAAGTTTACATAACAAGGACTTAAAAGACTACGATCAGCAAACTAATTTACAAATGAATTGGTGTTAAAGTTCTTTTTTTTTTTTTTTCCTTTAAATAAAATAATTACCACTGCTTTATCATAATCTCTCCAGAAGTAATACAAGCTCTTGACATTCCAAAGATACATATTAATATAAGCACTAAAGAAAGATATATTCAATTTTTTTTTAAAAAAAAGAAATAAAAAAATGAAATTCAAAGTTCGAAATAAAACTTACGTTGGTCCTTCTCTCCAACCAGCAATTCTTAACAAGGGTGTTCGATAATGTGATTCTCTTCTTCGAATTGATACTTCAGCTTCAGCAATACAAGCTTCGGCAACAGCTAATCTTTCTTTTCTCCATTCAGTTTCACCTTATTTATTATCAATTTTTTAGGAATTTTATTGTTTGATTGCAAAAAATAAAAATAACAATTAATGAACAAAAAATAAATAAAAAATATAAACCTTCTCTGTGAGTTGAAGCATAATCATAGAGGGCATGAATTTGAGTTGCTCTTTGAGCAAGGACTGAGGTTGAGTCAATAATTTCTTCGAACAATAAACTTGAGTATTCAGGGATTGAAGAGTTATAAACAAGGAAATCTTTGTATGATTGTGTAAAGGCGACTGACATAGCATCTATTAATTAATTAGAAATTCGATTCAAATCAAAAACATCAATAACAAAAAACAAGAAGAAAAATTACTGAGTAAAGGTTCAACTTCATTTTTGTAATTTGGTTTTGGATTTAATGAAGTTCTAAACTCAAGTAAACCCAATCTACTTGGTTGAGTATTCAAGAAGCTTTAAAAAAAAAAAAAAAAAAAATTCAAGATTAGAAAAAAGTGAAAGAATAATAAAAATAAAGAAGAATAGAATTGGAAAGTAAAAATAAAACCTTTCAAAGGAAGTTCCAATCTCAGCAAATGAATCCCATCCTTCAATATAAGCAATTCCATTACGTTTGACAATATCCTCTGGAACTTGCCCATCGACTTTTCCAAAAACTAAAAGATCTTGTTGAGTAAGAGATAATTTGACGATGAGTTCAGTAATTTCATTTTGTGATGCACCAAAATGTTTAGTAATTGGATAAAGGGAAGCTCTAAGTGCATCTTCATCTGTTTCAATATCCATAAAACTGGGTAATGAAAAAAAAAAAAAAAAATTTTTTTTAGCTACATTTCATTTTAGAAAAAATAAATAAATAAATAAATAAATAAAAACGGATTCCAAACAGCTCTTGCAGAAATAACATTTTGCATCCAATAACCCCATTCCCAACCAGAATCAAAAATAAATTGTCCATCAATTTTAACACCTAATTCACCTTCTCTTTTAGCAATCATTCTTAAATCACGAAGTCTGTTATAACAATAAACTGGAAGGAATAATGGAACTTGAATATCATAATTAACCCAGTAAGATGTTTCTGGATAATAAAGAACATCTCTTCCTTTTCCTGCTTGGCTCATCATAAAGTCGAACATGAATGTAAAATTTTTATTTCCTTATTTTTGATTAAATTTTTTTTTTTTTTTTTTTTTTTTCAAAATAAACAAATATGAATAAATAAAAAGAAATACGCAGGATCATCTAAAGCATAAAGTTGAACTGTATGTGGCATAATTCCTAATCTTTCATCTGCATAAATTGGGAGGAAGTTGAAATTTAATGGTCCACCAGTTTCAGGATCTTCAAATTCTTCACAATATTGTCCAGTTGAAATATGAACTTTAATGAAAGTTTCTTTTCCATAAACATCAGCAGCATAACGAGTTAATTCATTCATATATGAAAGCATTCTTTATTATTATTATTATTATTATTATTATTATTATTATTGATTTATATGAAAGAAAATAATAAAATAAAAATAAATAAATAAAAATAAAAATCAACTGTGTGCAATTTCCACTTTGAAATTCAGAAAAACCATTTTCAGTTGAAATAAAATCAAATCCAGCATCCATCCACCAATCAACTAATAATATTTAATAGATAAAATTTTGTTGAAGTAGTTGAAAAAGAAAAAAGAAAAAGAAAAGAATTAGATTTTGTTTACCTCTCTTTCTGATTTCTTGGAAAGCTCTCTCTGGATCAGCATAAGGGCGATCAATCATACTCCAAGAATGTTGTTGAACTAAAGCAATTGGGGCATCCTAAAGTTTATTTTTTTGTTCAGATTTTTCCAAAAAACATTTTTTCAAAAAAAAAAAAGTACAGCTCCACTTGCAGTTCCAAAATCATGACAAATTTGGTTAATAATTCGATATCTAGCTTTTCTGTCTTCACTCCATCCAAATTCTTCCCAAGTTTTTGCAATTAAAAGAACCTAGAAAAAATAATAATTTATAGTTTGTGGAAAAAAAAAAAAATTCAATCAAAAAAAAAAATAATACAAATTCAATTTCATTTTGATAATTTGCAACACTCCATTCAACAAAACTTTCCCAATCTGGAATCATTGAATCCCATGATTCATAATGTGGATCTGCAGGTGTTCCAACATCAAGACCTTGAAGAAAATCGGTTAATTCAAGGGGATGCATTGTGTGATCTATGAAATAAATTTACGAAAATGATTAACTTGAATAAAATCAAAACATGATTATTGAAGAAAAGAAAAAAAAATCAAAAAAAGAATAGTTTACAATGCCATCCTCTTCTTGCCCATCTTGGTTTCTCAACTTTATTAATTGTACTTTGAGGGATAGTCAATTCTCTTGGAATCAAAGGTTCCAATGGTTGTAAAAATCCAAATCCAATCTCTTCTAATAATGCATATGTTCCATAAGCTGCACCAATATGTTGACCGAAACGATATCTTTGATTATGATGTTGATTTCCATTTGTAACAATTGTTGTATAATTGGATGAGACTGATCGAACAATGAATCCTTCATCTCCAAGTTGTTCCTATAGGAAATTTTAGTTTTTTTTTCAAAAAGAATTTCAATGTGAAGTTAATGAAAAGAAAAAGTACCAATTCTGAACTTGAAATAACTTTTCTTGTTGAAACTGTATCTCCAAAAGAAAGTAATAAAGATCCAACTGGTGGAGAGATTTCTTGTTCTGGATCAAAAACTTGAACAGGGAATTGTGAACTTGTTTCAATGTATGTCAAGATTCCTAATAATTTTCATTTAATCTTTGAATTTAAATATTAAAAGGGGTGAGAAAATCAATCCCAAAAAAAATAAAATAATAAATAAACATAAAAATGAAACAAAGAAAATAAAATTTGGGATGATGATTTCTTCAATAACAAACAAAGAAAGAAGAATCACAAATCAATCAATCATTTTCCTAAAACAAATCAATCCTTTATTCAAAAATTGATCAAAAGATCAAAAATTCAAACCTTGAAACAAAGTAAACAAACAAACAAAAAAAATTATGCAATAAGAAAATCAAAGAAAAAATGACGAAAAACTAGAAATAAAATGAGAAAAAAAACGAGAAAAAAATTAGAAATAAGAAATTACTTTGGCTAACAAGTGGAGGGACATTCAATCCAATCTGCACAGCAGTTTGTTGGGCACCACAGACCTGAACCAAAGCACTCACAATAGCGACAACCAGGCACAACAACGTCATCCTTCTCGCCATGTTTTTTTGCTTCTTTATTTTTATATTTCGATCAATTCAAAAACAGAACAAATTTATTCAATTTTGCTTTTTGTTTGTCCTGTTTTTGAAATTTTTCATTTTTTTGGAATTTTTCATTGTTTTTCTTTTTGTTCTCCTTGAATACAACAATGATAAAAAATGTATTACAATAGTTGAAAGTTGATTCAGAAATTGTTTCATTTTGAATTGAAAAAGTAAAAAAAAAAGCAGATTTAAAGTACTTGTTGAACTTTATTATTATTTTTTGATTTTTTTTTTCAATTTTCTTTTTTTTTTTTTGTTTTTTTTGTTTTTTTTATTTTTTTTGTTTTTATTTTTTTTTTTTTTTTTTTTT
>Ga0209960_1004499_pt1 | contig 10637 bp, 13 predicted proteins | sample ThiBiot_500_plan_2_FD_183947 | JGI IMG/M metagenome (GOLD analysis project Ga0209960, IMG submission 183947) | Wastewater bioreactor microbial communities from Cape Town, South Africa - Thiocy_expt_500_plan (SPAdes) | ecosystem: Engineered > Bioreactor > Thiocyanate-remediating >... | reverse complement strand
TACTTACAATAAATCCAACAACAACAACAAAAGATGGACAATGGGCAGAAGAATTTCAACAATCAAATGAACAAAATAACTTTGAAAATGCTTGGAAAGGAGGAACAAATAATTGGGCAGAAGAGTTTGACTCAGAGCAACAACCAAGTATTATTATTTTCATATAATCCATCTTTACAAAGAAAATTCAAAAAAAAAAAAAAGAACCTGGAACTTGGGTTGACGTTGAAGGAAATGAGACAAATTGGGAAAATGAATACATGCTTCAAAATCCAGATAAAGAACAATGGGCAGAAGAGTTAGAGAGAAGAGAAGCAGAGAGACAAAAAGGTAATTTCAAATTTTTTTCTATATAAAGAATAAAAAATAAGAAGTTCTACAACTAATCTGAATTTTTTTTTTTTTTTTTTTTTCAATTAGAAATTTTTGAAGGACAAAATTTTGAACAATGGACAGAAATGTATAAACAAAGTATTGCTCAAATTCCAAGTACAGAAGCAGATATTGAATGGGAACAAATGGAAAAAGATTGGAATAAATATAAATTTAATGGATGGGGTTATGAAGGGTTCATTTTTTTCTCTTTCTTCTCTTTCTTCTTTTTGAAGTTAATATTCATTTTTTTTTTTCTCTCCCAGTTATAATAAGGAATTGTATGCAAATTACATTTTTGAAGAAAAGAATCCTTATTTAAATTTACAAACTGCCTTTGAAGATGGTCTAGCGGCACTTTCTGAAGGAAGACTTGGTGAAGGTCAGTTTTTTTTTTTCTTTTTTTTTCTTCTTTTTCTTGCTTGCTTTCTTTTCTTTTTTGTAATATATTCCAAAAATCAATTTCTAGCAATTCAATTATTTGAAGCCGCTGTTCAACAAGATCCACAAAATGCAGATGCTTGGGAAAAATTAGGTTTAAGTCAGGTCAGAATTCAACAAAATAAAAAAAATAAAAAAATACAATTCAATTCAAAATAACATGAATAAAATAAAATAAAAATAGGCTGAAAATGAAAAAGATATAAGTGCGATTGGTGCATTACAAAAAGCCTTAAATCTTGACAGTTCTCGATTAAATGCTTGGGTAGGATTATCAGTTTCTTATGCCAATGAAATGTGTAGACCAGAAGCATTTAATGGTTTTCTTTCTTTGTCCAAGTACTTTCCCATAATTTTCATTTTTCTAAACATGAAAAACAAATAGCTCTCCAATCTTGGTTGCTTAATAATCCAAAATATAAGCATATTGTAGAAAGTATGATTTTTTTTTTTTTCTTTGATTTTTTTTTTTTTCATTTTCAAAAATAATTTTCAATTATATCACCTTTCTTGTCTTTTTTTTTTTCTTTTCTATGAAATAGGAGCAAAATTAAATGGAGAAGATCGACATGCAGAGGTTGTTGACTTATTTATTCAAGCCGCAAGATCAGGATCACAAGGAAATATTGATGCTGATGTTCAGGTTTAGATTCTTTTACTTTTTTATTTATTTATTTATTCATTCTTTTCTTTTTCTTCGACTTCCATTTATTTACTCATTATTTTCTTTTTCTTAGATGTGTTTGGGAATTTTATTTAATATTTCAAGTGAATACGATAAAGCAATTGATTGTTTTTCTGCTGCATTACATGTAAATTCAAATGTATACCTTTTATTTATTTATTTATTATATTTATTATTAAAGAGAAATTAAATTTAAATTTTATTGGGTAACTAGGACCACTTATTATGGAATAGATTAGGAGCAACATTAGCCAATAATGGACAAAGTGAGGCAGCTATTGATGCATATTCAAGAGCACTTCAAATTAACCCTTCATTTATTAGAGGAAGATATAATCTTGGCATTAGGTAAAAAAAAAAAAACCAAAATCTTTTTTTTTTTAATTACTAATTATTAAATATTAAATATTAAATACAATAAAAGTTGTCTTAATCTTGATGCTCATAAAGAAGCTTGTGAACATTTTCTATCTGTTCTTCAACAACAAAATGTTCAAGGAGATGGAAAACCAGGAGTCATGTCAAAATCAGTTTGGGATTCTCTTGGAATTGCTTTTCAAATGATGAGAAGAGAAGATCTTGTGCAAAAATTAAATGCTAGAGATATTAATATTTTTAGAGATGAATTTGACTTCTAAGTTCAATTTTTTTAAAAAAGATGTAACCGATTGTAATCATTGTTTTAATAAATAAATAAATAGATAAGTAAATAAGAAAGGAATCAAAGAATTCTACACTTTAATACAATTTAATTATTGAGTACAATATTGATAAGCTTCATAATGATGATTAATTTTAGGATGAGAGTTAATATTGTATTTTCCTCCACAACCACCCCATTCAACATTTTGTTTATAGAAAAAAACTCTTCCAATTCTTGAATGTACTAATGCCATTGAGCACCTAAAATTATTGTTGTTATTACATTATATTATTTTCTCAATAATAATTTTTTTAAAATAAAAACTATACATCACACAAGGTTCCATAGATGAATAGATATCATATCCATTACAAAGATATTGAGTTGATAGATCTTCAATTTCTTTCCTTTTTCTTTTTTGTGATGATCCATTTTGAAGATCATTTTCATGTTGATTGGAGGAATTACTTTGTTCAAAATTCACTTCAGGAGCAGAAAGCAAGTTTTCTTTTAATTGATCTTGTGCAATTAAATCAAGACAACAAATTACTGAATGTTTCAAGGGATTTTTTTCACAATTTGAGAATCCTTTTGCAAGAATAATATTTTTTTGTGGATCAACAATTAAACTAAATTCTTTCTATTAATTTTTATTTTTATTATTTGATTATTTGATTTCAAACAGGAGAAAAAATAATTACATTTCCATTAGAAGATTCATTTAAAACTATTTTCATAAAATTTTCAAAACTTTCTTGTTCAGATGATTTTATTTCCTTATTTCTGGAATTGATTTTTATTAAAAGGTTTTTAGAATTGACATAAATAGAGAAAGAATAAGAATACTTAATAAGATCATGAAATATTAATGGCCAATAATGACTCCATTCTTCAAATTGTTTTCTAGTTACAGGAGGGTACTTTGATACATTCGCAATAGATAAATCATTGATTGGTAAATTATGTTCATTTAATTTTTGTTTTACATTTTCCTCTAATTTTTCTACTTCATCTACATTCTTTTCACAAACAACAATTGTCAAAGATCCATCTTTATTTATTTATTTATTTATTGAGAGATTGACTGATTAGTTTAATTCATCAAGATTTATAAAATTGTAAAAAGGAATTACCTTCTTTATCTTTTTTAATCCTTTTCAAATGTGAAAGAGTATCTAAAGGGAATATTTGATTCAAAGTTCTATATTATTGAAAAAAGTTTAAAATTTCTATTTCCATGAAAAAAAAGTTAAATAAATAAAACAAAATTACTTTACAATCGAACTTGCAAGTTTAGGTTGAATCGATGCAATATAAACTTGTACCATCTCAAGACCTTGTAGCTCAGCACTTGATAACACTCTTCTAAACATCTTCTTCACTCTATGATTGATTCTATCTATTATTTTATTTATTGATTTGAATTTGAATTTCAATTAGTTTACTGATTTCATTGAAAGGAAAAAGAAAAAAAAAAAGCCATGAAATTCACTTCGCCACCTTTTCTTGAGAAAAATTTATAAAAAAAGAGACCAATTTTTTCGTTCATTTTTCAGCAATTTTTTAAAAAAAAATCAATTGAGAAAATAGAATTTATTATTTTAAACTTTGAATTGGATGATTTCTAATAAATAAATCCCTTAATTCTTTTTGAAAACAAGGTAATGATCTGAAAGGAGAACTATTGTCCAATAGATAGAAGCAGCATCACCATCTGTTGATCTGAGTTGCATTCTCAATTTTGTTCTCGTTTCATCAGGGTTTCTTTCAAATGATTCTAAGATCTCCAGAATATCTCTATAGTTCTTGGTTTTCAAATGCATTTTTTCATATCCTTCCATTCGTCTTGCAATTTTAATTGCTGGTTCCCCATACTTATTTTTTGAATGAAAGTCTACTTCCTTGTTCGCTAATAACAGCTTCACAATTTCAATATGTCCTTTACGACAAGCAACATTCAAAGGTGTTGGGACAACTTCATTTGTTGTAAAAAAATAAACTCTGTCATTACTTAATAATAACTTTACAGTCTCAAGATGTCCATTTTTACAAGCAATGTAAAAAGGTGTTTGATCTCTTTCATTTGTTCGGTTGATATCCACCTTTTTATCACTTAATAATAATTTCACAATATCAGTATGTCCTCCTTTACAAGCAATATAAAAAGGCGTTTGATAACGATTATCTTCATGATTGGGATTTACTCTTTCATTATTTAACAATACTTTCACAATTTCAAGATGTCCATTTTCACAAGCAGTATAAAAAGGTGTTTTGCCATCCTCATTGACCTCGTTTAAATTAACTCTATCATCATTTAATAGTAATTTTACGATTTTAATGTGTCCTTCAGAACAAGCAATCCAAGAGGGTGTTCGATCTTCATATTTTGTATTGACATCAATTCTCTTTTCCTTTAATAATAATTTTAAGATGCTAACTTCTCCATCTCGACATACAATATAAAAAGGTGTTTCATCATCATCATTTGTTTTATTGATATCAATCCTTTTAGAACTTGATAATAATTTTACAACGGCAACATCTCCATTTTCACAGGCATTCCAAAAAGCTGTTTGACCATATTCATCTCCTTCATTTACATCAACTCTTTCATCATTTAATAATAATTTTATAACTTCAATGTGCCCCTCTTCACAAGCAATATGGAAAGGTGTTTTATCTTCTTTATCGTCTTTTTCATTAAAATCAACTCTCCCATCCTTTAATAATAACTCAACCACTTCACTCTGTCCATTTTCACAAGCAATCCAAAAAGGTGTCCAACCAGCATTATTTTCAGGATTGAGATCAATCCTTTCATCATTTAATAATAACTTCACAATTTCAGTATCTCCAATTTCACAAGCAATTTTAAAAGGTGTTGAACCAAATTCACTTTCCACTTTATTGATATCAGTTCTTTTATCATTCAATAATAATTTCACAATTTCAGTGTGTTCATTTTCATATGCACTATAAAGAGGAGTATGACCTTTATCATTTGCTTTATTGACATCAATTCTTTTATTCTTTAATAACAATCTCACTATTTCTATATTTCCTTTTTTACAAGCTTTATTCAAAGGTGTTGTGCCTTTACAATTTTCTTCATTGATATCAATCCTTTTATCGCTTAATAATAACTCCACCATTTCAATATTTTCATCTAAACAAGCACAATAAAAAGGTGTCCATCCCTCATCATTTGGTAAATTGGGTTCAATTCGATCATCTTTTAATAATAGTTTCACAATGCTAGTGTGTCCATGCTCACAAGCTAGATAGAAAGGTGTTTTGCTATCTTCTTCTTGTTCATTTATATCGAAACTTTCGTCTTTTAAGAATCTCTTCACATCCTTCTCGTAACCAAATTGACAAACACCATGAAAATGCGACATATTAACCTGTTGGACTTATTCACTTACTTACTTCCAAACTTGCTGATACTTTTAAAATTCAAGAATTTTCAACTTTATACTTTCCTTTCACTTTGATTGTTGCGCTGATCTTGCGAACACCAGGAATCAATCATGATTTTTGTAATTCGACAATGATTTTATTGAGCAATGTTATGGAATAGTGAATCAAGCAAAGAGAAGATGATTTACTTTGATATCTTTCAATTTCAAAAATTAAAATGATTGCAATATAACTTTTTTTACTTTTTATCAATTTTATCTTTGATCAATGGGAACCATTGTTCTCTTACTTGATCATGAGCTTCCATAATATCATTTACTAATACTGAAAAAGAGCCAATAACTTCGTGTCCTCCAACAGAACCAGAGTCAACAACTGCAACTTGAAGATATCTTGCTTTTGAATTATCGACTTCAGCAAGGAAGTAATCAAATGTTTCATTAAATTCAGGATCATTAGTTTGTTTAAGAGTTTTAGTCTTTTTTTTTGTTTGTTTCCTTTTATCAGGAAGTAGATAAGCCTAGATATTTGAATTAAGAAATGAATTTTTTTTTTAAAAAAAAGACAAAAAAGAAAAGAAAACGAAAAGTGAAAATTTAGAAAAACCTTTGCATAAGGATCAACTACTTTTCTACCTCCATTTAAACCTCTTGCTCTTATAACTGAAATTGAAAGATAATCAGTTGCACTGGTATATTTGATTTGAACATAAATTTCTCCATAAGAAAGTGATTCTAATTCAACCCATTTATTTGAAATTTCGTTTGCTCGAATATTTGAAACTTGAATGAGTGCTTCTCCAAGGAATTGATTTCTTCCAAACGAATCATGATCCCAAACTGTGATTTGAACTCTAAAATAAAATGAGATTTTGATCAAAAAAAAAAAAAAAAAAAAACTTTGGCTCATACCTTTTATTTTCTGTTCCTTGCTCGATTTTGAAGTCAAAATTTTCATTGTACATTGGCTCAAGAGTTGATTTTTGAACGGTAGTTTTATGCTTTTTTGATTTATTTATTATTTTAAAATCAAAAATGGAAGTGAATTTTCAGAATTGAAACCTTTGTTTTTTTGGATGGATCAGGAAGAATATATAATTTAACATATGGATTGGGAAGAGAAGGATTACCAGGACTAGGATTCAATCTTTTTTTTTTTTTTTTAAAAAAAAAAAAGTCAATTGAAGAAACGAGGAAAGAAAAGAAAAGAAAAGAAAAGAAAAGAAAAGAAATAAACTTTGCTGAAACGATAACAATTTGAAGAATTTTTTTTGCACTTTTGTAGTTTGTTGAAATATGAATTTTTCCATAATCATGTTTTTTGACGATAGCAGATGTACTAACGGTACTAAGTGAGCTCAAAAAGCTTGGTGCAACTTGAATGTGAGAAAAGAAGAAAGAAGAGAAAAAAAAGAAAAAAAAGGATTAATAAAGTAAACAAAATAAGGTTGTGTCAAAAAAAAAAAAAAATTACTTGAATTCTCATCATTTGCTCTTTTCTTTTCTTTCACATCTATTGGAAACATTTATATTTATATTTATATTTCTACATTTTCCAAGTAAAGAAAAAAAAAAATGTTACCAAGGAATGAATTTGGAATGGGACTTTGATTAGTTGTAATAGAGTTGGTATTGTTATTTGGAGAGGTAGAAATCAAAGTGTTAGTTGAGATTTCAATTGGAGTGGTGATAGTAATGGGAAGGGGATTAGCTTCTAAAGTTTAATTAATTAATTTATTTAATTTCTTTAGTATTTCTGAAAAAAAAAATTTACTAGGTTTTTTTCTAAGAATAAATCCTATAGGAGAAGAGAGACGAGTACCAATTTTGCTTAATTTAACTCCAACTTCTCCAATAACATAATTTCTAGTTGTTTTATCTGTATATTGAACAAGGAAGATAGCACTTTTTCTTTCCATATCAAAACTAGTAATATTTGAAAATCTGAAAACTTCATTAAAGATAGGGTCATTATTTGCCTTTTGAACTTCAGTTTGATATGAATATTTATGTTGAGGATCAGGGAATAAAGAGACAACAACAAATGAGCTACAAGTTCCTTGGAGATCTGTTGAAGGAAGATTTGTAATTTTTTTGACACAAATAGTTAATTCTTCAGCTTTTCCATCATAAGTAATTGAAAAGTAGATTGTTCCAAGATTTGGATCTTCTATTAAATCATCATCAGAACCTAATAATTGATGAAAATCTGCTTCTACTTCTGGTTCAATAATTTGAATTTGAATATCTTGATCCATTAAATCTTGTGAGTGATCTTGAGTTGTTGTATCGACCTTTTTTTTTTAAAAAAAAAAATATGGTTCAACATTAAAAATTAAATTAATAAAGAAAATAAGAAAAATAACTCAAATTTAACAAAAAAAAAAAAAAAAAAAGGATTACCAATAAACTTGATTCAACACCTTGTCTATCTTCATCTTCCTCTTCGTCCTCCTCTTCATTTTCTTCTTTCCTCTCATTCTTTTGATTTCTTTCATCTCTTTCATGATCTATTTGATTTTCTTCAATAAATTCAACTTTTTCTTCAACTTTTTCTACTTTTACTTCTTTTTCTTCTTTTTCTTCAATATTTTGACTTTCTTCATGTATAATTATATCTACACCTTGTTTTGTTTCTTGTTCACTATGATTATCATGCTCCACTTCGCTCTCCTCTTCGTGTCCAGCCTGAAGTTCTTGTTGTTCATATTGTTCTTGATGGGATTCTCTTCCTTCTTCTTCATGATGTTCTTCTTCAACATGCTCTTTTCCCTCTCCTTCCTTCTTCTCAATCAATTTTGCCTCTTCCACAACCGAATCACCTGGTTGTTTCTTACTATTGCAACAACCCATTCCTCCACCTAAACCTTAATTAAAATTGTTCATTAGAAATGAATTCACTTATTAATATATCTTCAATCAATTTTTGAATCTGGTAGACATTTATTTGAAGTCTTCACTTCTTCAATGTTCTTTTTTTCATTCATTTTATTCAATGTCTCTTTCTAACATTTGGATCTAAGAAATTGAAAATTTTAAGTCAATTCTCAATGAATTTCAATAACTTTCCTTTGAGTTTAGTCAATGAGTCAATGAGTCAATCCATTAATGAGTTCATACATTAAATGAGTAATTGACTTCGTTATCAATAAATTCAATATTTTTTATTTTATTTTATTTTAACAATTAATCAAAATAAAAGTTCTATTTTGAAAAAAATGTTCAAAATATTGAGTTAATTCAACTTCTAAATTATTAATTTTGTTAAAGTTATTGAAATTTATAACATTAGAATGAGTTATTAGAAGTTATCAAGTTATCTAAATGGAATGAATGGACGTTACTTAATTATATCAAAAAAATATATCAAAAATTCTCCAAAATCATCCAAAAAATTATCTCAAAATGATCATAATAATAAGTTAATTAAGGTTCTAAATTGTATAATTTGTATAATATATAAACTATTTAAAATTATTTGAGTTATTAAAGTTATAACAAAAGAATTATAAAGTTACTTTCGGTTCATTAATTATAATTAATTATAACTGTTCGAGTTTTGTTCAGATCTCCACGAATCCTCCACCAATTTTCACCAAACTTATACCCACCGACTCCTCTCTTCCTCCTCTTTCTACTTCTCCGACTCTCATCTTCATATTCTAAATCCTAAAGCCTACAAAGAAAAATGATATTAAAATGGAAGAGCTGAAAAGAAAAGAAAAAAAGTGAAATATTAATACTATAAAAGGAAATTGTTGATGATCTCAAATGATTCCAATGATTTGATTGGTTGAGGATTTTGTTAATCGCTAATTTTGGATTGGAGGAGCTTTTCTTGGAAATGGCATTGATTTTTTTGATTTCAATGATTCATTGGGAAAAAAAAATAACTCAATTCTAACTCAAGAAGAATAAGAATCATCAATTGATCACTAATTCAAATTATAGTTCCTTAATTGATCTTGTTTGTTAATTTTTGTTCATGAAATTTTGAAATTTTGTTTGATTGGTCTGAAATCAAAAGTTGTTGTAGCAAACAAATCCAAATAAATTCGTCAATGAATGATTCAGAAAATTTGATTGAGTCCAGAAAACAAACAATCTCAGATAAACTTGGGAGACTTGATGAAAAACTTTGCTTTCAAATCTTCAAAATAAAAATATGCTTTTGATTTGTGGTCACAATAATTTATTTGATATCTCTTGTTAAAGAGAACCATCCAACAATTTTGTTTGATTCCAAAACTTCTTTAACTGGCAATAAGAAAGAACCAATGAGTCCATTTTGAGATAATGGGTTCTCGTCATGAACTGCAACTTGAATGGTTCTTTGTTCATAATGATCAATTTCTTTTAAATTATAGGAGATAATCTCTTTCTCTTTCCAAGATGGGTTTAAGGTATCATTTTGGGTTGAAATTTTTCGTTTTGTTTGCTTAGATTTATCAGGAATAAGATAAACCTATTAAATTTTATAAAGGGGATTAGTACTTGTAGAAATACGATAAACAGATAATAAAATGAGAGATACCTTTACATAAGGATCAGGATTTTTGAATGGTCTAATTGAAACTAAATCTTTTGCTTGAATGACTTGAATATTCAATGTATCATCTGGAAGATGTTCAAATTTAACCTTGAGTTCACCAGCGTGATGTTTTTCCAATGGATACCAGCCTTTAGTGAGTTCACCAGCTCTTAAATCAGCAAGGAAAAATGATTTTTCTCCCATGAAACTCTTTCCTATAATATTACGATCCCAAACTTCAATTAGCAATCTATGATATTTTTTATTTTATTTTAAAGGAATGAATCAATAAATAAATAAAAGAATCCTACGTTTTTTTGGACAAGTCATTTCTTGGGATTTTAAACTCAAACATTTCATTAAAAAATGGATTTAATTCGTTTTTAATAACTTTAGTTTTTTTCTATTATGTTTTTTTGATCATTGATTATTTTCAAAGTTTAGGTTAAAAAGAAAAAAGAAAGAAAAAAGAAAGAAAAAAAAAGAAAAAACTTTTGTTTTTGGTTCCCCTGCAATTGAAACAACAACATAAGGATCAGAAAT